>Ga0190274_10000414_pt1 | contig 26241 bp, 19 predicted proteins | sample Popmic531T_FD_133002 | JGI IMG/M metagenome (GOLD analysis project Ga0190274, IMG submission 133002) | Populus adjacent soil microbial communities from riparian zone of Yellowstone River, Montana, USA - 531 T | ecosystem: Environmental > Terrestrial > Soil > Riparian zone | place: USA: Montana... | reverse complement strand
GGTGTACCTCACGGCGCCGACGACTCCCGGCTGTCCGGCGGGCGGGAAGTTGGTGCGCTGACGTCCCTCGTCGATCAGCCAGCTGTTCTCGGTGCCGCCGAGTTTGTCGACGTCGGTGCCCGTGAGGCGCTTGACCCCGACCGGCTGCTGAGCCAGGTACTGGGCCTGGGTCGGCACCGCGTCCCACTCCCAGCCGACGACTTCTTCGCCGATTTTGGTCGTGGTGTTCTGGGAGATGCCGGTGTTGCGCCAGATCCGGTCGCCCGCGTACTGATTGTTAGCGTCCGCCGGGGGGATCGAGAGCGGGAAGCTTTTCACCTCGTTGTCGCCGACGTACATGATTCCGAACAGCGAGTTCTCGGGGGTATTGGGACCGACCCGGCCGCCGGGGGGGGCATTGGGGTCGCCCTGCGGCGCGCCGTTGTCACGGAAGGTCGTGGTCGAGTTCTCGGGATGGTCGTCGGCGGTCCCGGCAACGCCGTCGAGGCCGAGCGCGTCGTCGGCGGTCCCGGCGACGTTGTCGGGGCCCCAGTCGTTGGGGGTCACCGCGCCGCTGCCGCCGGAGCCGTCGCCCTGCACCGTCTTGAAGCAGACGAGGTTGCGGCCGCCATTCTCGTAGCGGACCTTCCAGTAGGCGGTGTTGGCGCTGAAGGAGGCGATCGAGGTGCCGGCGTCGCGCGCCGCTTTGAAGGCGCTGAACTCCTCGCCGGACCAGTACTCGGAGTGGCCGGGGACGACCACCACTTTGTGTTCGCGCAGCTGCTGGCCGTTCTGATGCACCGAGACGTCATCGGTATAGGCGACGTCGTAGCCCTGCTTCTCCAGCCAGTAGAGGGTGTCGAAATCGGGCCCGAATATCCGGTTGCGGTCGTTGTTGCTTTCGTCCAGCGGCCGGTCGAAGGAAACCTCGACCGCGCGGCCCGTCCCGGAGATCGTTTCGGTGCCGCCGAGCTTGTCGAAGTAGAGAGACTTGCCGCCCCAGGTGTTGTAGGCCTGGTAGTCGGCAGTTGGCAGCACGAAGAGGATCTTCGACTTGACTTTCGCGTTGTCGTCGCGGACGACGAAGACGATGTGGTTGTCGATCGAGTTATTCCCCGTGGTGGCCAGCTTGGCGACGTAGACGCCGCTGATCGGCAGCGAGGAGGCGGGGATCGTCTGGGTGACGCTCCAGTTCGAGCAGCTCAGTTCCCCGCTGACTTTGTTGGCCGCGTTGCATTTGAAGTTGTTGGCCACCGAGACGTTGTTGGCGGTGTAGACGAGGCGCCCGCCCTCGCCGCCGTAGTAACCGAGGCGAAAGACCTGGATGTTGACTTTGGTCCCCCCGGCCGTCGCGGTGTCGCGGGCGATCTTCAGCGGCACGTTCTGGCCGAGGTTGAAGCTGGTCTGCGTCGCGTAGCCGGCGATGCCTTCGTCGTAGTTCTGAAACAGCCATTCGGAGCTTCCTTCGCCTTTGCAGCTGTTCTCGTTGACGATGGGCGCGGCATTGGGACAGGTTGCCGCGGAGCTCGACGAGAGCGAGAGAACTGCGACGAGCGCCACGGCTGCCGTCGCGAGGACGAGGGAGGATCGGATGAGAAGCTGACGCATGCGCCAGATATAACGGACCCACGGCCGGTCGCTTGCGTGTGGAGCCCTAACTGACCGAAATCGGTACCCCGGCCCCCTGCGCCTCCCGTCGATGCCTGACACAATCGCGCGATCAAGGGCGCTCGAATGATCTGGATCGCGGGAATCGCTGCGCTCGGCCTGCTGTGCGTGGGCGTCATCGCCATTGCCAGGATCAGCGACTCAGCCGGTGGGCTGAAGCTGACCGGCTTGAACGCACGGGCGGCGTTAGGGGAGGGTTCCAGCGTCGCGCTGAGCGGTTACGTGCGCGGCGCCGGCAACGTCTTCGCCCGCTATCGCGGCGAGTGCCGCGTTCTGCGCGTCTCTCGGCCCAAGCGGGCGGACGGGACTCGCTTTCATCTGCGGATCCCGGCCCAGGGCTCCACGTCGCGGCGTCGGCGCTGCAACCTGGCGATTGCCCACCGCTTGCACGGAGCTTCCGCCCTTCGCCTGCCAGCCTCGCAGCAGGGCCCGATCCGGGTGATCGCCTGCGCTGGCGCCCGTTGTGTCGAAAAGCGGGTGGCCCTGCAATGGCCGGGGAGCCCGGAGGAGGTCGGGGCTGTCGATCCTGGCCAGGTGGAAGTTGCTCCGGGGGTCAAAGTTCGCGTCCCCACGGCGCCGCCCGTCTCGCCGGACGTGCCGGCCTCGCGCTTCGTCAGCCCCAACGGCTCGGACTCCGCCAGCTGCACCGCCACCGACCCATGTCTAACCCTCAACCGAGCCTATAGGGTTGCCCAGCCGGGCCAGGTCGTCGACGTCGCCGGCGGCACCTACCCGACCCAGCAAATTGAATATGACCCTTCGAAGGCCTCCGCCGCCGACGTCTACTTTCGCCCGGCGGCCGGGCAGTTCGTCCGCATCGAAGGCGACATCGACGTTTACGCCTCCCACGTCACCGTGATGGCGATGCAGGCGCGCGACACCGAAGTGCCCTACGACGGGCCGGAGGACGTCAGCGACGTCACCCTGTGGGGCATGGACGGGCGCAACTTCACGATCGATTCCGGCAAGGAAGTGAACGTGATCGGCGGCGACTACGGCCCCGCCAGCTCGTGTGGCGGCAGCTTCGGAGGCGGCAACAACGGCATTCGCATGAACCGGCCCGGCGTAGTCCCGAGCGACATCCTGATCTGGGGGGTCGACGTCCACGACGTCCAGTCCTACGACCTGGTCGCCTGTCACATCGAGTGCCTGATCGTCGGCGCCGGGGAACGAATAACGGTGCGCGGCTCGCGCTTCTGGAACTGCTCGATCTTCGACATCTTCCTGCAGCCCTTCAATGGCCCGATCTCCGACGTCACGCTCGAGAATAACTGGTTCGCCGCGCCGACCGACCCCAACGGTCATGTCAACAGCGGCAGGGCGGTCGAGTTCTCTGGAGGGGGTCCCTGGAGCAACCTGCTGATCCGCCAGAACTCGGTCAACACCGCGATCAACCTCAACGACGGAGCTCCCAACCCCGAGTACGTGAACTCGCGGATGATCGGCAACATTGCCGTACAAGCGAATTGCTACAACGGCGTCACCTACCGGGGCAACGTCTGGTTCGACGGGTCCGGCAGCTGCGACCCGAGCGACCGTGTTATCGGTGGCGCCCCGCCGTTCGTCAACGCCAGCGACCACGCGGATCTCGACTATCACCTCACCGGCGGGGTGGCGGTGGACCTCGTTCCCATCTCGATCGACGACCTGGGGGAAGACATCGACGGCGACTCGCGCCCTCTCGGCGCCGCGCTCGACGCAGGCTCCGACGAGCGCTGAGCTGCGCGCGAGCCCGAAGGGGGTTGATGCGTTGGTCTCGTGGTGACCTCCACGGCGACCCTCGAGCACCCTGTTCCCGCCCCTGACGCCAAGCTGGGCGAAGAAGCGGACGTGGCCCGCCGTTGGCGGGCCGACGCCCTCGCCCTCGACGCCCTCGCCCTCGCCTTCACGCTGCTGATCGTTCTCACCTGGAAGAAGTGGGGCAATCCGGCTCTGGACGCCGGCGCCGAGCTGACGACGGCCGAACGCGTGGCCGACGGCGCGATTCCCTACCGCGATGTGCGCTACTTCTACGGCCCGCTCGGCCTCTACTCGCTGGCGGGCTCCTTCGAGCTCTTCGGGGCCAGCCTGACGACGGCCTTCGCCTTTGGCCTGGCGATGACCGCTGCCATCGTCTCTTCCTTCTACGCGCTCGCTCGCCAGTGGCTGCGTCCCACGGTCGCGGCCGTCTGCGCGGCGATGACGATGGCCATCGGCTTCTCCGGCACCGCCTTCAACTTCGTCCTGCCTCACTCCAACTCCGCCACCATGGGCCTGCTCTGCCTGCTGCTGGCGCTGCTGGCGCTGTGCAGGGAACGGCCGCTGGCGGCCGGCCTGGCGATCGGCGCCGCCGGCTTGACTCGCCCCGAGTTCTTCGCTGTAGCCGGCCTCGCGGCGGCGGTCTGGCTGATCGCGCGCGCCCGCGGGCGGCCCTGGCGGGAGACGCTCGGCGAGGCAATGAAGGTCGGCCTGCCCGCTCTCGCGATCCCGCTCCTCGTGCTGGGGGCCTTCGCGTCGCTGGCCGGGACCCAGCGCTTGCTCTGGGAGAACCTCTGGCCGGTCGACTTCATTCGCGTCGCCGGCCTGCGCTCGCAGGAGGACTGGGCGCCGCTGACGCTGGCAAGCGCGTTCTCCACCGCCGGCCGAGCGGTGGTCTACTGCACCCTGCTGGGATCGCTCGTTTGGGCGACTTTGATCTGGGCGAGGCTGAGCGGCGTTGCCCGCCTGCGCGCGCTGTTGCCCCCGCTCGGCGCCCTGCTCGCTCTGGCGCTGCTCGACGCCGGGGCTCGCGCCGTCGGCCTCCTCGACGGCCCCCGCGCCATGGTGCAGAACGAGACCACCGACCTGATCCTGGGGATGACCTGGCTCCCAGCGTTGGCGATCGGCGCCGCGGTGAGCACGGTGGTCGCGCTGCGCCGCCGCGCTGCGCCGCCGCTCGGCCGCTCCTGGCCCGACGACGCCGCGCTCGTCACCGTGGCGCTGCTGTTGGGCCTGCGCGCCTACGACGCTTTCAACGGCGAGGGCTCCTACGCGCCCTACTACGCGGCGCCGCTCGTGCTGATCGCCGGGATCCTGCATCAGCGAATCGGTCAGCGCTGGCCCCAGGCCAAGGTCGCGGCGACGGCGGCGCTGGCCCTGGCTGCCGCGGGCCTCATCATCTACCCGCTCGCCGGCCTCTACAGCGACAACAACACCCTGGTGCGGACCGCGCGCGGGTCCTTCGTCGCCAACGACGCTTCGGCACCGGCGCTGCAGCGCACCCTCAACCTGATCGACCGCCGAACGAAGCCGGGAGAGCCGATCTTCGCCCTGCCCTCCGACGGAGGCATGTATTTCATGGCCGACCGGCCGCCCGCCACCTACGAGGTGATGTTCCTGCCGGGCCTGCTCGACTCGCGGGCCGATGAGCGGCGCACGATCGAGAGGCTTGACCGCGAGGGCGTGCGCCTCACCGTGCTCAGCGCCCGTGACTTCTCCGCCTTCGGGGCGAAGGAGTTCGGCGTCGACTACGACAGACTGCTGGGGGCCGAGATCAGGCGCAACTGGCGGCCGATTGCCACCTACGGCGACGTCGACAAACCGGTCTCGGGCAGCTATCCATCCGCGGCGTTCACGGTCTACGAACGGCGCTGAGCTACTCGGCGAGGGCCAGCGCCAGGACCTCGTCGCAACGCCGCGCCCAAGAGTTGCGCTCGACGAAGCGCAGCCGTGCGGGCTCGTCCATCGGCCCCGCGTCGAGCGCCCGTCGCACCGCGGCGACGAAGTCGCCGCCCGGGGCGGCAAGCGAGACGGGGCCCTCGATCCCGCGCACGGGAGGCAGATCGGTCGCCGCCACCGGTCCGCCCCCGGCCAGGTACTCGTAGATCTTCAGCGGACTCATCGCTTCGGTCAGCGGCAGGCGATGGTGGGGGAGCAGGCATGCATCCGCCGCGTGCGCGAGCGCCGCTACCTGCGAGCGCGGCACCGCTCCAGCGAGGAAGACGTTCGGCGCATCCTCGACGGCGGCGAGGTGGGCGCGGTCGGCGACCGGCCCGGCGAGCACGATCGTCCCCTGCGGCCAGGCGCGAGCGACGTCGAGTACGGCGCCGGTATCGAGGCGCGAATCCAGCGTGCCGACGTAGAAGAAGCGCGGTCCGGGCAATTTGGCCATCCAATCCGGCGGCTGGTCGAGATCGAGCCATTGGGCGGGGTCGACGCCGTTGGGGACGACCGCCACGGGCCCGCACGGGGCGATCCGCTCGACGATCGCCTCGCTGACGGCACAGACGCGGGTGCCCCGCGCCGAGATCCGCTCGTAGGCGACCCGGTAGGCAGGGTGCCAGCGCCGGTAAGCGGGATGGGCGGCCCAGTCGTCGGTGGCGAGCAGGGTGACCGGGCCCGCCCACTCGAGCGCGGCGAAGGCGGCGACGAACGGATGCGCGGTGACGACCGCCGGCCGTTCCAGGCCGTACCGCTCGGCTGCCCGCCGCAGCCGCCGCCCGTAGCTCGCGTAGTACCGCTCCAGGCCACCGAGGCGAACTGGATCGCGACGGCGCAGGCGCAACGGCCGGTGGTGCCGGACGCGATCGCTCGCCGGGAACGGCTCCGTCCTGCGCAGGAGGTCCTTGACCAGCTTGACCGGGGCGCTGCGGGGCTGGTCGCAGACCAGCAGCCGGCGGATCCGCTCGTCGTCGATCAGAGCGAGCGCGACGCGGTCCTGGGGGAAGCACATGCCTCGCTGCTGGGCGGCAGCCCAGGTGATGTCGTCGAAGGTGAAGATCACGTCGCTGCGTCCCATGTGAGCAGAGAACGAGCGGCGCGCGGCGTGGCTTGCGGAGCGCAAGTCGGGTCTCGCCTCACGCGTTCTCCTATAGAGGCTCGAGCGGGCCTTGGCGGAGCACAATCCGATGAGCAGATACGACACCGAACGCGCCGAGCTGTCCCACGACGACCTCAAGCAGGCCGCGGTCTCGGGCGTCCGCTGGACGACCGCGGCGCGGGTCGCCACCGAGTTCGTCACCCTCGTCTCGGCGATCGTGCTTGCCCGCCTTGTCGCCCCCTCGGAGTTCGGCGAGGCGGTCGTCCCGATGATCTTCGTCCCGCTCGCGGTGATCTTCACCTTCGAGGGCGTCGGCAGCGCCCTCGTCCAGCGCAAGGAGATCGACCACACCCACGTCGAGGCGGCGATGCTCGCCAGCCTCCTGACCGGCGCCGTGCTCAGCGCGGCCACGTTCCTCCTTGCGGACCCGGTCGGCGGACGACTCTTCGGCAAGGCCTCGGCGGAGCTGCTGCAGATGATCTCGCCGGTCTTCCTGCTGGCGGGCTTTGGCTCGGTCTCGCGCGGCCTGCTCTGGCGCCAGCTCGACTTCCGTCGCGTCAGCGTGATCGAAATGATCTCGCTGGCGCTCGGTTCCATTTCGGCGGTGGCGATGGCCGTGGCCGGCCTAGCGGCCGAGGCAATCGTGCTCGGGGCGCTGGTCGGCGCCTTCGTCAGCGCGATGATGTTGCTGGTCTCGGTGCCGCCGCCGACGCCCCGGTTCCACCGCGAGGCGCTGCACGACGTGATGGGCTTCGGCCTGCCGGCATCGGCTGCCGGCCTCACCTACGTCGCGGTCAGCAACGCGACCCTCGCGGTGGCGGCGGTGCGCCTCTCCGCCGTGCAGGTCGGTCTCTACTGGCGCGCCTTTCAGCTCGGTGTCGTCTATCAGGACAAGATCAGCGGAATCATGATGCGCCTCGCTTTCCCGATCTACTCGCGGACCAGCGACATCGACGAGCTGCGCCGCTTCCACGAGCGCGCGACCCGCATCCATGCCGCCGTCCTGCTGCCGCTCCTCTCGCTGCTGATCGTGCTCGCTCCCGATCTGGTGCCATGGGTGTTCGGCGAGCGCTGGGCTCCGGCCGCCGGCGCGGTCCAGGTGCTTGCCGTCGCCGGAATGATCGCCGCCGTTCTCACCGGCTACCCGCAGATCCTCCTCGCGGCTGGGCGGCCGCGGGCGCTGCTGGTGTTCAACCTGGTCCTGCTCGTCCTCTACGTAGCCTCCTCCTGGATCGCGGCGCCGTACGGGATCACCGCCCTCTCCTGGACCGTCGTCGGAGTCCACGTGGCGATGATCGTCGCCGTCTACGGCATCCTCTTCCGGCGCTTGCTGGGGATACCGATCGGTCGCCTCGTCAGCGATCTGCTGCCGGCGGTGGCCTGCAGCTTGGCGCTGCTCGCCGTTGCGACCCCCCTGGCGGGATTGCTGCGGGGAGCCGGCGTGCCCGTGTCGCTGCTGGCGCTCACGGTTGGTCTGGTCGGGGGGCTCACCTACTGCAGCGCCCTGCGCAGCTTCTTCCCGGTCGTCTGGAACGACATCGTGCAGCTGATCGCAAAGGTCCTGCCGGCCGGCGCGCGGACGCTGCAGTTCCGCCGCATTGCGATGCGCGGCGTGGGGGAGGCCTGAGATGTGTGGAATCGCCGGTACCGTCCGCCACGACGGACGCGACGCCGACCCCGTCCTGGTCGAGCGCATGTGCGCGGCGCTGGAGCACCGCGGCCCGGACGCGCGCGGCATCTACGCCGAGGGGCCGGCCGGGCTGGGGATCCAACGCCTGCGCGTGGTCGACCTCGAGGGAGGCGACCAGCCGATCTACAACGAGGACCGCTCGATTGCCGTCGTCCTCAACGGCGAGATCTACAACTTCCGCGAGCTGCGCCGCCGACTCGAGGCGGCGGGACATCGCTTCCGCACCGAAGGCGACACCGAGGCGATCGTCCACCTCTACGAGGAGGAGGGGGTCGATTGCGTCCGCTCGCTCGACGGCATGTTCGCCTTTGCGCTTTGGGACGGGCCCCGGCGGCGCCTGCTCATCGCCCGTGACCGGGTTGGGAAGAAGCCGCTGTTCTACTCGCTGCACCAAGGGGCGCTGAGCTTCGCCTCGGAGCTGCGATCGCTGCTTCGCGACGAGGAGGTCCCCCGCGAGATCGACGAGCAGGCGCTCGACTGCTACCTCGCCTATGGCTACGTGCCGGCGCCGCTGAGCGCCTTCCGGGCGGTTCGCAAGCTGCCGCCCGCAACGAGGATGGTCTACGAGGGGGGACGCATCGCCCAGGAGCGCTACTGGCATCTCGACTACGCCCGCAAGCACCGGGTCGCGGATGCCCGCGAGCTGCACGCGCCGCTGCTCGAGACCCTGCGTCGCGCCGTCCGCCGCCGTCTCGTCTCCGACGTGCCGCTGGGAGCTTTCCTCTCCGGCGGCATCGATTCCTCCGCGGTGGTTGCCGCGATGGCACAGGAGATGGCGGAGCCGGTGCGCACCTTCTCGATCGGCTTCGACTCCGAGCGCTTCGACGAGCTCTCGCATGCTCGCCGGGTCTCCGAGCTCTACGGCACCGAGCACGAGGAGCTGCAGGTGCGCCCCGACGCGATCTCGATCGCCCCGCTGGTCGCTCGTCACCACGGTGAGCCCTTTGCGGACTCCTCCTCGATCCCCAGCTTCTACCTCGCCGAGATGACCAAGCGCAACGTCACCGTTGCCCTCAACGGCGACGGCGGCGACGAGTCATTTGCCGGCTACACGCGCTACGCGGCAAACGTCCTGGCCGCGCGTCTGGAGGGCATTCCGGCACCCCTGCGCCGCATCGGCGCGGGCCTCGCCGCGCGCCTGCCGGAGGGACGGGAGGAGCAGGGCCCGCTCAACCGGGCCCGCCGCCTCGGCGGCTCGCTCGGCCTCGACGGCCCGGGCCGGTATGAGCGCTACGTCTCGCTCTTCGACCGGGATCGCCGCGCCGCCCTGTACCGCGAGGAGTACGCGGCGTCCCTGGCGGGCTCCCCAATCGCCGCCGAGGCGATCGCCCAGCCCTGGCGCGAGGCCTCGGGAAACGACCGCCTCGACGTCCTCTTGGAGGTCGACGTGCGCAGCTACCTGCCGGGCGACCTCTTGGCCAAGGTCGACATCGCGACGATGGCGCACTCGCTGGAGGCGCGCTCGCCCTTCCTCGATCCCGAGATGATGCAGTTCGCTGCCTCGATCCCGGCCGACCTGAAGCTGCGCGGCATGGGGAAGAAGCTGGTCCTGCGCGATGCTCTGCGAGCCTGGTTGCCGGACTCGATCCTCGACCGGCCCAAGCAGGGGTTCTCGGTGCCGCTGGCGGAGTGGTTGCGCGGCGACCTGCGCGAGTACTCGCGCGATGTGCTGCTCGACCCCGCGGCTTTCTGGCGCGACAGGTACCGCCTCGATGCCATCCAAGGGCTGCTCGACGGCCACCAAGCCGGGGAAGACCACTCGCAGCGGATCTGGGCATTGCTGATGATCGAGCTCTGGCGGACCGAGGTGCTGGACGAGCGCCCGTCCCCGGTTGTCGCCGCGGTCGCCTGAGCGCGCTTCAGCGCGGTTCGACCGCCCGGCGCGGCGGCCCGCCGAACGGCGGTGCCTCGCGGCCGAGCAGGGTCGCCAGGGCGCGCCGCTGTGCGGCAGCTGGCCCGCTGTCGCCGCGCAGCGAGAAGACGCACCAGCGCAGCAGGTGGCGGGCGGCGATCGCGGCGACGAAGGCGGCCCGACGCAGCGGGTCGAAGTGCTTGGCGGCGTACTGGCTGCGGGCGAAGGCCAACTGGGCCTCCATCCGGGGGGAGGCGTCGGTTTTGCCGCCGTAGTGGGCGATGGTCACTTGAGGGAAGTGACGGATCTCCCAGCCGGCTCGCTTCACCCGGAGGCAGAGGTCGACCTCCTCCGAGTAGAAGAAGAAGCGCTCGTCGAGCAACCCGGCGCTCTCCAGCGCCTCACGGCGGATCAGCATGAACGAACCCGAGGTCCAGTCGCAGGAGAACTCCCGGTCGTAGCGGGCGAGGTCCAGCTCGCATTCGCCAAACCGGCCGGCGAGGCGCGACAGGCGCTCGGGGCCGATCGCCTCGCCGACGGCGCGTCCGACGCTTGGGAAGCGCCGAGCGGTCGGCCAGAGTCGGCCCTGCTCGTCGACCTGGCGACAGCCGGCCAGGCCGACCTCGGGGTGCTCGTCCAGCTCGGCAACGAGGTCGGCGAGCGTGCCCTCGAGGACCTCGGTGTCGGGATTGAGCAGGAGGAGATATCGGGCGTCTGCGGTCATCAGGCCACGGTTGTTGGCATGGGCGAAGCCGCGGTTGGAGCAGCGGATGCCGCGCACCCCCTCGAAGCGCTGCGCGGCTCGCTCGGCGGAGCCGTCGTCACCGTTGTCGACGACGACCACGTCGAGGGCCAGCTCTCCAGCCTGCGCGCGCAGGCTGGAGAGCGCGGGTTCGAGCCAGGACCAGCTGTTGTGCGAGACGATCACGGCGCAGACGTCGTGGGACGGGCGGCCCTCCTCCTTCGCGCGCTGCGACGACTCGACCGTACCCACCGGCAAGGGCCCCATCAGCCGCCCTCTGCGTTGGACACCCAGCGTGGGAGCGTGACGCGATCCGGGCCCGACGGCGCCCGCAGGGCAACAAGGGGCGCGCGCGCCGGCGCGGGCGCGCGCGCCGGGACGCAGGCCGCGGCCAGACCGAGGAAGAGGAAGAAGGTGTAGGGCACGACTGGGAAGGCGATCGTGTCGAAGGTGGCGCTGCCGACCACCATCATCACCGTCACCGACGCCACGGCGAGTGCCGGCGGGGCACGGGCCGGGTCATGAGTGCGAATTGCGCGCGTGCATATCGCCAGTGCTGCGATCAGCAGCAAGGCGAAGGCGCCGACGCCGAGCCAGCCGTTGCCAATCAGGATCGACAGGTACTCGTTGTCGAGCACCCGGTAGCGCTCCGGGTCGTAGGTCTGCCAGCCGCGGCCGAGGGCCGGGTGGTTGAGCACGTCCGGCGCGATCGCTTCGTAGTCGGAAAGGCGGTCGCGCGAAGAGAGCGTCCCGGTCGCCGTCGAGGGGTTGAGCTGATCGCGCAGCGAGCCCAGCGCCGAGGGGGCGACGACCGGCATCGCGAGCAGAAGCAGGAAGCCGACCGGGGCGAGGCGCAGCATCCTCCGTGGGCGGTAGACGACGAAGGTGAGCAGGCCGGCGCCGAGGACCATCGGCCCGGTCTTGCGCTGGGTGGCGAAGACGCCGGCGAGCAGGATCATCGTCGCCACCAGGTAGAGAATCCGGCGCTGTTTGGTCGATGTGTAGAGACCGCCGACGATCGCGAACGGGACCGCCATCGCAAGAAGCTGTGTCGTCGCCAGGGGGTGGATCGTCGGGCCAAGGATCGGTATCCGGCCGGTCGAGTCCTTTTCGTAGGCGATCGACGGCAGGTCGAGACCACCCGGCAGAAGTTTGCCGCCGATTTCGTAGAAGGGGTTGTAGCCCAACCGGTACTCCCAGATCGTGCCGAGAGCGGCGACGCACCCGAGGCCGACGATGAGCGGGACGAAAGCGCGCGCCTCGCCCGGCCGCAGGGCTGAGGCGGTAACGACGAAGACCGCGACGAAGGACAGCAGCAGCAGCAGCTTCTTGAGGCCCGACCCGAGCTCGCCATGAATCTGCAGCGTGTCGGCGTTGAGCAGGAGGCTCAGTACGGCCGTGGCGACGAAGAGCAGAATCGCGCCGTGCAGCACCGTGCCGGAAAGGCGCGGCCGGGTCTCCCCGCGGAGCACGGCGAGGGAGATCAACCAGATGCCGCCAATCAGGACGACGAGGGGGCGGTCCGGCTTGGCGCCGGTGATCGCCATCGCGTCGAACGGGACCAGGAAGAGCATCACCAGGAAAAGGGCGATGCTCCACGGCAGCAGCCGCGTTGTGCGCGGCCAGAGGTCGAGGCCTTGGGCGCCCACGGTAACCCCTATTGGTAGCGGCGGCGGGGCTCCCCGACCGGGACGCCGGGACGGTTGCCGAGGCGCGGATGGCGCAGGAGCTCGTCGCCGGGGTAGTGCGACTCCGGCTCCTGCTCGGGATCCGCGGGCTGCCGCGCCTCGCCCTCGTCGAGGTCGTTGGTCGCGTGCCACTGGCGAACCAGGCCGGAGCCGAGGACGATCAGGGCGCAGAGCACGATCAGCGTGCCGAGGAAGGCGAGGAAGGCGAGGATTGGGCTGGCGCCGCTGTTGACTGTGCCGCCCTCGGGGTCGCCGAGGGAGGTGACGGTGATCTGCCGTCCCTTCGGGATCCCGGCGTCGAGGTCGGCGACGTAGCCGGTCAGGACCGAGGAGGCGGCGCCGGCGAGCTTTGTCGCGCTGTCCGCGTCGGGTGCCTGTGTGTAGATCGAGATGATCGGCAGGCTCAGCTGGGCATCGAAGACGAGCCTGTAGACGGCGTTCTCTTCGGTCAGCTGGTTGGCCCGCGGTCCCGCCGGGGTCGCCTGGTAGGTGGAGCGGTCGGTGAGGGAGCTGAAGGGACCGTCGGCGGCAATCTGGGTCGGCGCGAGGCCCATTTCGTGGGCAATCGCCGTGCGCGCCTCGGCGCTGCTCATGTACTGGGCGAGGACGACCGCCCTGTTGGCCAGCGGCGCCGGGTCCTTTTCGACGTCGGCGATCGCCGACGTCGAGGAGTCAACCAGGACCTGGGAGCTGGCCGCTCCGCTGAGCAGCTCCTTGCTTTCGAAGGAGGGGAGCCGGTAGCTGGTCGAGAGGCCGGCGAGCAGCGCGACGACGATCGCCGCGATCACCCAGCGGCGCCGGTCCCACAGCTCGTTGATGATTCTGATCACGTCCATAGTCGGGTTCGCTGCAAGGTCAACGGCTGAGGCGGCCGGTACTTTCATGGAACTTCCACAGCCCCGGAAGCAGCGGCCCCCCGCAGCCGTTTTTCGGGTGATGACAGGCTCCGACGCCCAGCGCCTTCTCGTGATCAGCCCCGTCCGCAACGAGGCCACGCACCTCGAGCGCGTGGTTGCGGCGATGGCGGCACAGACCCGCCCGCCGGACGAGTGGGTCGTCGTCGACGACGGTTCGGACGACGGGACCGGCGAGCTGCTGGCAGCGCTCTCCGATTCGGTTCCCTTCATGCGGATCGTCCGGGCCGAGCATGAGCGCGAGCCCGAAGGAGTGGACCGGCTTGCCCTTGCCGCGGCGCCACGCGCCTTCAACCTCGGCCTGCGACACGGTGGCGGCGACTTCACGCACGTCGCCAAGCTCGATGGGGACGTCGAGCTGCCGCCCGACTATTACGAAGTGCTGCTCTCGCGCTTTGCCGAGGACCGACAATTGGGCATCGCCTGCGGCGACCTGATCGAGCCGGTCGGCTCAGCTTGGGAGCGGTTGGCGATCCCGCCCCATCACGTGCACGGCGCCCTGAAGCTCTACTCGCGGGAGTGCCTGACGGCGATCGGCGGCGTTCAGGAGCGACTCGGCTGGGACACGATCGACGAGACCTACGCTCGTATGCGTGGTTTCCGCACCCGCTCCTTCTCCGACCTGGTTGCCCGCCACCATCGCCCGGTGGCTACCGCCAGCGGCGCCCTGAGGGGCCGCGCCCGGCATGGGCGCTGCGCTTGGATCGCCCACTTCGGCCTTGGCTGGATCGCGCTGCGAAGCGTCAAGGTCGGGCTGCGGATGAGGCCTCGCGGTATCTCCGGGCTAGCCTTCCTCTACGGCTATCTGCAGGCGGCCGCAAGGCAGGTTCCGCGGGTCGAGGACCGTGAATTTCGCCGTTTCGTGCGCCGCGAGCTGCGCGGCAGGATGCGCGCGACGCTGGCCGGATCGGCGCGGGCCTAGGTATGTGCGGCATCGCCGGCATCGCCGCCGCCGACCCCCGCCGCGTCCCGCTCGAGGCGGAGGCGCTGCGGGCGATGACGATGGCGATCGAGCATCGCGGTCCCGACGAGGACGGTCATCTGCTGGAGCCCGGAGTGGCGTTGGGGATGCGCCGGCTCAGCGTGATCGATCCCGACGGCAGCCCACAGCCGGTCAGCAGCGAGAACGGCGAGATCACAGCCGTCTTCAACGGCGAGATCTACAACTTCCGCGAGCTGCGCGAGCAGCTGCAGGCGCGCGGCCACCGCTTCGCCACTCGCGGCGATGGCGAGACGATCGTCCATCTCTACGAGGAGCACGGGCCCGACTTCGTCGACCACCTGCGTGGAATGTTCGCGATCGCCCTCTGGGACCGCCCGCGGCGACAATTGGTCCTGGCCCGCGACCGGATGGGCGTAAAGCCGCTCTACCTCGCCGAGACCCCAGCCGGCCTCGCCTTCGCCTCCGAGGTGAAGTCGCTGGTCGCAGCGGGACTGGTGCGGCCGCAGCTCGACCACGATGCCGCCGAGCTCTTCATGGCGTGGGGGTACGTGCCGGGCCCGTCGACCCTCTTCGCCGGTGTCCGCAAGCTGCCGCCGGCCTCCTGCCTGGTCTACGCCGATGGCGCCCTGGTGGAGCAGCGCGAGTACTGGACACCCTGGGAATCCCCACCCGAGGGGGTTGGCTCCTCCTGGCAGGAGGACGGCGAGCGCTTGCTGGAGCTGCTGCGCACGGCGACTCACGCCCGCATGGTCAGCGACGTGCCGCTCGGCGTGATGCTCAGCGGCGGCCTCGACTCGAGCCTGATCACGGCGCTGATGGCAGAGGTCTCCGAGCGGCCCGTGCAGACCTTCTCGGTTGGGTTCGTCGAGGACGCCTCGGCAAACGAGCTGCCCGAGGCGCGGCACGTCGCCGAGCGCCTCGGCACCGATCACCACGAGCTCGAAACATCCGCGCTCGACCACCCGGGCCTGCTCGACGACGCCCTGCGCCAGCTCGAGGAGCCGATCGCCGACCTCTCCTGCGTGGGGCTGCTGCTGCTCAGCCGCTTGGCGCGGGAGACCGTCACCGTGGCTCTCTCCGGCCAGGGTGCGGACGAGTTGCTTGGCGGCTACCGCAAGCACCAGGTCGCCCATGGCGCCGATCTGCTGGGGAGGGTGCCGCCGGCCCGGGCCGCGGTCGCGCTCGCTGCCCGGGCCGGGGCTCCCGAGTCGGCGCGCGCACGGGGATTGCGAGCCCTCTCCAGCCGGGATCCGGTTGAGCGGATGCTGGCGATGAGCCGCGTCGTGCAACCGCGTGAGCGGCTGGCACTCTTCACGCCCGAGTTCCTACGGGACACCGATGTCGGCGCCCCGGTGCTGAGCCACGGTGACCTCTCCGCTCGCTCGGCGCTGACCCAGACGCTCTACCTCGATTCGCGCCTGGCCCTGGTCGACAACATGCTGCTCTATTTCGACAAGATGTCGATGGCGACCTCGCTGGAGGTGCGGGTCCCCTTCATGGACCACGATGTCGTCTCCTTCTGCCTGGCGCTGCCCGACTCGCGCAAGGTCCGGCTCGGCAATCGCAAGGAGCTGCTGAAGCGGGTCTCGCGGGGCCTCGTCGACGACCGCATCGTCGACCGGCGCAAGCGCGGGTTCTTCCGCTCCGCCCTCGGCACCTGGCTGCGCGCCCAGCAGGGCGGGCTGCTGGAGGAAACGCTCCTCGACACCCGCACGCGGGAGCGGGGGCTGTATCGCATGGCGGAGGTCGAGCGGCTGCTGGCGATGGCGGGTGAGGGGGACATCAAGGCCGATCAGCGCCTCTTCTGCCTCTTCCTGCTCGAGCGCTGGATCCGCGAGTGGGTCGACGTGGCTCCGCCGGCAGCCGCGATGACGGCACCGGCGCTCGCCTGAGAGCTTGCTCGCAGGCGCGAGGAATGCACCCCCTGCCGCGTTGATATGACGATGTCCGTTTCCGCTTCAGCAGACGCGATGCAGAAGAAGCACGCCAGCGCCGGCGTCGCGATGGCGGTGGCGACGCTCTCGATGGCTGCCGCCTCCGGCCTCCAGGCGCTGCTCTACCTCAACTCCTTCGGCGTCAATGGCCGCACCGATGGGTTCTTCGTCGCCTTTGCCCTCTACACGATCGTGGGCGTCTTCAGCCAGAGCATCCGAATGACCTCGGCCAACCTGTTGATCGGAGAACGGCCGCGGCTCGTTCCGGTCGAGTACGCCACCTGCCTCGGCTTGATCGCGATGCCGATGCTGATCGTCACGGTCGCGCTCGCGGGCCCATTCGCACACCTGCTGGCGCCCGGCCTCGACGCAGCGGATCGTGCCGTCACCGCGAACGCCCTGCCCCTGCTCGGCATCGCCGCGGCGATGCAGCTCTGGTCTGCCGGCGCCGCGACGCTGCTCGCCGTGCGCGATCGCTTCAACGCCATCGCCGGCGCCTATATCGCCGGCGCCGTCGTCGGACTGCTCGCCTACGTGGTCGTCGCGCCGCTCGCCGACGAGCTCGTCCTCGGCTGGTCGATGCTGGCGATGGCGGCAACTACCTTGATCGTGATGCTAGTCGGCCTGCGCGGCGCCCGCCCCGAGCGCACGCCGACCCGAGCCTCCTTCTCGCCGTCCCGCCTCGTCTCGATGTCCGGCCTGATCCTCGCGCGTACCGCGATCTACCTCGTCTTCAACGCGCTCTACATGGTGACCCTGGCCTTTGCCAGCGGCTACGCGGAAGGCGATGCCACCGTGCTCTCCTACGCCTACCTCTTCGCCAGCTACCTGGTGGCCGCAACGGCCTTCGCCCTCGGTCTTTCGCGTATCGCGGACATGCGGCGCGGCGCCCTCGGCGAATGGCGAGAAGTGCTGGCCGACACCGTGCCCTCGGGCTTTCGCTATTCGATGCTGGTCGTCGCGCCCGCGATGGCGGCGCTGGTCGTCGCCGGAGCGCCGCTGATCGGCGAGCTGCTGCCGCACAGCTTCGACGCGGCGGACGTCGAGACGCTGCGCACCTTCGCGGCCCTGCTCGCCCCCTGGGTGGTGGCGGCGCTGCTTGTCAATCTCCTGCTGCCGGCGCTGCTGGCACTCGGCCACGGTCGCCTCGTCAACGCGATGGCGCCGGGCCTCCTGATCCTGCACGTCGGGGCTACCGCTCTCGGGGGGGCGCTCTGGGGCTCCGACGGAGTGGTCGGGGCCGCATTCGTGGCCCCCACCGCGTTCGCGGTCGTGCTCCTTCTCGTCGGCGCCAGGCACGGGCGTCGCTGGCCCCTCGCTCGCACGTTGGGGAGCGAGGGTGGCCGCCTCGCCGCCTTCGCCGCTGCCAGCTTCGCCGGCGGGGCGCTGATATCTGCCTTGGTCGCCAGCGGCCCGGCAGAGGCGATTCTCGCCGGCGCTCTGGGTTGCACGCTCTACGTGCTCTGCCTGCGCCTCGCGGTTCCGCGCCTGCTGCAGGTGATGGTCGGCGCGCTCCGACCCAAGCCCGGGGCGCAGGTCGAAGCCTGAGGAAAACGGCGGCCTGAGCGCTCATCGACCCGACCCAGCCCCCCCGGGCGTTGGGTGGGATGGGCGGGCGTGCCTCTGCGGGAATTGATGTCGCACGCGCATGCTTCGCATGCGCTTAGCGACAATCTGAGAGCGCGGCTCCGCCGCGCTTCGAACCACGGGTGCAGCGGCCGCCTGCGGCGACATTCCCGCAGAGGCACACCCGCCCATCCTCGAAGGCCCAGCGGGCTTCGAAGCCGCCACGAAGCCCTTGCTCAGCTCCAAGTTCCATGAGCTTTGGAGGGCCGGGATCGTTCGTACCTGAGTCGTGCCGCCGACACGTGGCTCGCCGGGAATGGTGGAGTCGGCCAGTTAGGCGCGTTGGGTGCGGTGGACCAGCTCGTCGATCAGCGCAAGGTAGCCGGCGCGCTGGCGGCGCCACTCGATTTGGGCGAGCCGCTCGGAGGCCCGTTCGGCTCGCAGTCCGCTCATCGTCGGATCCGTCCACACGCCCTCGATCGCGGCGGCGATCGAGGCGGCATCGCCCGGCTCGGCAAGCAGAACGTCATCGCCGAAGTAGCGCTCGATCACCGGTAGCCGCGAGGCGACGACCGGCAGGCCCATGTGGACGTACTCGAGCAGCTTGACCGGCAGCAGCAGCTCGGTGAAGCCGTCGCGCAGTGTCGGCACGACGCCGAGGTCGGCTTCGGCGAGGCGGGAGGGAATCTCCCCGACCGGGGTCGGTTGCGGTGCGATCCGCACCCCGGTCGGCGCGATGGTGGACGCTTTGGTCGTGAGCTGGCGCGCAGCCTCGGCATCGGAGCCGTAGACGTCGAGCTCCACCTCAGCGCCGCGGTTGCGCAGCATGGCCACCGCTCGGACCAGGGTCTCGACGCCGAAGCGCTCGGCAAGTCCGCCGTGATAGACGAGACGCAGCGGCCCCTTGTCCGGAAGACTCTTTGGGCGCCGTCGCTCGCCGAAGATCCGCTCATCGGGGGTATTCATCACGACCTGCGTGCGCTTGGCGCCGATTCCGCGGGCCCTCAACAGCTCGCACGCCTCGTCGGTGACGAAGATATGGCCGTCGGCAAGCGCGGCGCTGAGCCGCTCCTCAACGCGGATCAGTCGTACCAGCGGGTGTTTCGGAGGACGATCGAAGAGGGTGGCGAAGAGCTCCGGAAAGGTGTCGTGAAAGTTTAGGATCAGCGGCGTCCCGCGCAGCTTCGGGCGCAACGCCGCGAAGACGAGCGCATCGGGCATGTTGTGGATCTCGACCAGGTCGAAATGCCCTTCGCGATCGAGGGCGCCAACCTTGCGCGCGGCGCCGGCGAGGAAGCGGGCGTTGCCCTCGAGGTAGGCGCGGGCACCGCCGCGTGGCTTGCCCTCGGCGGCACGGTGGAGGACGATCGATCCCTCGCCGACCGGGATCACCTCGTCCTCGTTGAGGCAGACGCAGTCGACCCGGTCGCCGCGCTCGGCGAGCGCGCGCGCCTGCCGCTGGATGCGTGAATCGACGACGAAGTCCGAGTAGTGGACCATGCAGACGCGCAGATTGCGGCGCCCGCTCGCCGCCTTTTGCTCAGCTGTCGCCGGCTGCGCCAAAGCTCTGCACGGCCGCGACGGTCTCGGCGATGTGCCAGTCCTCGATCGCCGGGAAGATCGGCAGCGAGCAGGCTTCGCTCGCCAGCCGCTCGGCGACGGGCAGAGAGCCAGGGCCGAGGCCGAGATCGGAATAAGCGGGCTGCAGGTGGACTGGGGTGGGGTAGTGAACGGCGCTGGCTACGCCCTGTGCGTCGAGGTGATCGCGCAAGGCGTCGCGGGATTGTGTATGGACCACGAAGAGGTGGTAGACGTGATCGCCATTCTCGCCTGCCGGTGCCGGCAGCTCCACGTCGCTGCCGGCGAGCGCTTCGGTCAGCCTGGCGGCGGCGGCCTGGCGGCTCTCGTTCCACCCGTCGAGGTGGCGCAGCTTGACGTCGAGGATCGCGGCTTGCAGCGCGTCGAGCCGGTGGGTGCCGGTGACCAGCTGGTGATGGTGCCGCGGTGACTCGCCATGTGAGCGCAGCAGGCCGACCTTCTCCGCCAGGGCGGAGTCGTCGGTGACGAGGGCACCGCCGTCACCCCAGCCACCGAGGTTCTTGGTCGGGTAGAAGCTGAAGCAGCCGGCATCGCCGAGGGAGCCGACCCGGCGGCCCTTGTAGCGGGCGCCGTGCGCCTGGCAGGCGTCCTCGATCACGGCGATGTCGCGGCTGCTGCAAAGCGCGAGGATCGGGTCCATGTCGACGGTGCGGCCGAAGAGGTGGACGGGGATCACGCAGCGCGTCTGGGGCGTCAGCGCCCGCTCGACGATCTCGGTCGTGATCACGGCCGTCTCGGGGTCGATGTCGACCAGGACCGGTGTGGCGCCGACCGTACTCACTGCCTCCGCTGTGGCGATGAAGGTGTAGGTGGGGACGATCACCTCATCGCCTGGGCCGATGCCAAGGGCGCGCAGCGCCAGCTCCAGCGCCATCGTCCCGGAGGAGACGCCGATCGCGTGCTCGGTCTCGCAGTAGTCCGCAAAGCTCCGCTCGAACTCCTCGACCTCCGGCCCGAGGGTGAAGGCGGCGTCGTGTGCCACCCGCTCGACCACTTCCAGCAACTCGGACATCAGCTCGGGATGGGCCACGTCCAGCCTGATGAAGGGGACGCGGCGTCCCTCGGTCGCCGCCAGCGGCAACGCGGTGTTTGGCTGGGTTGCGGTGCTCACTGGATTGCCCCTTTCATTGCCGACGCATCAAAGGCCGGCTCGAGGCCGGCGGGCGCCGCGGTCATCTGTTCCAGCTCGAGGAAGAGCGCGGCGGCCTCCTTGCGGGAGCGCACGCCGAACTTGGCGAATGCGGAAGAGAGATGGCTCTTGATCGTGCTCTCCGAGAGGAAGAGCTTCTCGGCGATCTGAGCGTTGGTCAGCCCGCGCGAGACGAAGGAGAGGACCTGGCGCTCGCGGTGGGAGAAGGCCGGCCGCTCGACGCTTGCGCGGAGCTTGCGCGGCACCACCGACTGCCCACTTGCCACCGCCCTGACGGCGACGGCGAGGGTCGACTCCAGCTCGGACTCGAAGACGACGCCGTCGGCGCCTGCATCGAGCGCACGCCGCACGCCGGTGCCGGTCGCCGTCGGCGCCACGGCGACGATCGCCGGCTCACGCAGCTCGCGCCGCAGGCGTCGGAGAGCCGCCACCTCGCCCGGCAGGTCGACGTTGCAGGCGAAGACGACGATCGCATCGTCTGAGACGTCGAGCTCCTGCAGCTGGGCCGAGTCGTCGTGTTCGGTCAGCGAGGCGTGCAGGCCGTGCTCGGTGAGAGCGAAGGCGATGCGGCGTCGCATCGCGGCGCTGTCGGCGCAGAGGATCACCGGCAACTCGGTTGCCGGCACGCTCGCGCCGTCGCGGGCAGACGGCACGCCATTGGTCGGCTTGCTGAGGACAGCCATGCACATCCAACGGCGCGGGCACCGTAAAGCTTCCGCGCCGGAGCGCTCAGCGCCAGCGCTCGAGCAGATCCTCGTCGGGCACTTCGCGTACGGCGCGCGCGGGCACCCCCATGACCACGCTGCGAGGCGCAACGTCAGCCGCGACCACGGCGCCGGCGGCGACGAAAGCCTCCTCGCCCACCTCGATCGCCGGGCACACCACGACGCCGGCGCCGATGCGGCAGGCCCGCCGCAGCAGTGGGCCTTGCAGGGGCATCGCAGACGGGTGGCGGTCCATCGTGTTGTCGTTGGCCAGAGTTACGCCGGGCCCGATGAAGACGTCCTCCTCGACCACCGTGCCGGCGGAGAGGTAACAACGAGCCTGCACGCTCGCCCGGGCGCCGAGCACGACGCCGGGGTCGATCGAGCTGAGGCTGCCGACGGTCGCGCCGGGCCCGATCACGGCCTCGTCGCGGATCTGGGCGTGATCGCCGACCCGGGCGCCGTCACCGATCCTCACTCCCGCATGGATGATCGCGTGGCCGCCGATCATGACGCCGTCGCCGATCGTCACCCCGGCGCCAAGCAGCAGGCCGGGCGCCAGGTCGGAAGGCTCGAGGGCTGCCCCGCTCACTGCTTCGATGTCCTCGACCGGCCGACGATCCGCGGCATCCTAGCGGGCGCCGCACGACGCAAGTTGCGTGCGTTTCTCCGTCGTCAGGCGACGATCGTCAGCGCACCGGGATCGACCCTGAGCTCGAGCTCGGTCCGCTCGCCGATGTAGTCACCGTCCACCTGCACCGGGAAGGGCCGGATGACGCCGTCCTTGGTTTCGGAGATCGAGGCGACCTTGGCCATGTCGATGCCGGCGAAGTGCTCGATCTGGCGGTGGCGGGCGGCGGGCCGCTTCTCGCTGAAGATGCGCGCGATCAGCGTCGGCATGTCGCGCTGGGTCGCGCGCTTGAGCACGCCGAGCGCCAGCGTGCCGTCATCGAAGGCGACGTCCTCGCAGACTCGCACCGGGCGGCTGGCGAAGTAGGTGAAGGGATCCGAGTTCTGAGCCAGGGCGGTGACGCCCTCGACCGTCTCTCCGCCGATCTCCACCCGCAGCCGCACCGGGTTGACCAGGTAGGAGCGGTAGAAGGCCGAGACCGTCGCCCAGGTGAAGTAGTAAGGCCCGGCCGCCGACTTCATCCGCGGGTGCGCGTCGACTCGCTTGACCACGGTGGCGTCGATCCCCGCCCCGCAGGAGAAGACGAAGCGCCGGCGGTCGGCCATCCCGAGGTCGATCTTGCGCGGCTGCCAATCGTCGACCATCGCCAGCAGGTGCTCGGTCGCGTCGACCACGTCGTTGGGAATGCCGAGCGTGCGGGCGACCACGTTGGTCGAGCCCCCCGGCAGCACCGAGACCGGGACGTCGGTCCCCGCCAGCCCGTTTGCCACCTCGTTCAGCGTCCCGTCGCCCCCGAACGCGACGACCACGTCGTACCCATGGTCCCGCACCTCCCGCCCGATCTCGGTCGCGTGGTCCTGCGCCTCCGTCTCGATCGTTTCCACCTCGAACCGCCCCTGCAGCGCGTAGACCACCAGGTTCTTCAGTCGATCCGAGACCGTCGTCGCGTAAGGGTTGACGATGATCAGCATCCGCTTCTTGGCGGACTTCCTCAGGCTTCTGGAGCGAATTCGGCTGGTCATCCCTTGGGGCGAGAGCCCGCCGGTGGGCAGGGCTCCGGCAGTGCGAGGAGCGCAGCCTATTGCGAACGGATCGCTGGCTCCGTTGGCAGCGACAGGACGCGCATCCGACTTTGACCACACCAGAGCGGGGTCAATCTCGGATGCGCGGTCTTGTCGACCGCGTAGTGGCGGCTACGCGGCTGCTTCGTATCGGATCACCTCGCCGTCGTCGACTTCGCGCACCCGGCGCTCGTTGACGAGCAGATCGGCGTGGCCGATCACCTCGGAGAGGGTGAGGAAGGCCTGGGTGACGGCGACGTTGCCCCAGATTGCCTGGGCGATCTCGAAGCCGCTGCGGGGCTGCTCGGCGATCAGCTTGTAGATCTTCTCCTTGCGACGTTCGTGCTTGGCGATGCGATCGTCGATCAGGGCGACGTGGTCCGTGATCGGCTCGCCGTGGCCGGAGAGGACGATCTCGGCGGGCATCTCGCGCGTCTTTCGCATCGACTCGATATAGGTGACGAGCGCCTGCGGGCGCTCTTTTGAGCCATCGAGGGTCCGCGAGATCAGCGGGTTGGAGGAGATGTGGGCGATCAGGTGATCGGCGGCGATCAGGATCTTGCGCTCCTCGTCCCAGAAGACCGTATCGGAGGGGCTGTGGCCGGGGCGATGGATCGTCCGCAGAGTGCGCTCGCCGAAGCGGAGGTCCTCGCCATCCTCGAGCGGGCGGGTTACCCCGACGTGCGAGCCCCAGCCGCGAAAGCTGCGCGAGACGCTGCGCAGCGCCACCGTGACCTCCTCGGGGATGCCGTTGCGCAGCATCAGATCGACCGCGAAGCGGTCCTCGGCCTCGGCGTCCTCGTCGAAATTGGCCAGCCGCTCGCTGGCGATCCCAAGCGCGGCGACCTCGGCGGCCGAGCGCTGGACCACGATCTCGGCCAGCCCCAGGTGGTCGATGTGCTGGTGGGTGACGATCAGCAGTTCGAGATCGTCGATCGAGTGGCCGCGCTCGGCCAGCTGCGACTGCAGCTCGTCGAGCGCCTTGCCGGAGTTGGGACCGGTGTCGACCAGGGTCAGCGGCTCGTCCTCGATCAGGTAACAGTTGACCCGCCCGACGGCAAACGGGGTGGGGATGCGCAGGCAGTGGATCCCGGCCCGCGCGGCCTGCTCGAGCGCCTGCTCGGGCGTGAGGGTCACGTCACGGCCGGATCAACGCGAGGACCTCGTCGCGCTTGGTTTCCATGTCCTCGCGTGAGACCAGCGACTCGAGGTTGAGCCGCAGCAGCGGCTCGGTGTTGGAGGGGCGCACGTTGAAGTGCCACTCGGGGTAGTCGACCGAGATCCCGTCGAGGGTCGTCTGCTCGCCGTCGCCGTAGCGCTCGGTTATCTCGGCAATCTTGGCCACCGGGTCGGCGACCTCGGAGTTGATCTCGCCGGAGATGAAGTAGCGCGAGCGGAACTCGGCGATCAGCTCACCGAGCGAGCGGCCGTCGACGGAGAGCAGCTCCAGCATCAGCAGGGCCGGGATCGTCCCCGAATCGGCGTTCCAGAAGTCGCGGAAGTAGTAGTGACCGGAGACCTCGCCGCCGAAGGCGGCGCCCTCCTCGCGCATCCGCGCCTTGAAGAAGGCGTGGCCGACCCGCGAGAGGTCAGAGCGGCCGCCCTCGGCGGCAACCAGGTCGGGCACGGCCCGGCTCGAGCGCGGGTCGTAGAGGATCGTCGCACCCGGGTTCCTGACCAATGCCGCCCGTGCGAGCAGGGCGCAGATGAAGTCGCCGTCGCAGAACTCGCCGCTGCCGTCGATGAAGAAGCAGCGGTCGGCGTCGCCGTCCCAGGCGATGCCGAGGTCGGCGCCGGAGGCGCGCACGCGGTCGATGATCATCCGCCGGTTCTCTTCCAGCAGCGGGTTGGGCTCGTGGTCGGGGAACTCGCCGTTCGGCTCGAAGTACATCTCCTCCAGCTCGAGGCCGAGCCCGTGCAGGGTGGGCCCGACCATCGGTCCCGCCATGCCGTTGCCGCCGTCGACGACGACCTTCATCGGCTTCACCTTGCTCGGGTCGATGAAGGAGAGCGCATGGGCGCGGAACTCATCCCAGACGTCGACCTCCTCCAGCGAGCCGCCGCCGGGCGCGTGCCCAAGCCCGGCTTCGATCTCCGCCTTGACGTCGCCGATGCCGGCATCGCCGGAGAGCGGCAAGGCGCCCTCGCGGACCAGCTTGACGCCGGTGTAGGCTTTGGGGTTGTGCGAGGCGGTGACCATCGCGCCACCGTCGAGCTCGCGCGAGCCGACCAGGTGGTAGAGCATCTCGGTGGCGACCATGCCGGCGTCGAGCACGGTGACGCCCTCGAAGATCAGCCCGTCGCGCAGTTCCGCCGCCATCGCCGGCGCGGTCAAGCGCATGTCGCGCCCGAGTCCGACGCGCAGATCCGAGGGCTGCTTGCCGCGCAGCCGCGCCAGCACGCGGGCGAAGGCGCGCCCGATCGCGTGGGCGGTGGTCTCGTCCATCTGCTCGCCGTAGAGGCCACGGATGTCGTAGGCCTTGAATATCCCCGGCGGCGCCAGGGGGGGTTGCTCGCTCAAAAGGCTCCCTTCAGCGCGTCGTAGCTCTGCTCCAGCGTCTGCGGCATCACTTTGGTGTCGGCGATGACCGGCATGAAGTTGGTGTCGCCGCCCCAGCGGGGGACGACGTGCATGTGGATGTGGTGCTCGACCCCGGCGCCGGCGACGCGGCCCTGGTTGAAGCCGACGTTGTAGCCGTGCGGCTCATAGATCTCCTCGAGGCGGCTCATCGCCCGCTGCGCGAAGCCCATCATCTCCGTCACCGTCTCCGCCGGCAGATCCTGAATGCGGCCGATGTGCTCATAGGGAGCCACCATCAGGTGCCCGTTCGTGTAGGGGAAGAGGTTGAGGATCACGAAGCAGCTCTCGCCGCGGTGGACGATCAGGCTCGCCTCGTCGTCTCCCGCCGCCGGCTTGGCGCAGAAGATGCACTCCTCCTCGCTGTCCTTCGATGCGTCCTTCACGTAGGCGAGGCGCCAGGGCGCCCAGATGCGGAAATTTGCCACAGGGCGGGCAGGCTACAGCCAGCCGCGCTTGCGGAAGTAACCGACCATGCCGAGGAGCAGAGCAAACATCACCCCGACGATGATCCAAAAGGCAGTGAGGTCCTGCTCGCCCGGCACCCCAGAGTTCATTCCCCAGATGCTGGCGATCAGCGTCAGCGGCAGGACGATGACGCTGATCGAGGTGAGCACCCGCAGGATGTCGTTGACGCGGTGCGAGATCACCGACTCGTTGGTCTCGGCCAGCGAGTCGACCACCTCCTTGTAGTTCTCGAGCATGTCCCAGATCCGCTCGTGGGCGTCGACGATGTCGTCGAAGTAGATCTCCAGGTCGAGGTCG
>Ga0190274_10000413_pt1 | contig 26269 bp, 19 predicted proteins | sample Popmic531T_FD_133002 | JGI IMG/M metagenome (GOLD analysis project Ga0190274, IMG submission 133002) | Populus adjacent soil microbial communities from riparian zone of Yellowstone River, Montana, USA - 531 T | ecosystem: Environmental > Terrestrial > Soil > Riparian zone | place: USA: Montana... | reverse complement strand
CCGTTCAAAGGATAATCAAAAATTTTGGCTTCCAGTTGTGCAATGAGAAAAAAAGGAAGCTGCATGACTGCAACGCCGATGGTTACCTTTGGAATGTGCTTGCCACCCTCAGTTGGGTAGCTTACCCAGGAAACTTTTTTTAGCTCTTCAGGAAGATGCTCCACGTAACCTAAAGTCAGGTCGTCGTAAATGAAAGCTGCAGGAAGAAAAATATAATAGGTACAAGCATCGCTGACAATGTGATCCTTGAACTTGCGGTGTGTGACGGCAAAAATGCTCGCATAAACCAGGCATAGAGCAATCCAGGTTCTATATGACCAAGGAAGATTTTCAAACCACCGCATGGGGCTATCTGCTGAAAAGATTGTACTTGAATATGCACCAGATAGCACGGAAACCGTCCTTCCAGCCGATCTTTTTTCCTTCCTCATAGATGCGGCCATAATAGCTGATACCAACTTCGTAAATTCTGATATTGGGAATGCGTGAAATTTTAGCTGTGACTTCAGGTTCAAAACCAAATCGTTTTTCCTTCAGCTTTATTTTTTTGATGATGTCAGTTCTAAAAAGCTTGTAACATGTTTCCATGTCAGTCAAGTTCAAATTGGTAAAAGCATTGGAAAGAAATGTAAGCACCTTGTTCCCGATGGAATGCCAGAAAAAAAGTATACGGTGCGGATTGCCGCCAATAAAACGTGAACCGTATACAACATCAGCGAAACCGTCCAATACCGGCTTCAATAATAAGTTGTATTCGTTGGGATCATATTCAAGGTCGGCATCCTGGATGATTGTAAAATCTCCGGTTGCCAATGCAATGCCTTTGTGAATCGCTGCGCCTTTGCCCACATTCCTTTCCTGGTTAACAAGCCTGATGTTTTCATTGCCGGAATGCGAAATGTATTTATCAATAACTTCCTTCGTGCTATCCGTACTGCAATCGTTTACAATAATAATTTCCTTTTCCAACTCCCCGATAAGTTTCACCGCCCGCACCTTATCCAGGATGAAGTGAATGGTGGAAGCTTCATTGTAAGCAGGGATGATGATGGATAGCGTTTGTGGCAAAATGTTTTGTGGCTGGCTGACAAATGTAAAATCTTCGGCGAACCCGGGAAAAAATATTACTCCGGGAAATAATTCACCTTTTCGCCGACAGTATACCTTACCACTTTAAGTCCCAAATCGTCAACATATATCTTATGCTGGCTGATATTCCAGATACCTGCAGTAATCCTGTCTCCCGAATTAACCAATCCGGGTGGCAGCGTCTGGTTCCAGTGAAATGGCATCCACGTACCAGGATTGTTGATCCGGTTCTGCAAACTTTCATTACTCCAGAATATTGTGGAATCGTTTCGCACTACTTTGATGAACATGATAACCTCAGGGATCATCACCATTGAATTGATATTGGCTGTAAACTGGTACTCGGCTATTTCATCTTCCTGCAGGCTGTCAGCCGGAATATCAATTTGAGTACTCATTGAAGATGCATTGACCGCCTGGCTGAATTTTCCACTGGATGATTTTTCAGAACTGACGTTTTCATGATGCAGGGTGTCGTCAAAATTTATTTTAGTGTCTGATAAAATTTTCATGGGCGTGCTGCTTCTCTGACCTTTGTAGATCGTTAACAAAGTCCCTGAAGAATTTTTAATCTGCATGTCCATGACTGCATTCACTTTTTGCGGATTAACCCTTCTTCCCCTGAACTCAGCGAGCCAATAATCAGTTGCATGAATATCTCCATGAAATTCTATGCGAGACCTTTCTTCGGGCTTCAGCATTTCGAGGTTAAAAATTCCCGGATCGTTTTCAACTCGGACATGAATCACTGCAGCGGTATCCTTCGCAAGAATATCTTCAAGACCTTTTCGATATGACAATCCCCAGTAGTCAGCATCGAAATTCATTGTGATTGGTTTGAAAATAGTTCGCGCATAAAGATTAAAATAAACATTCTGGTGGGGATGATCCATTACCAGGATGACAACCAGGTATAAAAACTGGATCACAAATATTCCTGTAAATATTTCCTTTAGCCAGGCTGAACTGGTGATTCTCTTAAATAAAACCGCAGCGCCAAATCCTGAAACGATTACAAACGGTGCATACACAAAATACAAGTGGCGCCATCCGTCGTACACCACAGATCCAAACACAATCACAGCGAGAACAGGAGCCAAAACAAGAGCAAGAGAAATGAATATAAAAATGTGAGACCTAAAAAAATTCAATCCTGATTTGACAATTCCGCCAATTAAAGAAATACACCCTGTGAGAAAAAGTACAGTGTATAAGAATGGAATTGAGACCAACATCCAAACGGGTAAATAATACCAAGGCATATGCTGCGGCTTGATCAATTCACCCATAAACAACATGACGCCGTTCCACGGAAAGTTGCTCATCTGCGCGAATGCCTCTTTCAGGTGATGAGCGGGATCCATCCACAACACAGGCCAGAACAAAATGATACATGCAACCTGGAATAAAATATATGTTGCAATGATCAAGAACTGTCTTGTTTTTCCCTGGTTGCGGTCAAGAATGAGATCAAGAATAAAAACAAGAATAGTAATCAATGGAACCAGGATACCTGTAATTCTTATGTCGATCATGAACCCCGTTACAAGTGCATGGAACAATCCGTCCATTACTTTTTTCCTTGAATGGAACCGTTGCAGCGTATAAAGTGAAAGTGTAAAAAAAGAAAGGAAGCCAATGTCCTTGGAATTGTAAAACGACTCACCAAAGATGCGCGGACTCAGCACGTACATCAGCAGGCACAGGAATGCGATTCCATCTTTTTTAAAAATTTTTCTCGCCAGGAGGAACAGGGCCAGTGACGAAAGCCAGAAGAAAAAGAAAGTTATAAAATGTCTTAAGAAATAAACTGACCTCGTGTCATTCAGGTTCAGCATCCGTTCGGCAAAAAATAGCAGGAGTTCAAAGGAAGGACCATGATATTTCTCCGAGCTTTCTAGAAGCTTTTTATCTTCACCATGAAAAACGTAGTTGTATTCCGGAAGCGCTGTGGCAATTCTGTTCAGCTCTTCATCCCACGACATTCCATAATCTCTGAATACCAATAAGCCAATGACCAGGTAAACGGAAAAGAAAATCCAGGGAAAGTTTTTCTTTAAAAATGTTCCTTGATTCATTGGAATGGATTACTGTATTCCTGCTTCGATGATCGGGATCAGCTAGGTACCAACGCAGCCTGCTGAAATAACTTAATGACCCCGGCTGTTTAATGACCAATGTCATAATGACTGCGGCTGTTCAAATGACCATGCTGTTCAATGACAATTTTCTTAATGAACCCGGCTGTTCAATGACAATGGCTGCTTAATGACCGGCTTTCTGGTTGCTCAATGACGGCTGCTTGGCTGATTAATGGCTGTTTCAATCCAATACCATTTCGGGAATATCTCCTTCCACCATCATTTTACCCGCCGTTGCATTTTTAACCTGCTCAACAGAAACTCCGGGTGCAAGTTCAATCAGTTTAAATCCGCCTTGCGGCAATACATCTACGACAGCAAGTTCCGTCACGATTCTCTTGATGCAACGCAAACCTGTGATCGGCAGCGTACATTTTGGAAGCAGCTTCGACTCACCTGCTTTGTTCACATGCTGCATGGCAACGATGATATTCTTTGCCGAAGCCACAAGGTCCATGGCGCCACCCATTCCTTTTACCATCTTCCCTGGAATTTTCCAGTTGGCGATATCTCCGTTCTCGCTAACTTCCATTGCACCCAGGATGGTGAGATCTACTTTTTGCGCCCTGATCATTCCAAAGCTCATGGCTGAATCAAAAATCGAAGATCCGGGCAACAAGGTCACAGTTTGTTTTCCCGCATTGATCAAATCAGGATCTTCTTCGCCTTCATAAGGAAATGGTCCCATACCGAGAATTCCATTTTCCGATTGCAGCTCAACCTGGATTCCTTTTGGAATATAATTGGCAACAAGTGTTGGAATGCCAATTCCGAGGTTGACATACATTCCGTCTTTTACTTCGCGTGCGATTCGCTTTGCGATTGCATTCTTGTCTAGCATAGTTAATCGTTATTCGTTATCCGGCTGCTTCCATTTGCACATTTGCACACCTGCAAATTTTCAAATCTTTTTTCGTACCGTTCGTTGTTCTATTCTCTTTTCGTATTTCTCTCCTTTGAAAATTCTGTGCACATAAATTCCGGGGACATGGATCTGGTCGGCCACAAGTTCACCGGGTTCTACAAGCTCTTCTACTTCTGCAACGGTGATCTTCCCCGACATTGCCACAAGCGGAGAAAAATTTCTTGCTGTCAGCCGGAACACAAGGTTACCCGCTGCATCTCCTTTCCATGCTTTTACAATTGCGAAGTCTGGCTCGAATGCATATTCCATCAGGTAGTCTTTTTCCATGCCGTTGAATTTGAACCTGCGCACTTCTTTTCCTTCTGCTACTTCAGTGCCCACACCGGCAGGTGTAAAAACTGCAGGCATACCATAACCCGCCGCCATCAATCGCGTGGCAAGTGTTCCCTGTGGAATAAGATCAACCTGTAATTCCCCGCTCAGCATCTGCCGCTCAAACTCAGCATTCTCTCCCACGTACGAGGAGATCATTTTTTTTATTTGCTTTCCCTGCAGCAACAGTCCCAGGCCAAAATCATCCACACCCGCATTGTTGGAAATACAAGTGAGATTTTTCACACCTTTTTTTACCAGTGCCGCAATACAGTTTTCTGGAATTCCACACAATCCGAAGCCACCAAGCGCCAAAGTCATTCCGTCCTTGATATCACGAAGTGCTTCTTCCGCTGAATTTACTCTCTTATCTATCATAAAATGTAATTTGTAAATCTCGTCACTAAAATAAAAACAAATAACAATCGAAATTAAAAACCACTCAGATTACTGCCAATATTTCAAATGGCTGCTCTTTGTGACCTATGTTCCTATGTGTTTCAAATGGCTGTTCGGCTCCTTTCACATTTGCACATTTAAAGATTTGCAAATATTATTTTAGAAATCATCTTTGATTCCTCCGGATTTATCCTCACCCGGCTGCTTGTACCGATCGCAATTCAATTCCACCGTCAGCGGCTCTTTTGGTTTTTCAAATGGTCCGGGTGAAACATGAAGCGTCGTGTCCTTGAAAACTTTCTGCATGTACAACGCCCAGATAGGCATTGCTGTCCGTGCACCCTGTCCAAGTTCCAGCGTTTGGAAATGTACAATCCTGTCCTCACAACCTACCCAACAACCTGAAACAAGTTCCGGCGTAATTCCCATGAACCATCCATCACTCTGATTTTGTGTGGTACCCGTCTTTCCCGCAATCGACTGCGTGAATTTATATTGTCCACGTAAACGTGCACCCGTTCCGAATTGAACAACACCTTCCATAAGATTCAGCATAAGGTAAGCAGTCTCCTCGCTGATGGCTTCCACTTTCCGCGGAACAAATTCCTGGAGGATGTTTCCATTCTTGTCTTCAATGCGCGTCAGGTAAATTGGTTGAGTCCACACACCTTTGTTTGCAAAGGTTGAATAAGCACCCACCATTTCATACACAGAAACATCAGGTGTACCAAGACAAATTGCCGGAACAGCATCGATCTGTCCTTCAATGCCCATCTTACGACAGATCTCAATCATAGCCTGCGGGCCAAACTGTTTCATCAGGAATGCGGATACGCAGTTCACTGATTCCGCAAGTCCCTCTTTCAACGTGAGCATGCCTCCATACTTCGCATCAGCATTTTCCGGACTCCATTTTTCACCCGTACCCAAATCGAAAACAACCCGCACATTGGGTACTTTATAACACGGAGAAAATCCTTCCTGCATGGCAACGGTGTAAAGAAAAGGCTTGAACGTAGAACCAACCTGCCGGCGGCCTTCCTTGACGTGGTCATATTTGAAAAAGCGGTAATCATTTCCGCCAACCCATGCACGAACGTAACCAGTCTGTGGTTCCATACTCATGAATCCGCATTGCAGAAACTTCTTGTAATATTTGATGCTGTCGTTCGGCGAAAGCACCGTATCCACAGGACCTTTCCATGAGAAAACCTGCATCGGAATTTTTTTATTGAAAATCTTTTCGATCTCCTTCGGTTTTACGCCTGCATTTTTCAGTACGGCATAGCGCTCACTTCGTGTCCTTCCCTGCTGCATGATTTCAGGATGTTCCTTCCACGGCTCCTGGCCTTTCAGGTGATCATTGAATTTTCTCTGGATCTCCTTCATGTGCTCTGCCATGGCCTGTTCGGCATATTGCTGCATCTTGCTATTGATCGTTGTATAGATCCTCAGTCCGTCAGTGTATAAGTTGTATGGCCTTCCGGTGGAGTTGTTGATGTGCTGCTTGCACCAATCGATCATTTCGCCGCGAAGACCTTCCCTGAAATATGTGGCTACGCCGAAATTGTGGTCTTCATTCTGAAAGTTCAACTTGATCGGTAATTTTTTCAATGAGTCAAGCTCCCCGCTGCTGAGTAGTTTGTACTTGTTCATTTGAGCCAGCACCGTATTCCTTCTTTCCAGCGACCGCTTGGGATTTCGTACCGGGCTGTAATAGGTTGGTGCTTTCAGCAAACCAACGATCACCGCCGCTTCCTGCACATTTAATTCTTCGGGACCTTTATTAAAAAATGTTCTCGAAGCAGATTTGATCCCGAAAGCATTGCTCCCGAACTCCACAGTATTCAGGTACATGGCCATGATCTCTTCCTTCGTATAATTTTTTTCCAGCCGAACGGCGATCACCCACTCCTGCAGTTTCTGGATTACGCGCTCCATTTTTGTATGCGGCTGCTCATGAAAAAGATTCTTCGCCAGCTGCTGGGTAATGGTGCTTCCTCCCCCGGAACTTTCCTGGCGTGCAAACACCGTTTTAAAAAGTACCCTGAATAAACCACGCAGGTCTACGCCGCTGTGTTCTTCAAAGCGGATATCTTCTGTTGCCTTTAGCGCATTGATCAGGTTGGGTGACAGGTCATAGTAATGGACGTTTGTCCTGTTCTCGATATAATATTTCCCAAGCACTTCCTGGTCGCTGCTGATGACTTCGCTGGCAAGGTTGGTCTTCGGATTTTCAAGCTCTTCAAACGTAGGAAGCTGTTCGCCGATTTTTCCTGTTGCCGCAAGCCAGATAAAACCGGCAAGCACCACCAACGGTAGCAGCATAATGCCCCAAAGGACGAGGACATATTTTCTGAAATCTTTTTTCTTCTTCGGTTTCCCAGCCATTCGATCGGTAAAAATTGTTTTTGTGTAAGGCGCTAAAAGTAGAGATTTTTAAAGGGTGTTTTCAGTGATATGCATGAACTGTTATCAACGAAAAAAAGTAAATGTTATTCGCTAGCTGTTGGCCGTTGGCTATTGGCCCTTAGCTGTTATCAGTTAAACGGAACTATTAATCTTGGACTTAGGGGAATTAAATGTAATTTTATACTGTGAAATCATTCCTTTACTTTTTGATGCTCCTTCTTTGCGGTTTTCATTCCCGGGCCCAGGATGCAATCCTCCAATTTTCTGTTGTACAGGTTGAGAATAATGTGCAATTGAATTTCACACTTAAGGCAGGCTTCACCTGTAACGGAATCGGGATTTACCGTTCGGCCGATTCTATAAACTTCACGCTGATTGGTGATATCCAGGGTGTTTGCGGCAGCAATGACAAAAATGAATCCTACACTTACACAGATTATACTCCGTTAAAAAATTCCAAAAACTATTACCGTTTACAACCCGGTAGCTTGGGAGCTTCGGGAATTTCAGGTGTATTTTTCATCGACCTGTCTGAAAATGAAGTGCTGGTATATCCTAACCCTCTAACATCAACTTCTGCTGTGTACACCCTGAATCCGTCGCATGAAGAGCGTACGATGGAAATTTTTACAAGGGATGGAAAGCACACTTATACATCAAAACCTTCACGGGGAAGTTCATTCCCTCTTCCCGCTGATCATTTCATTCCGGGAATTTATTACTTCACTATTGGGAGCGGAGGCATAGAACGGTTCAAGGGAAGTTTTACGGTTCAATAGGGAAACGTTATCCGTTACTCGTTATCCGTTAATCGCTGAAAACGAACAGTGTATTTCGGATAACGATTAACGGATAACTGATAACATTTCTTCGTTTACCTTTGGCGCCTAACCATGAGCACAATAAATTCCAACGCACAAATCGCAGTTATAGGAGGTGGCAGCTGGGCTACGGCCATCGTTAAAATTCTTTCCAACAATGTTGAAAGGATTCAATGGTGGGTGCGCTCCGCGGAAACTGTTGAGTTCATCCGCAAATACAAACACAACCCGAATTACCTGAGCGATGCTGAAATCAACCTCGACAAAGTCAACGTCAATAACAACCTGAAAAAATCAGTTGCCGATGCCGACATCATTATCCTTGCAGTCCCTTCTGCGTTTCTGAAGGCCACCATTGAAACATTAAGCGCAGAAGATTTTAAAAACAAAGTTGTGTTCTCCGCCATCAAAGGAATCGTACCTGATGAACTCCTGATCGTGGGGGAGTACATGCAACAGAAATTTTCAGTTCCCATCGGCAATATCGGTGTCATCACAGGTCCTTGTCATGCTGAAGAGGTGGCCATGGAACGGCTCAGCTATCTTACCATTGCATGCCAGACGTCTGCGAACGCCTCCCTGCTCGCAGAAAAAATGAACTGCAGGTACATCAAGACAACAGTGAGCGACGATATTTATGGAACAGAATATTCCGCGGTATTGAAAAACGTAGTTGCAATCGCCAGCGGAATTTGTCATGGTGTTGGTTACGGCGATAATTTCCAGGCCGTGCTCATCAGCAATGCCATCCAGGAGATTAAAAAATTTGTAGATGCAGTTCATCCCATCAAGCGCGACATCAGCGATTCGGCATATCTCGGTGATTTACTGGTGACAGCCTATTCTTCTTTTTCCCGAAACCGCATGTTCGGAACCATGATTGGCAAAGGCTACTCCGTAAAATTTGCCCAGCTTGAGATGAACATGGTTGCTGAAGGATATTATGCAACGCAATGCATTCATGAAATCAATAAGCAACACAAGATCCACATGCCCATTACTTTCGCCGTGTATCGCGTGCTGTACGAGAAAGTTTCTCCGCGGATGGAAATGAGGTTGCTGGCGGACCAGCTGAGTTGAAGTAGCAAAGTCAAAAAAGTCAACAGCCTTTGTCACGCCAAGACCGCCAAGGTTAGCAATTGAATTTGTTTTTTCTTTGCGGGCTTTACGTCTTTGCGTGAGTCGGCTGTTCCATAAATGAGTATCTAAATGAATACGGTTCAAGAAATCTTAAAGGAGATGAAAAAAATCTCTTCCGCAAAAGCAATTGCAGCAAAAGAATATTTTGGCATAGCTACCGACACAAGCTACGGCCTCACCACACCCCAAACCAAAGCCATTGCAAAGAAGATCGGTAAGAACCATACGCTGGCATTGGAACTCTGGAAAACAAAGGTTCATGAAGCGCGGCACATTGCATCATTGATTGCCGACCCTTTGAAAACCGACGATAAACTCATGGAAAAATGGCTGAAGGATTTTAATTCATGGGACATTGTGGACGGTACCTGCACTTATTTATTCCGAAAACTTCCTTCTGCATATGAAAAAGCAATGCTATGGTCGAACCGGGAAAGAGAATTTGAAAAACGTGCTGGGTTTACATTGATGGCAAACCTGGCCGTTCACGATAAGAAAGCCTCCGATAAAATGATGGAGCAGTTTTTTGAACCCATCCTCCGCGAATCATCTGATGAACGCAACTTCGTTCGCAAAGCAGTCAACTGGGCATTGCGGCAGATTGGAAAAAGAAATGAAAGATTGTGTAAGAAAGCAATTGCTGTCGCCAAACAGATGCAGAAAAAAGGTGATGCATCTTCACGATGGATTGCTGGTGATGCGTTGAGGGAATTGGAGAGGTATCAGAAAGAAGGGAAGATAAAGAATGTGGGAAGTTGACATGTGATTCGGTGAAACAGCAGTTGTTCATTTAAAAAGAATGCTTCCCGCCAAAGGCGGACAGGCGTGCCTCGCAATGACTTTGCGTCTCTGTGACTCTGTGGTAAAATGGCTGTTGGCCGTTTTCTGCCTACTAATACTGGCGACTGGTACTGGCTGCTATCGTAGCGCCTTTGAAATAAGCTCCTTCTGCTCCCTCTCATGCGCATGATGCGATCCCGTCGCCGGACTTGCACTTTCATGTCTTGCAATAAGTTTCAACGGAACATCTTTCAGAATACGAAGGAGGTAACTCCAGGCTCCCATATTTTCCGGTTCCTCCTGTACCCACATCCACTCCTTTGCATTTTTATATTTCTGCAGGAGCTGGGCAAATTGCTTTTTCGGAAAAGGATATAGCTGCTCAAGTCTTACCAAAGCGATGTGATTTGCCTGGTCTTTTTCTTTTTGCTCCAGGAGCTCATAATATATTTTTCCGCTGCAGAGAACTACACGTGAAACCTTGCTTCCCTCGGATGCATCATCGATGATCTCCATAAATTTTCCCTTTGCAAGATCATCAACCGTTGAAACACACCGCGGGTGACGAAGCAAACTCTTCGGTGTAAATACGACAAGCGGCTTCCTGAAATCACGTTTCAATTGTCTGCGAATTACGTGGAATAAATTTGCGGGCGTGGTGCAGTTCACTACCTGGATATTCAGTTCAGCGCACGACGATAAAAATCTTTCCAACCTTGCACTGCTGTGTTCTGCTCCCTGTCCTTCATAGCCATGCGGAAGCAGAAGCACGAGTCCGTTCATGCGGTTCCATTTGTCTTCGGCGCTAGTGAGGTACTGGTCAATGATAATCTGCGCGCCATTCATGAAGTCGCCGAACTGTGCTTCCCAGATCACAAGTGAATTGGGAGAGGAAAGACAATATCCATATTCAAATCCAAGCACAGCGTATTCGCTGAGTAGTGAATTGAAAATTCTGAAAGGAGGCTGTCCTTCGGAAATATTATTCAGCGGTACATATTGCTCTTCACTGTCTTCAAGGTTCACCACGGCATGCCTGTGAGAAAAAGTTCCGCGCTGCACATCCTGTCCGCTGAAACGCACCGGGAATTTTTCGCTCAGCAATGTTCCATAGGCAAGCAGCTCTCCCATGGCCCAATCCAGCCTGTCGTTTGCAACCATGGCTTTACGGTCGTTGAACAGCTTTGTTGTTTTGGTAAAGAATTTTTTGTCTTCAGGCAGCGTCGTAATTTTCTCACTGATGGCAAGAAGTTTTTCTTTTTCAAAACCTGTATCAGGCGAACTTTCAAAATCTTTTTCTTCTGCAATCCGCAATCCTTTCCATGATCCTTCAAGATATGGCGACACCTCCGATTTTGTTTTCTGCTTTGCTGAATCCAAATTTTTCTGCAGAAGATCCTTAAAGGACTTTTCCATTTCCTTTACGAGGTTTGCTTCCACTTCTCCCTGACTCAATAATTTCTGGTTGTAAATTTCACGGGCGTTGGGATGGGCAGCGATTGCCTTGTATAACAAAGGTTGTGTAAAGCGCGGTTCATCACCTTCATTGTGTCCGTATTTTCTGAAACCGAGAATATCCACAAATACATCGCGGTGAAATTTCTGCCTGAACTCCATGGCAAGCTCTATAGTGTAGATGAGCGCTTCAACATCGTCGGCGTTCACATGAAATACCGGCGACAAAGTAACCTTCGCTACATCCGTACAATAAGTCGATGAACGACCATCTGCAAAGTTTGTAGTGAAGCCAACCTGGTTGTTGATGACGAGGTGAATCGTGCCACCTGTTTTGAATCCCTTCAATTGCGACATCTGCGTGACTTCATATACGACGCCTTGTCCGGCAATGGCCGCGTCCCCATGGATAAGGATGGGCGCAATCATGTTCTCATTTCCTCCGGGTGTATTCTCAATCTTTGCACGAACAATTCCCTGCACTACAGGATCCACTGCTTCCAAATGAGACGGGTTCGGTGCCACACTCAAATGCACTTTTTTTCCTGATGTAGTTTCAATGTTGCTTGAAAATCCCAAATGATATTTTACATCACCTGCAAAAGTCATCTGCTCATATTCCAGTCCTTCGAATTCCGAAAAGATATCTTCATACGCTTTGCCCAGAATGTTGGCAAGTATATTCAGTCGACCGCGGTGCGCCATGCCCAAAACAAATTCCATGATGCCGCGTTCGGCGCCTCTTTCAATCACTGCATCCAAAGCGGGGATGAGCGTCTCACAGCCTTCCAGCGAAAATCTTTTCTGGCCCGCAAACTTTGTGTGCACGAAATTTTCAAATGCAACAGCTTCGTTCAGTTTTTCCAGGATTCTTTTTTTCTCTTCGATGGAAAAGGCGCGTGAATTCCTGCTGCCTTCCATTTTCTTTTCCAGCCAGCTGATGATTTCTGGTGTGCGGATATATTTGTATTCGGCCCCAACAGAATTACAATATGTTTCGTTGAGATGTGCAACGATGTCTTTCAACTTAGCAGGTCCGATTCCGATTTCCGTTCCCGCCTGGAAAACAGTTTCCAAATCTTTTTCATCCAGTCCGAAATTTTCCAGGTCCAGCGTAGGCGAATATTTTCTTCGCTCGCGCACAGGATTTGTATCGGTAAAAAGGTGTCCGCGGTTGCGGTAACCGTTCACAAGGTTCAATACGCGAAATTCTTTTTGAAGCTGTTCAGGGATGGTGCCTTTTGTTTCGCCGAAGGAAGTGCGGGCAAATTCAAAGCCTTCAAAAAATTCCCGCCAGCTTGGTTCAACACTTTCCGGATCTGAAATAAATTGCTGGTAAAGGTGTTCGACTTCGGCTACATCTGCGCCACCGAGAAAAGAAAATTTGTTCATTTATTTCCGTCTTGGGTGTCAAAGTTACAAAGTATTTGAGAGCGTGTATAAAGCATCATCCTTCAGGAGAAATAGCTAACTTGCTGCAAAATAAAAGCAATGAAGCTCCGTCTGTTTATTTCAGCTGTGCTTACGACTTTAATAATTAACGTAAAGGCCCAAACAATTCCGAACGCAGGATTTGAAAACTGGACTTGGCAAAGTGTATGGTTGGAAGACCCAGATAATTGGACAACAAATAATGAAGCTGATACTTTTAATAATAGCATTTCGGTTACAAAGACTTCCGATAGCTACATGGGTAATTATGCTTTGCAGGTAATCAACAACTGGCATTATATTGAACCTGGTCCTTTACCAGGATATGCATTAATTAACTATCGGGATACAAATTTAGTAACAAAAATATCTGCTTATGTTAAATGTGACAGTATTTGGGGAACAGGTAGTGGAATGATAGTAATTGGTGGTTACTTGGGAGGTATATTTAACGGCCTTGCCACTTGGGAAACGACCATAGAAATACCGCAATATACACTCATTGAATTACCATTAAGCCCTGTTATGAATTATGACAGCCTTCATATATTCATTTATGCATTTGCCTCAACCAATGGGGTGGGAGTGGCTACAGGACATGTAACATTAAAGGTGGATGAAATTACTGAAGAAATAATATCCGAAATTAAAGAGCCTGGCATCCAGCAATCATTAAGAATTTCCCCAAACCCATTCAATGAATATGCAATGCTGACATTTGAAAACCAAACAAGCGAAAACTATTCATTAACCATTTACGATACTCAAGGAAGAGAGGTGCAGACGATTAACAACATTACAACCGGGAAAATTAAAATTGAACGCAAGTATTTAATGGATGGTGTTTATTCTTTTCAGGTTTATTCAGAATCTGCTTTTATTGGAGTAGGAAAATTTATTTTACAAAAAGCTGATTAGAAGGCCGGAAAAAGATAATTTAAACAGCCAGTTTCACGCAGAGCCTTAAAGAACACAGAGAAAAATCCAAATTGGTGCACCTACCTTCCGACTTCTAAAGCTCCAGCAAGTATATAGTCCACATCAATCGGGCGTCTGTCAACCTGGATTTTTTCACGCTGCTTGCCAAGCCGAACAACGATCAGTCGCTTGTCAGGAATCACGAAAACATACTGGCCCAAAAGTCCACGCATGTAAAAAATAGGATCATCGTTATATTTCATCAGCCACCACTGGTAGCCATAAGTAGTAACATGCGATGCAGGATCATCATCATACAACAAATCATTCGGGGTTAAAGCTTGTCTTACAAATTCCTTCGACACCAATTGGTTTCCATTCCAGCTTCCGCTGTCGAGCATCAGCTTGCCAATCCTGGCGAAGTCGCGCGCATTTGAATAGATGCAGCAGAATGCTTTTTCATGTCCATCCTTGTGATCCAGCGACCATTGTGCCGGCTCTGCGCCAAGAGGTATCCACAGTTTCCTGGATGCATAATCTGAAACGTGTTCTCCTGTAGCTTTTTCAAGGATGAATGCCAGCATCTGCGTATCCCCGCTTTTATAATTCCAGATTTTACCGGGTTGCTCGGTAATCTTCACCTCGTTGTGCAACAGCTTCTCCAGGTTGCTTCCATAATAACCTTTGGTAGTAATTGAAAATAAGCTGGAATAACTTTCATTCCAATTGCTGCCGCTGCTCATCATCAGTACGTCGCGGATGGTACTCTCGCTTGCATATCCTTCCTTATAATCTTCGAGGTAATTACCAATGGGTTCATCAAGGGATTTTATCTTCCCTTCGTCATGCGCAATTCCAATCAGCAAGCCGATCACGCTCTTTGCCATGGAGAATGAATTGCTCAGCGATTTTTCTGAATAGCGATCCCAGTACTCTTCATACAGGATAGAATCATCTTTGATAACAAGATATGCTACCGTCTCCAACTTTTCGAGTTCAGCGCGGACAGAATCAGGAAGTTTGCCTTTATTAAAATCAGCAGAGATTTTCCAGGGTTGCGGAGTGCCTGCATCAATGGTGCGTGTGTGAAAAAGATGGAGGTCATCAATGTTCACGTAGTTGTACACCAGCGCCCGGTAAATATAGATGTTCCCCGTGATGAGGATGGCGATGTTTGCGCTAAGGAGCAACATTCCTACTACCCAAAGTAATATGACCCACCACCGGTATTTCTTCTTCATTGTGGAAAATTAAAAATGATTTTCTATGAAAGGTCCGTTGGAATTAAAAGTTATTAAGAAACAGATTCCTCACTTCTAATTTTTTACCGCTTCGACTAAGTGCATTTCAAAAATTTCCGAGAGATGCCTTCTCACTTTTTCCTTTACTTCTTCCATGTCCATCTTATTGCCGCATTCCATTTCCAGGGAGGTAACGGCTTTGTCGCTGATGCCACAGGGAACAATATTTCCAAAATAACCCAAATCAGTATTCACATTGAAAGCGAATCCATGCATTGTAATCCATCGTGAACAGCGCACACCGAAGGCAGCGATCTTTCTTGCACGAGCGGGATCTTCTGAATCAAGCCACACTCCTGTAAGACCTTTGATTCTTCCGCCTTCAATATTATATTCTTTAAGGGTAAGGATGATGGCTTCTTCAAGGTAGCGCAGGTATTTATGTATGTCAGTGAAAAAATTTTCAAGATCGAGGATGGGATATCCAACCAGTTGTCCCGGACCGTGATAAGTGATATCACCTCCCCGGTTAATGTGAAAATATTCCGCCTCGTTTTTTTTCAGTTGCGATTCATCGATGAGCAGGTGCGCATCCTTGCCTGATTTTCCAAGCGTGTAAACATGAGGGTGCTCGCAGAAAAGTAAATAGTTATGGGTAGGAACCGGATGGTCGCCGTTCCTGTTCGCCAGCTTTACATCCACAATTTCCTTGTGGAGATTTTCCTGCAGATCCCAGGCTTCTTTGTATGTGATCTGGCCCAGGTCGCGGTATATGACATCATGATTCATTCAAAATCGTTTTTATTTTGATTTCCCGGTTAAAAACCTTTTACAGTGGCCTGAGTATAACAACGCGATGAAAAAATGGTTCTGCTTTATACTGCTTGTTTCTGCCTTTTCACTGCAGGCAAATGTAATCGAAAGATATTATTTTACCTCTGCCGCCAAAGCGGGATTGCGCTCTGAAACCCCTGAAGAGCTCATTGTTGCTTCGACAGGACAGGCCATTACCATGATTGATCCCCTAAAAAAAACAGTTATCATTCACATACCCTTCGCAACTTTCAATGATTTCACTGACGAATCGCGCAAAGACCTTTTCAATGATAAGCTCCTGGAAACACAAAAATATCCTGACATTGTTTTCACCGGAAGACTCCCGGCCGATTTTTCTGAATTGAAAAAAGGAATGCAGACCGTGTTTGTATTCGGTAATCTTACTGTTCATGGTGTGAAACGCGAACGCACCATTGCCATGAACATATTTATGGCTGACCAGGTACTCGTCCTGAATGCAATTGTTTCAATTCCACTGGCACAACACAGGATTGAGATTCCGAAGTCGTTCGAAAATAAAGTAGCGCGTGAAATGAGGATTGATGTCAATGCACGCATGTGGATGAAGTTTGGGGCAGAACTACCAGATCTGAATTAAAATCAGTTACCAGTTACCAGTTTGTAATAGTGTGACGGGAACTGGAAACTGCTTACTGGATTTTTGAAAGCGCGCCTTTCAGGTCGTTGATCACATTGATCTCAGATGCATCCACGCTGTTCTTCTCTGCAAGGTAACACGACACCCAATCAGTGAGGTGGACCAGGTAAATACTTTGTTCAAGCTGGGAGTTGCCTTTGGACCACAGCTCATATACATGAGGCGTATACTTCTTAAAAACTTTTTTATTGATTTCAATCCTGGCTTGTGAACGGGAGAAGTCGCTTTTGTTTCTCAGTATAAGGACTGCTATCTTCTCGTTTCCACCTGCCCAACCTACAAGCTCATTGTGATTCATTTCCGGAATCACGTGGTGCCAGCAAAGTGTTTTGCTGTTTTCGTTCAGTTGCTGACGAATGCGTGTAGCCACACCATTATAACCATCAACGGCATAAATCACAGGCATCTTTTTGTAAAGAAAATCAGTGACGACCTTTGCTTCCTCCTTAATGGAAGCTTCTTCTTTTTTTAAAAGTTCTATGGCTGCACTCACCTGCGACTTGAAATCAAACTTTATAAGTCCGAATTTTTTCAAAACGAAGAAAAGCTGCGTCAATGAATATCCAAGACATGCCCGTGGAGGCATTCCCGGAGGAATAAGAATCAAATTGAAGTTATGCTCCTTTGCAATTTCAGCGATCCGGCCTCCGGAAGTAATGCAAACGATGACGGCCTTGCGCTTGATCGCTTCCTCCATTGCATACAAAGTTTCCTCGGTATTTCCGCTGTAGGATGAAACTATCACCAGTGTATCCTGGCCGACAAATGCCGGCAGGAAATAATCCTTGTTCACTGTGACAGGAACGGGACATTCGGCAGCGACAATTTCACCAGCAATTGTTCCACCGATACCTGATCCGCCCAGGCCTGTAATCAATACATTCCTGGGATTAAAACCCGGCTTATCCGTGATCTGAAATTTTTCTCCAATCTCTAATGCTTCTTTAAGCTGGTTCGGAAAATTCTGAACCAATTCATTCATCTCGCTCATTGCAGGAACTGATTTATTTAAAGGGGGCGCAAAGGTAGTTGGGAAAACGGAAAATGGAAAATGGATATTTGGAGAGGGGAAGGAATGGAGATTCCGTTGAATATTGCATCTTGAGTCTTTCTTCCTGGTTCTTGGTTCTTGATTCTTGTATCTGGATTTCCCTTTTATCTTTGCCAACCGATTAAAACAGCAATGGAACTTACTGAACAGGAAATCATACGCAGGCAAAAGCTGGAAGAGCTTCAAAAGCAAGGAATCAATCCTTACCCTGCTGATCTTTATGAAATTACGCATACTTCGAAATACATCCTCGATCATTTTGATACCAAACCCGATGAGCTGAAACAAATAAGTTTTGCCGGACGGATCATCAGCATGCGCGATATGGGTAAAGCAGCTTTCGTAGTGCTGCAGGATAGTGCAGGTAAAATCCAGGTTTATGTAAAGCGCGATGAAATTTGTCCGGGTGAAGACAAATCACTTTACGATTTTGTCTTTAAGAAAATGCTTGACCTCGGGGATATCATTGGCGTCAAAGGATATGCTTTCAGGACGAAGACGGGTGAAATTTCCATCCATGCAAGCGATGTGAAACTATTGTCAAAGGCTTTGCGGCCGCTGCCTTCCGTGAAGCAGGATGCAGACGGAAAAATACATGATGCATTTACTGATCCTGAACAGCGGTACCGCATGCGTTACCTCGACCTTGTCGTAAATCCGAATGTGCGCGACGTGTTCCGCAAACGCACGCAGCTTGTAAATTCAATGCGGACGTACCTGAATGAAAAGGAATACCTGGAAGTTGAAACGCCTATCCTGCAACCATTGTATGGCGGAGCGGCAGCACGGCCTTTCAAGACGCATCACAATACACTCGACATGACTTTGTACATGCGCATTGCCAACGAGCTTTACCTGAAACGATTGATTGTTGGCGGGTTTGATGGTGTGTATGAGTTTTCAAAAGATTTTCGAAACGAAGGCATGAGCAGGTTTCACAATCCGGAGTTTACGCAGATGGAACTTTATGTTGCGTATAAAGATTACGAATGGATGATGAACCTGGTGGAAGAAATGGTAGAGAAAATCGCAATCGACCTGCATGGAAAAACCGACGTGCAGGTGGGAGAGCATGTCATCAATTTCAAACGTCCATGGCAGCGTTACAGCATGTATGAAGCGATCCTGAAATACACCCAGATTGATATCAGCGAGATGGATGAAGCTACCATTTCGGAAAATGCAAGGACGCTTGGTGTGCACATCGACAAGACGATGGCGCGCGGTAAAATGATTGATGAAATTTTCGGAGAATACGTGGAACCGAAACTTATCCAGCCAACTTTTATAACAGATTACCCTGTTGAAATGAGTCCCCTTGCGAAGAAACACAGGGAGAAAAAAGGACTTGTCGAGCGCTTCGAGGCAATTTGTAACGGTAAAGAAATCTGCAATGCATTCAGCGAACTGAACGATCCGATAGACCAGCGGAAACGGTTTGAAGAACAGCTTGAGCTTGGCAAACGCGGCGATGAAGAAGCCATGGTGCTTGACGAAGATTTTCTCCGCGCACTTGAATTTGGCATGCCGCCGACTGCAGGTCTTGGTATCGGGATTGACAGGTTATGCATGATCATGACAAACCAGAATTCCATCCAGGATGTGTTGTTCTTTCCCCAGATGAGGCCGGAATACAAAGCTGTTCCAGAAGAGCCTGAAGTAAAATCTTAATCCATCTTGCTTTGTGAAAAAGCCATTCGACTTTAAATCGCAAAGCGCAGAAATTATTGCACTCGTTCTGATCCTGGTATCAGCCAGCAGTTATTTTCTCCGGGATTCCATTTCACTATTTCCTTCATTCATTCATGCCTGGACCCAAAGTGACCGGTATGCCCTTGCATTGGGATTTCTAGACAATGGTTTTGATTTTTTTCATCCGAAAACTTTCAATCTTCTTACTATAGATGGTATCACGCGCGTGGATTTTCCAATTCACGAATACATGGTAGCGCTGCTGATGAAAATTTCCGGAGTGCATGAGCCAATTGTTTTCCGGTTGTATACACTTGTGTACGCAATCATTGGGCTTGTATTTCTCTTTCAGCTCTGCCAGTTATTTACGAATTCTCTATACAAAAATTTATTTGTCGTTTTCTTCCTGTTCCTGTGTCCTGTTTATCTTTATTACGCTGACGGATTTTTACCCAGCATCCCCTCTATGTCGAATTTGTTTATCGGGTACTTTTTTTATTTCAGATACAATAAATTATCCGTAAGCCGGGATTTTCACCTGGCGATTTTCTTTTTAACGCTGGCCGCCCTGGCGCGATTACCATTTTTTATTTTCCTGTTTGCCGTGGCTTGTCAGCAGGTGACCGGATACTTCATTGATAAAAAAATTTCCAGGAAAGAAATGACATCCATGGGATTTGCCTTTGCCATTTTCATTTTTTACCAATGCTATAATAGCTGGCTGGGAAATAAATATGGAACCCAGTTCCTGATGAGCATTTTACCTCCTTCAAATTTGCAACAATTAAAAAGCTGGATTTTGGAAACCTTGGCAAACTGGAAATTTGAATACTTCACAAAACCGCAATATTTTATTCTTGGAATTTTATTTCTGCCACTGATTGTAAATCTTATCCGTAAAAAAATTCCAGAAGGACTTTCAAAACCTTTACTCCTTCATATTTGCATCAGCTTAACGGGAATTACTATTTATTTTTTCCTGATGCTCAAGCAATTCCCAGATCATGATTACTACTTTATAGATTCCTTCTACCCGGTAATCGTGCTCCTGCTGATATTACTTGTCAGCACCACATTTAAAAATAAAATCGTGGACGGAATCTTGTGGATTGTAATTGCATTCTATATGTACGTGTCCTTTGCCCAGGCGAAAAATTCATTGGCCATGCGTTACGAAACGCACCATTGGGACAGGGTTGAAATCACACGTCAAAATTTTATGGGGACGGGAAAATTTCTTGACAGTCTTGGAATTTCAAAAGATGTAAAAGTGCTGGTACTGGATGGATACACCACCAACATCCCGTTTATTCTCATGAATAGGATGGGCTGGACGGTGAACTGGACAACTGAAAAATGGATCAGGGAAGGACTTTCAAGACCCTTTGACATTGTTGCCATTCAGAATGCATTTATTGCAAGCGATATTGCGAGGAACTATCCGGGGATCATTTCCCAACTGACGAAGATTGCTGATAACGGACTGGTGAGTTTTTACAGGAAGCAGAAAACGCAGCAAACGCGGGAAGCCTTTTTCGGAATTGACAGCACTACCTTATTGTACAGGTCAAAACAAGATGAAGTTGTCATAGACGCGAATACAGAATTTTTCAACCTGCTTAATGATTCGGCTTCAAGTTTTATTTCAGGGAATCCAACCAAAATACTTGTTTCAGGAGAAATACAATTCACCGATGGCAATCCAAGACTTATTGCATCACTGAATGATGAAGACAGCACTTACTATTATTTTCTATATGAACTCAACAGCTATGTGAAACCGGGTTCATGGCAACCGTTGTTATTTCAATTCGTAATACCGGCGAGGAAGAATTCGTCGGTGACCGTAAAGACATACCTCTGGAACGAGAAAAAATTCCCTTATGCGCTCAGGGATATGGAAGTGGTGGCTTACCGCTGATATTCTAGGATTAATTTTCTTTTGAGGGAAACCCATTTTTATGGACTCCGTAAACATTTGTTTAATCCATAAGTCATGTTCAGAAAAGTTATCTGCGTGCAGGTTTGCCTGCTGATCTTTTCCTCTAACCAAACTGCAAGCGGTGGTCCGCCAAAGGACGGATTCGACGGGGCGAACGGCAGGGATTCTACCGGAATGGTTCCACATCAAAAGGTGATGATCATTCCTTACGAACCGCAAATGCACCTTTCCGATGCTGACTTTGACATCTCTGAGTATTCTGATAAAACCCCGCAGCAGGTGCGTACAATACTGCGCAGCGGCATCACAGAACAACTGAATGCAAAGCTGCAGGGGAGCTATCAAACACATTCACTTCTCCAGGACCTTCGCCCGGAGGCACGGCAGGAGCTGAACAGAATTTATGCAGGCATTGAGTATTCCTATGATACTTCCTTCGCCATCCTGCATCCCAAACCCGACAGTGCTTCCTTGAAAGGAAAGTGGAATGAAAATAAAGCGCGGAAAAAGGAACTTGAAAAAAGATCATTGAGCGGTGGTGTCAATTACATGAATGTAAAAGTTGCAAACCCTGGCCTTTTGAAATCGCTTAACCAAAAGTACGGAGCAGACTTGTTTATTTTTCTGACCCAGATTGAAATAAAAACAAATGCAAAGGACTGCTTTGACTTACAGGCGCAGCTTTATGGCCGCGACATAAAAATTCATTATACAATTTACAATGTGGATGGTGAACAGGTTTATGGAGATGTGGCTGTTGTCAGGTTTCCATCAAATTCAAATGAGGTGGATGTTATCATCGACAAAAACTTCCCTGTTATTGGCGACATGATCAACAAAGCCATTACGCAAAACTAAAACCTGGCTTATCTTTCACGGGAATAAATTTCCAGCGGTATCGCTTCTTTTCTAAATGTAACCTTCCAACCTGAAGAGTCAGGAAATATTTTAGGTGTGGAATATGTAACTATGTGGCTGATATTTGCCCCCTCCAGAATTGCAAGGTCACTGCCTTCCTCCTTCGTTGACTGTCCGAAATATTTTGCACCCGACATATAAGCCAGCAACGATGTCCGGGTATAACAATCACGTTCAGCATTTGGGCCTTCGAGAGAAATAATATTTTCACCTGGAGCAATCACTTTTTTCATTTCATTTATTGCACTGAAAAATTGAAGGTCGGTGTAATAGGTGTGTTTAATTGTAGGCACAGGGTGAAGAACCGCATTAAACAAATTTGAAAACAGGATCGGTTTATCATGTGTGAATAATATTTCCTTCACCGGACGTTTAACCGCCAACAGAGCCAGGAAGAATCCGGCGATGGGAATAAATATCTTTTGAAATTTTTTTTCGGAAAATAATTCTTCCAGGAGCCATGCCGAAAGCAGCAGCATCAGCAGGTTACAGAGCCATGTATAACGCGCATGCACAAGGATCAGTGAATATCCTGCATACACAAAAACGAGGGCTATCAACATTGAAAAAAAATAATCATCAGTCCAGGTTTTTTTTCGTTTTCGAGTGAAAAGGAAAATGAGAAGGAGGAGGAGAAAAATCAGGCCCGTTTGGTTACGGAAATCGAAATAATAAATTGCAAGGAGGTTACGGGTTAGAACCTGTTTGTACAGTTGCTTGTCAGCTTCATAAGTGAGCGGATGTAATGGGGTAAAATTAACTGCTGTTTCGGGATTTTCCCATGCATTTACTGCTGAGAAATTTCCAGGCTTATAAAGTCCACCCGATAAAATTGGAAGTTTATTTTCCATTTCAGGACCTGCAACAACTTCCCTGCTCAGATTCATATATACATTTTCACTGATAGTAAGGTGTCCATATTTAGCACTGATTAGATAAACCCAAATTGAGGAAATCAAAAAGAAAGCGGTCAAAGCCATCAGGTAATTTCTCCTGAGATGTTTTTTAAAAGCATATTCTTTAGTGACAAGGTAACTCCTGAAAATCAAAACACTAAAATGTGTAAGGAAAAAAACAAAGCCAAATGATTTTGAAAAGTACAGCAGCAGTCCGAACACTCCTGCAATGAGCCCAAAGTTCCTGTAATTGAAAAATTCCCTTTCTGAAACCATTCGGAGATAGAACATAACCACTGCCAGGAAAAGTAAATCCGGCGTGAGGTTGAGCAGGCTGTAGCTCACCATAAAAGGAACCGATGCAAATACAATGATATACCGGAGGGTAATTGAATGAATAATTTCCTGTGCAATACTGATGAATTGATATAAAGCAAACCACCCGATCAGCAATTGCAGCACTTTAAACGCCAGTATTTCATTGGCCATCCATTTAATCACAAATGCCAGCATCCAGGATAAAAGGGGACTCCAATATCCATTCACGGCTAGCGCGAAATCACCGGTAGCATATTTTTCTGCAATCGTTAAATAAGAAATTGTATCAGGATTGTCGACATAATATCGGAGGTATGGAAAAACAAGCCATACCGTGACAGCATATAAAATGGTGGCCGATAATAAAATAGTTTCTCTTTTAATCCTTTCCGAAAGTCTTTGCATAATTCACAAATGTAATTGAAGTTACAGATGATTGGTTGAGCGGTTGAGTTTGGCGAGGCTCTGCTCGCCATCGCGAGTGACAACCTCGTGAGTTGAATAGTTGAGTAACTGACAGAAACAGCTAACTTCGCCCAAAATATTATTGAAAATGAAGACTGCAACCCTTACAGAAAAGGATTATGGAATTGCCAATGCGCTTAAAACACTGGGAATTACAGAGGTTAATAATGGTGCATGCACCGGAGTAAACTGGATCAATACAAAAGGTGAAATGATTGAATCCTATTCACCTGCAGATGTAACGCTGATCGGCAAGATTAAACAAGCTACGTCAGAAGATTATGAAATGATCATACAAAAAGCACAGGAAGCATTTAAGACCTGGAGAATGATTCCTGCGCCGAAACGCGGTGAGGTGGTGCGGCAGATAGGCGACGAACTGAGAAATTATAAAGAACCCCTTGGTAGACTGGTGAGCTATGAGATGGGAAAAATTTACCAGGAAGGTTTGGGTGAAGTACAGGAAATGATCGACATCTGTGATTTTGCAGTAGGGTTGTCGCGGCAGCTTTATGGATTGACAATGCACAGTGAGCGTTCCCGCCATCGCATGTATGAACAATACCATCCGCTGGGAATTGTAGGTGTGATCAGCGCATTTAATTTTCCTGTTGCCGTGTGGAGCTGGAATGCCATGCTGGCTTTGGTTTGCGGGGATACCGTCGTTTGGAAACCATCAAGCAAGGTCATGCTGTGTGCCATTGCGACTCATAATATTATTACTGATGTCCTGAAAAAAAACGGCGTCCCTGAAGGCGTAGTCAACCTGGTTGCAGGTGGTTCAAAATATGTAGGTGATAATTTCCTTGCCGACCACCGCGTTCCGTTGATCTCTGCAACAGGAAGCACCAGGGTTGGAAAGCGTGTCGGAAAAATTGTCGGGGAAAGATTGGGAAGAAGCCTGCTTGAACTTGGAGGAAACAATGCCATCATCATTAGCGAGAATGCAGACATTGATCTTGCACTTCGCGCAGTACTTTTTGGAGCCGTTGGAACAGCAGGACAACGTTGTACGTCTACACGAAGACTCATTATACATGAATCTGTTTACGAGAATTTCAAAACCAAGCTGCTGAATGCATACAAGCACATCCGTATTGGACATCCGTTGGATGAAAAAACCCTGGTTGGACCACTCATTGATTTAGATGCAGTGAAAGGATTCCAGGCAGCGCAGGAAAGGGTGATCAAGGAAGGCGGAAAAATTATTTATGGCGGAGAGGTGATGGAAGGACAAGGTTATGAAAGCGGGTGTTATGTGAAACCATGCATTGCTGAAGTATCGAAGAACCTGCAGATTGTTTGCGAGGAAACCTTTGCGCCGCTGCTTTATCTCATGAAGTACAAAACCATGGATGAAGCGATCGCCTTTCATAATGACGTACCACAGGGATTGTCGTCTGCAATATTTTCAAGGAATGTACTGGAGACTGAAAAATTCCTTTCGCATGAAGGAAGTGATTGCGGAATTGCAAACGTAAACATCGGTACCAGCGGCGCTGAAATAGGCGGAGCTTTTGGAGGAGAAAAGGAAACAGGTGGCGGCCGTGAAAGTGGAAGTGATAGCTGGAAGATTTATATGCGCCGGCAGACGAATACGATCAATTATTCAACTGAACTGCCACTGGCACAGGGGATACATTTTGATGTGATTTAAAGTGGCTAGTCGCTGATCAGATTATTGGATTACAATCATTGATCCTGTTGCAAACGAACCATCGGCTATTATTCTATAATAATAAATACCGCCTTTATTAAGCGCATTCGTAAAAAAAGGAATTTCATGAACTCCCTCAGGCATTAAATTTCTTTCAAAGAGTGTAAGCTGTTTATTGCCAAGCAGATCATAAATCTCTAAAGTAACTGTTGAACGTTTCTGCAATTCGAACTTAATAGTGGTGAAAAATTGAGCGGGATTCGGATAGTTTGTTAGTGAGATTAAAGAATGGGGAGCTTCAATATTGTGTATTCCAATATAAGTTGCCTGAGAACTTTTTTCAAATGCTCCTCCCATCCCACTGGCATAACCCACTTGCGAATTGAGAATTATTAAATCTTCCCATTCATATGTTTCGCCATATTCCTGAAGGGTCCATGTGTTTCCGCCATCAGGAGTATAAAGGATAAAACTGCCATGGTCATCACTTGATCCGCCTGCTACCCATCCATTCAAGCTATCAGTAAACTGAACGCATCTTATCGCACCATCAATTACAATTTGAGGTAAATCAGGGGGGAAAAATATTTTGCTCCACGACAAACCTGCATCATTTGTTTTCCATACACCTCCGCCGGTTGCTCCAAAATAAAATGTGTTCTTGTTGGTATAACTGCCGGTTGCTGCACCACTGCGCCCGCCCCGGAAAGGACCTACCAGCCGGTATTTCATTTTAGAAAATAAAACAGAATCCGGATCTGTTTCAGTTTT
>Ga0190274_10000412_pt1 | contig 26301 bp, 17 predicted proteins | sample Popmic531T_FD_133002 | JGI IMG/M metagenome (GOLD analysis project Ga0190274, IMG submission 133002) | Populus adjacent soil microbial communities from riparian zone of Yellowstone River, Montana, USA - 531 T | ecosystem: Environmental > Terrestrial > Soil > Riparian zone | place: USA: Montana... | reverse complement strand
CTGTGTTCCATCGCAAAGTGTAGTATCAGTTCCGATTGAAACTACAGGACTGCTAAGCATGGTCACAGAAACAGAATCCTGCGAAGTACAACCTGCAAAACTTGTAATTGTAACACTGTAAGTTCCATCTGCAAAAACAAGCAGCATCTGAGAAGTTGAACCATCACTCCAAAGGTAATTTGCCATTCCCGCTCCCGCGTCAAGCACAGATGCTGTACCGTTACAAATTGATAGATCAGGACCAAGTTCAAGGAATGGAGGACCTTCGAAAGTTACCTGGATACTATCAATATTTTCACATCCGTTTGAACCAGTAATTGTAACCGCATAGTTTCCTGTTACAGTCACATCGAGTGTTTGATTCGAAGTGCCATCTGACCATAGATAATTTGCAAATCCTGCACCTGCATCAAGAGTTACAGTAGATCCGTTACAAAGTAAAGTATCGCTGCCAAGTTCAATCGCCGGAGCAGGAATCACTCCTACAGTCACAGTGTCATATGCAGTACAATTTGCAGCACTGGAAACGATTACAGAGTAAGTTCCTGCCACAGCAACAAAAAGTGTAGGATCTGTTGAACCATCGCTCCACAGGTAAGAAGCAAAGCCTGCACCCGGATCAAGGATACCGATTTGTCCGTCACAAATATCAAAATCTGACCCGAGGTCGATCACCGGGATTGCAAAGAAATCAACTACTATTTGATCCTGGTTCATACAACCTGAATTATCAGTAACGGTTACGCTGTAAGTTCCGGAAGTTGTTACATCAAGGGTTTGATTTGAAGTACCATCACTCCACAAATAAGAAGCAAGTCCTGCTCCTGCATCAAGCGTTGTTGTAACACCGTTACACCAGTCCTGATCAGGACCCAGTGACACATAAGGATTTGCAATCAAAGTGATAGTATCAGTAGCTGTACAATTGTTAATGTCAGTTACCATCACGTAATAAGTACCTCCTGTTGAAACAGTAAGTGTAGGATTCTGAGATCCGTTGTTCCACTGATAACCTACGAATGAGGAACCCGGATCTAGAATCACAGGAGTACCACCACAGAAAGTTGTATCAACACCCAGATTTGGAATTGGAAGCAGGTTTACAATTACATTGATTGTGTCTGACGCAGTGCATCCAAACAGGTCAGTAACTTCCACGCTGTATGTTCCGGTTACATCTACATCGAGTGTTGGTAAAGATGTTCCATCACTCCATAAATATGCCTGAAAACCAGGACCCGGATCAAGTGTAAGAGTATTGCCTTCGCAGAAGGTCATGTCGGAACCAAGGTTCACAATAATTTCAGAATTGATGGTAACGATGATGGTGTCAGAAACACTGCAACCTGCAGCATTGGCAACTTCAACAGAATATGTTCCAGTAATACTTGCCACAATTGTTTCAGTTGTGTCTCCAGTGCTCCACAGGTAAGACGCCTGTCCCGGAGTTGCACTCAGTACCAGCGACTCACCAAAGCATAAAAATTCATCGGTACCTAAATCAAGAAGAGGGTATTGCTCCACGGTCACTTCAACGGTATCAAGACCGCTACAACCTGTGCCATCTGTAACTTCTACAGAATATGTTCCTGAAGTATTTACTGTAATGGTTTGTGTTAGCTGGCCAGTATTCCACATGTAAGATATAAAACCACTACCTGCATCGAGTACTGTGGAATTGCCATCACAAATTACAATATCAGTTCCCAGGTTTACAGGAGCTGCATTGTACACTTCAATTTGTGAAGAAACAGTATCCACGCAACCGGCGCCATTAGCTGCAATAAGCAACACATCAAAAATTCCTGAAGTCAGGTATGTATGAGAAGCATTTGTACTTGTCACAGAATTTCCATCACCAAAATCCCAGGAGTAAGTATAGCTACCGAAGTTTTCGGAAGTATTTGTAAAATTGAAATTATTTCCAATCAGACATGCTGCAGTGATATCCGGAGTGAAAGCGAGTGTTCCTGAAGTAGACTGCAGTGAGTTGAATTCAGTTCCAACTTCAGCAGCATCAATTGCGCTGTCATAAATTTTCAGCAATGCAATTCGTCCCGGACGGGCTTCTCCACCGAAAACCAGGTCATCCTGAAAGAAATTCAACACGTTTGAACCATTGAGAAGCGCGATTCCTAAATTATCAGTAAAGGTTCCGGCCAGTGCTCCGTCGATGTATAAACTCACAAGATTATTTGATGCTTCACGTGTGACCACAAGATGCACATACTGATTCGAAACGAAAGCAGTGGTGTTAATTGTTATGGCATCATAAAACTGCAAAATTGCAGCGGTACAATACACACCAGAATCAGAAGTTTGATTCTTAAAATCAATAATGCGTTTGAATCCGGAATTATTGAGAAACTGAAAATACATTTCTATCGAGTAAGAGTTACCGATGAAATTTCCAGCAGCGGTATTATCAAACTGGACTCCGCTGTTTTGGGTAAAACCATACACCGGGCGCGAAACACAGGAGAGTTCTTCAAGAGCTTCGTTCATATAGGAACCGGTACCCAACACATTCAATGCAGGACCTGAACCTGAAACTTCGTTCATGGTATTTTTAAAATCATAAAAATAATTTTGTTGCGCCATCGCAGTAGATGCGAGTACGGTTAGCAACAATAAATTCAATAGGGAACGTGTAAAGATTTTTTTCATTTAAATATTAGGGTGTTTGGAATTACTCAAATAGATGCCGGGAGCACCTGTGACAGAGTGCAAATGACAGAAATAATTGCTTATAAAAGGGTAATTATTTATCAACAACAACGGCGCAGTTGTTGACAATTCCAGCAGTGAAGTCCTGAACGATTTACCTCAGAAAAGCGTCCGGATTTTCAACTACTTCCTTCGACTTGCGAGTGTATTTTATTGCCAGATCAGTGTTCCCGATCAGCTTATAGGCTCTTCCCAGGCTATCGTAAGTAGCAGGGGAAATAGGATTTTTTTCAATTCCTAGCTGAAAAACCATAATTGCCTCATTGAATTTCCGCTTATATAGCAGCTCATTTCCAAGCTTATAGAGGCGTTCTGATTCATTGATAGCCAGGTTCATATTTTGTTGCCCATGACGATGATAATACTTTTGTTGCTCCTGACGGACTGCAGACACCTTACTCACAAAATAATCGAAAGGAATTGCGCCATCTACCAGATCAGCTTCGTAAGCTGCAATACAATCATTGAGGAATGCAAGAGTATCTACGCAAAGTTTTGATTTCTGACTGTACAACCGCATGTTTTTATCTCCCTGTACCAGGAACACGGTATCCATATCCTGATTGATCAGCCTGTCGAAGTTTATGATAGATGCCAACGCAATCTGAGTATAATTCTGCGATTCATTCTTGAACCCTCCTGCTTCAGTCATCCACATCGTACGAATCAGCTCCATCCCACCCTCAGTAGGATTGATTTTATTCATCACCACATTCACGTTTCCTGCTCCTGCATGGTAAATGTGCATCACGAACAAACGGAACCAAAGATCTTTTTCATTGTATGTAATTCCCCTGGCATCAAACATTTTTCGTGCGCTTGGAATACAAACTTTAGAGATCAGCTTAGCAGCAGCCATAGCTGATTTGTCAAGGCTGGTACGGTCGTCACGGTATTTAGTGACTACCAAGCCATATTTCCGAGCCACATAAGGCATCAACTGGAATGGACCACGCGCTCCAACATACGAACGAGCTTCTGTCTTACCAGGACTTTCAATCAGGAGGATGGTCTGTGCATACCATGGATCAGTCTCATATTGCTCAAAAATGGGCAATGACTGCGAAATCATCGGCAGCACTTTTTTGTATTCGAAGAAAAATTTCTTTCCACTGGTCACATATAGTGAAGTGGATAAATCGAGGTTTCTGTCGAGACAAATATTTTTCTTATAAGAATCCTTTTCCACTTCCGTCTGGCAATTCCATTCGGTAGAAGGAAGTTTGTACAAAGTTTTACGCGCGCTTGCCACATTGATGATCATGGAGTCGTGTGACAGCGCAATTACTTCCTGCCAGAATTTAGCCTGTGCAAGAGTATCCCAACCTTCAGAATAAAGTTGATGATTGTTAAGGAAACGCTGACTGGTTTTTCCCTGGTACGAGATTACTGTTTTCTGCAGAAAATCGGCTTTAGATGCAGCTGCAAGCACTTTTTCAGTAGGTTGCGACTGAGCTACTGTAGCACGGTCACATCCAGCTAAAAGCGCCCAAACTAAAATCCAGCCTGAAAGCTTTAAATTTATCATTAGCAACTGTTTTAATTTAAGATTGGTCATTAAGCTTTAAAATACGGAATTAACAGTCATTTTGTTGCGTAATTTCCGGCAAAGTGTCGAAATACTGTGTCAATATGGGGATTGAGGGTGTAAAATTATCTAAACCATATGTAATATAGGGAATTTCCATGATGAAGTTACACAAAGCTGATTGTTATAAACTGTTCGGCGCAAGGGCCTCCTGTATCGAATAAAATTAGTAATAACCATTTCCTATCTTTATCGTTCATTTTTAACCCTGGATTTTTCACGATGACGAAAGACAGTTGGAGAGACTCATTTGACTATGCTGAAGGTCATGCAGTTGAATGGATTAGAGGCGGCCAGGTGTTTTTTGAGAAGCTTGCACTGCTTATTCACAGCGCTCAAAAAACCATTCATTTGCAGTTTTACCTCATCGATCCCGACGAAACCGGTATTCCAATTCTGAATGCATTGAAAGCAGCTGCACTACGGGGAGTAGTGGTCAATCTTGTGGTAGATGATTTCGGCTCCGGCAAATTAAAACCGGCGGATGAAACTGCACTACAAGAGGCAGGTGTGTTGTTCAAACGGTTTGAGCCATTTATTGCATCCGGTAAATTTTATGTTGGTCGCAGGATGCATCACAAAATATTGGTGGTAGATGAAAGCACTGCGGTTGTTGGAGGAATGAATATCGCAAACAGGTATCGGGGGACTGAAAATTATCCGCCGTGGCTCGATTATGCAGTAATTGTTCAGGGACCGGTTTGTTCGGAACTTGCGATAGTGTGTAAACGAATTCTGGAAAGACAGTTCAAACCCTCCAAACCGAAATGGCCAAAACTTTTCTCGCAAAAGCGATGGCTTGATATTCAAAAAACTTGGGTCAGAATCAGAAAGAATGACTGGCTGCGGAACCGATTTGAAATCACACTGAGTTATAACAAAGCAGCACGGCTTTCTACCAAATCCATCACTATTGTTGGTGGTTATTTCCTTCCGGGAAGAAGGTATCGTAAAATACTTGAAAAGGCTTCAAAAAGAGGTGTTGAAATTCGCATTATCATGACTCATTTTTCGGATGTCCCTGTTGTGAAATACGCGTCGGATTATCTTTATGGATGGCTGCTTAGAAACAACATCCGCATTTATGAACCGGAGCGTTCTATGGTACATGGAAAAGTTGCAATTGTAGATGAAACCTGGGCGACAGTAGGATCATACAATCAGAATCACCTCAGTGCATACCTGAGCATCGAGCTCAACCTGGATATAGTAAATCATGATTTTGCAAAAAGTTTCAATGCACATTTACTGCACGTGATTGAAAACGAATGTTCGGAAGTAACAAAAGAATCCTACTACACCAACGCATCAGTATTCTCAAAATTGCGGCGTTGGGTATCCTATCAACTGGTGCGGTTTTCTTTACGGTTATTATTTGTGGTGAACCGGATATTTGTTGTCAATGATTGAGAAGGAAAAATAAACTTATTTGTGCTTACATTGTTTATGAAAGAATTAATCTCGAAACGAATAGATTTAAGAATCAATTACAAATAAACAAACGATTATTATGGAACAATCAGTGCTACACAAAGCAGACTCACGCGGCGATGCCAATCATGGCTGGCTGCACAGTAAACACACTTTTAGTTTTGCAAATTATTACAATCCCGACCGAATGCATTTCGGTGTGCTTCGCGTTTTGAATGACGATACAGTTGAAGCAGGAATGGGATTCGGAACACACCCACACGATAACATGGAAATTATTTCCATTCCACTCGAGGGTGACCTTGAACACAAAGACAGTATGAACAATGTGGCATTAATTAAAAACGGAGATATCCAGATAATGAGTGCCGGAAGTGGAATCACACATAGCGAATACAATAAGAACAGGGACAAGCGTGTAAAATTTTTACAGATATGGGTCTTTCCAAATCAAAAAAATGTGACACCTCGTTACGACCAAATCACTCTGAAAGAAGAGGACCGTCATAATAAATTGCAGCAAATTGTATCACCTGATCCCGATGATGCAGGTGTTTGGATTCATCAGGATGCCTGGTTTAATCTCGGAAAATTCGACAAAGGAACCAGCACCGAATACAAAATTAAACACGAAGGAAATGGACTGTATGTATTCAATCTCTCTGGAAAACTGCAGGTGAATGATCAGATTCTTGACACCCGCGATGGATATGGAATTTGGGATACGGATACTGTGAAAATTACAGCGAATAGTGATTCGGAGTTTTTGCTGATGGATGTGCCGATGTACTAAAAAAAAAGTGACGAGTGGCGAGTAGCGCGTGACGAGTTTAAAAAAAAGTGACAAGTGTAAAGTTTCTAAAAAAGTGACGAGTGGCGAGTAGAGCCTGACGAGTAAGTTTCTGAGTAAACATTGACTTTTGTTTCCTCATGAATATTTGTTTTAGTTGGCAGTTGCCAGTAGGCAGTCGGCAGTGGTTACTTATTAAATATGAAAAGTTGTTTCAAAGTGGAATTCGCGGTTTAGTCGGCAGTGGTTACTAAATAAATTAGGAGTTTTGGAAAAACAACTCCTAATTTATTTGATTACCTTGTATGCCCTATTTTCATCTACTGCCTACTGCCTACTGCCTACTGCCTACTGCCTACTGCCTACTGCCTACTGCCTACTGCCTACTGCCTACTGCCTACTGCCTACTGTTTTCTAATTCCCTTTTATCCTCTGCCACATACTGCCAAACATTTTCCTGGTGGAACCTTCCATCCTACCCTTTTGGACTACGATTGAGTTGTCGGCATCTTCGGTCAGGTCGAAGGCGAAGGCAAATTTTGCATTTGGTTTTTCCCACCCTCCTATTTGTCCGAAACGCATGTCGTTAAACCAAAGTGCACTGTCGGAAACAGTGAGGCAATAAAAACCTTTCGTAAAATTTTTGAGAGTATTTATCTCTGCATCATCTGCAAGGCGGCCGAGCATTTGCTCATTTTTAGGAATGAAATTAAGTGATAGATTTTGTGTTTTATCGAAAATAGAATAGTATCCGACCCAAAATCCGGAAGTATCCTGAACTACTGCGTACCAGAGGAGATTGTTGAATAACGTAGGAGTTGCAAAATATTTTTCCGAAGCCAATCCTTTTTCTTTCATCGATGATTTTAATGCCGACACGACACTAGAATGGTTATAAAATGTGAATACCAAATAAATCGAACTGGCTATCAATCCGAATCGGTTCCATTTATAACGTGAAGGATCTGTGCTTTTTATTATCAGCAATGCGATTCCGCTTATTACAAGCGGTAGTGTATACAATGGATCGGCGACAAAAATATTATCCAAAGAAAAACGATAATTACTGAAAGGTGTCAGCAGTCCGGTTCCATAAACGGTACATGTATCAAGCAAATCGTGCAGAATCAGATTCGATGTAATCAACCACATCCATGAAGTAAGAAACTGTTTTTCCTTGTAGGCCTTAGAAAGCATCCATCCCAGCAATGGACCAAAAATTATTGCCATAAAAAGCGAGTGCGTAATTCCGCGATGCATCACCAGTGAATCGATATCGGTCACAAAAAAATTGACCACCGCATCAATGTCAGGTGCATTGGCAGCAATAGCACCCCATAGCATCGCTTTTTTCCCAACCTTTTTTCCCATCAGCGCCTCGCCTACCGCAGCACCCAGGACAATATGTGTAAGTGTATCCATAATTGATGTGTAAAAATAGTTTAATTCTGCTTCTAACCCCGTCGGGGTTGCGGGACCCCGACGGGGTTGGGGGACCCTCCGGGACGAGACTGAAAATTTGTCTAGTAAAAAATTAATAGCCTGACATTATGGCGCTAAAGTTGGGTGTTTTATGGAATGGTAAGATTTTGGAGGGCAGCCCTGAAGCATACAAACATCTAAATTTCAAATATGAATCTCAATAATTTCACCATCAAATCGCAGGAAGTTGTAGGGCAGGCTCAGAATATGGCCATGCAGCATAACCAGCAAAGCATAGAAACCGGTCATTTAATGATGGCCATTTTGGATGTGGATGAGAATGTAGTTCCATTTATTCTCAAAAAACTGAATGTCAATCTGCCTCTATTCGAACAAAAACTGGAGGCGATTGTCGCTCATTATCCGAAAGTCACAGGTGGTTCGCAATACTTATCACAGGAGGCAAACCAGGCATTGCAGCGAGCAAACAACCTTCTGAAAGAATTCAAGGATGAATTCGTTTCGCTCGAGCATCTTTTCCTGGGAATATTATCCGGTATGGACAAAGTGGCACAACTGTTAAAGGAAATGGGTGTGACTGAAAAGGAATCCAAAGCTGCAATCAATGAATTGCGAAAAGGTTCGCATGTCACTAGCGCCAGTGCGGAGGAGACTTACAACGCCCTCAACAAATATGCTAAAAATCTGAATGAGCTTGCGCGCCAGGGAAAACTTGATCCTGTTATTGGTCGGGATGAGGAAATACGAAGGGTGTTGCAAATTCTTTCAAGGAGAACTAAAAACAATCCGATCCTTATTGGTGAACCAGGTGTTGGTAAGACTGCAATCGCAGAAGGACTTGCACACAGGATCATCAATGGCGATGTTCCTGAAAATCTCAAATCAAAAAACATATACTCACTCGACATGGGTGCTTTGATTGCAGGTGCAAAGTATAAAGGTGAATTTGAGGAACGGTTAAAATCAGTTGTGAAAGAAGTGATCAGTGCAGAAGGAGCGATTGTGTTGTTTATTGACGAAATACATACGCTTGTGGGAGCCGGTGGTGGCGAAGGCGCGATGGATGCTGCTAACATTTTGAAACCCGCTCTTGCCCGTGGTGAACTCAGGGCTATCGGAGCCACTACACTAGGCGAATACCAAAAATATATTGAAAAAGATAAAGCACTGGAACGCAGGTTTCAGAAAGTGCTGGTCGAGGAACCTGATACGCAAGATGCTATTGCGATTCTCCGCGGACTGAAAGACCGTTATGAAACGCATCACAAAGTACGTATTAAGGATGAAGCAATTATTGCCGCTGTAGAATTGTCGGAAAGGTATATTTCCGACCGTTTCCTTCCCGACAAGGCAATTGACCTGATTGATGAAGCTGCGTCCAAATTAAGGCTTGAAATGGATTCTGTTCCCGAGGAGCTGGATGAAATTCAACGTAAGATTATGCAACTTGAAATTGAACGCGAAGCAATCAAAAGAGAAAATGACGACAGGCGTTTGAGTGAGCTGAATGAAGAGATTGCAAACATGAGCGAACAGCGCAATGAAATAAAAGCGCACTGGCAGGCAGAAAAAGAAGTTGCTGAACAGGTACAAAATCTGAAGGAAGGAATAGAACAGTTTAAGCTCGAAGCTGAACAGGCAGAACGCGCAGGTGATTATGGAAAAGTTGCAGAGATTCGTTATGGTCGCGTGAAAGAAGCGGAAGCAAAAAAGGATAGCCTGATGCAACAACTCCGGGAGATGCAGCAGACCAAAGGTGCAATGATAAAAGAGGAAGTCGATAGCGAAGATATTGCTGAAATTGTTTCACGGTGGACCGGAATTCCTGTTAAGAAAATGTTGCAAAGTGAACGTGAAAAATTACTTCACCTTGAAGACGAATTACACAACCGTGTGATCGGACAGGATGATGCAATTGCCGCTGTTGCGGATGCTGTACGCAGAAGCCGTGCAGGATTACAGGATATGAAACGACCAATTGGTTCTTTCATTTTCCTTGGAACTACAGGAGTTGGTAAAACTGAACTTGCTAAAGCACTTGCGGAATATCTTTTCAATGATGAGAATTCAATGACACGGATTGATATGAGCGAATACCAGGAACGTCATACCGTTTCTAGACTGATTGGTGCTCCTCCCGGATATGTAGGATACGATGAAGGCGGACAGCTTACAGAAGCTGTAAGGAGAAGACCTTATTCTGTAATTCTGCTTGATGAAATTGAAAAAGCACATCCGGATGTATTCAATATTCTATTACAGGTTTTGGATGATGGACGCTTGACAGACAATAAAGGCAGAACTGCGAATTTCAAAAATACAATCATCATCATGACTTCAAACATCGGAGCGCATCTGATCCAGGAGAATTTTGAAACCCTGAATGAGTTTAACCGTGATGAAGTAATTGCTACTACAAGAGTTGCAGTGTTTGAACAATTGAAGAAAACCATCAGACCTGAGTTTCTGAACCGCATTGATGAAATTATCATGTTCAATCCGCTTACGCGAAATGAAATTAAGGATATTGTCACAATACAATTGAATGGTCTTCGTAAAATGCTTGCTGCACAAGGTGTAGTGCTCGAAGCAAGTGACGAAGCAATCGATTGGTTATCACAACTCGGATTCGATCCTCAATTCGGAGCTAGACCTTTGAAAAGGGTGATTCAGAAAAAGATTTTGAATGAACTGAGTAAGCAAATCCTTTCTGGAAATGTGAACCGTGATGACAGGATTATGATTGATGTGGATAAGAATCATAATTTCACCTTCAGCAACCGAAAACCAGAACCAGTTGCCTGAATATAATTTTCATACCATAAAAGCCGGCTCCTATGCCGGCTTTTTTTTGCTTGAATTCTAAATATTCAGGAATTATGCTTAGTTTTAATATAATTTACCTGAAATTATTAAGCTATGAAACGATTTATACTTTTTTCACTACTACTTTTCAGCATTTCAAAGGCATTTCCTCAATCGATGATGACTGTGGAGCAAGTCTATGATTATGATCCCGGTGATATATTTATTGGTAAGGAAGGCGGTTTTTATTTTCCACCAATATACACAACCACTAATATTACTGCAAAAAGCTATAGTGTGTTGCTAGACACCATTTTTTACACAGCAGACAAATTCCAGTATACTCCTCAGGGATGTCCCAATTGCGTGCCGGTATACGATACAATTCTCAACTACCAGTTTTATGTAACGCAGTTAACAGATACTGTTGGAGCAAATTTGGGAACAGAATTGCAATATATTGCTCCGGGTTGTGTCGACACAGCAGGATATACAGGAATCTGGCTGGATTCTATTTATTTCGACACTTCATTTTGTGCTAAACTAATAACCAAAACCTGGAGAATGGATAATGGGCCGTATCTGATTGATACCTGTTATGATTATTTTGAACCTTTTTACGGCTGGGATGAATACGGAGAAGGAATTGGTTTAAAAGAACATTATTATAATTTCTGTGCGGATGGTAGTTTTTATTGCCAGGAATTATACCAGTTATTGTTTTATAAAAAAGGAATTGATTCATGTGGATTAAGACCGTTTATTCCACTTCCTAGTGCTATTAACGAAACGGATGCGGAAAATTCTATCAGCATATTCCCAAATCCATTTTCAACCCAAACACAATTAAATTTTCCGGTGGAACAAATTAATTCTGTTATCACAATAACAGATACCATGGGCAAAAAAATAAAAAGCTTTTCCTTTAGTGGTCGAACTTTAACTCTCCACCGGGATAACCTGTCCAGTGGAATATATTATGTTTCTGTACTTAATGATAAAGGAACATTTTCAAAGAAAATTATTATTCAACTGGAGGAATAAGCCGGATACTACACACTTAAAAAAGTGACAAGTGCAAAGTGTAAAGTGACAAGTGAGTACTTTTGATCACTGAATAGTTTAGATTTTCAAAAGTAAAAGGGACAAGACTACACGCTTAAAAAAGTGACAAGTGCAAAGTGTAAAGTGACAAGTGAGTTCTTTTGATCACCGAATAGTATAGATTATCAATAGCAAAAGGGACAAGACTTCACGTTTAAAAAAGCGACAAGTGCAAAGTGTAAAGTGACAAGTGAGTGCTTTTGATCACCGAATAGTTTAGATTAAAAAAAGTAAAAGGGACAAAACTTCAAAATGAAGCATTGTCCCTTTCCTTTTGTACCTAGCAACTTGTTACTTTACACTTGTCACTTTACACTTTACACTTTTTTTAGTAAGCAGCATTTTGAGGATCGAAATTACACCAGCCTTGAGTCCAGTCGTTGGTGCCGAATGCTCCTTTGTAAGAAACCGAAGTAAAGAATCCCTGCAGGTTGGAGTTTGTAAAATCAGCTCCTGACAAAATTGGTGAACTTGCCTGTGGTAAGAACGAAGGGCTTGTTAAGTTGAAAGGATAACCGCACATGATATCAGTGGAGTTAGTAAGGAGACTGTTACCCCAACCCGGAGTGTCGAACCAGGGTTGTATATCGAAAGATGCAGAAGCCTGAAGTGGAGTTGTACAACCTGCAATTACATTGTTCCTGAATTGCAAATCAGCAGCAGCCGCGTTTGTTTCAGTTAAAGAACCATCGATAAACAATCCTGTAGGAAAACCTGCAATAACTGAATTGTAGATACAGGTTTGAGTATTTCTACGTAAGTGAGCACCGCGTTTGAACTGCGCATTGATAACTGTAGCACCAGTTTCAAGTGGTCCGAATACACTAACGTTTGAGAATATGGTTTTTGTAAATGGAGAAGCAGTAGTACCGCTTCCATCGTTATCTGATTCAAAGCCATTTGATCCTGACTGGTCAGCGATATCTTTATCGCGTAAAGCAACAGCAAACTGAATTTTACCGATAAATCCGTTGTCAGTATCAAAATCATCATCCCAACCTCTGAAAGCCACAATGTTTTTTGCATTCACTGTACCACCAAAAAATTCGAATGAATCATCACCACTGTATGAAACCTGGATGTGTGAAATTTCAGTCGCAGAACCTACTCCACCCATTGTTAAACCGTTAATTTCCTGGTTTGGCTGGAAAGCGATTCCACAAAATTCAATTCTCACGTAATGTAATTTACCTGAGTTGTCTGCAGGATTGGTTCCGCCATAAAGCGCGTTAGTTCCACCTTCAACTGTTCCTTCGCCACCAGGCAAATTAATAGGTGCTTTACCGCAAATAATAATTCCACCCCAGTCGCCGTATGATCTGTCGCCTACAGGTTGGTTAGAACTAAACACAATCGGTTTAAGAGCAGTTCCAACTGCGATCAATTGTGCACCGCGTTCGATGATCAGTGTTCCTTTAGAAGATTTTTCACCTTTGATAATTGTTCCTGGCTCTACTGTAAGTACTACACCTGATTTCACATATACGAATCCTTTAAGAAGGTATTTGTTATTTGCAGTCATGGTAATACTTGTGGTAATATCGCCCGATACTTCAACAGTAGTTCCTGAAGGGGCAGGTGAAGTATCATCGTTATCATCATCCTTGCAACCTGTGAAGGTCAAAGCGGCAACCGCTGTCAATACGAAAGCGATGCTGCGGAACGCATTTGTTCCCATTTTAATAATTGCTGATTTGGAGTTCATGGTTTCTGATTTTATGTTTTAAGATTTGGTTACAAAATAATAGTGTCAGTGTTACTTAAAGATTAATTGAAATTGTAGTTTAGGTTAATTGGCTATAGTTAGAACTTTAAATTAATCCCAAGTGAATAATACGCACCTCTTCTGATGCTGAATACCGTTTCGTCGTTAGAATCGATTTTTCCATTTTCATTCGAGTCCTGGCGATACACTTCATTTTCAGCAAAAATGTCCTGAACACCTGCCTTCAATTCCAGATACTTCCCGATTCCTTTGGTCACAGTAACATCAAACGTATTTCTTGGCATGTAGTAGATATCAGGTGTACCGTAAGTTCCTACAGCATAAATTCTTTTCCCGATAATGTTGTACAGCAACGTGACCTGGAATTTCTTTTCCACATTCGAGAAGAAATAACCTGCATTGAAAATGTAAGGCGATTGACCCATCATCGGACGATCCTGGCTTTGGCCTACAGCATCTTCTCCAAGTGAAACTTTACTATCGATAAAGGCTGCGTTAAATGAAACACCAGTGCGGGCAAGGAATTTAGTTACAAATGCACTCTGATCTTTTCCGGTGGTGTCGAAAAGTGAAATAAAATATTTCTTCACTTCAATTTCAATACCAAGACTCACTGCTTTCTCAGCATTGCCATAAGTGAAGTTCCTGGTTCCACCGGATCCGCCACCGGGAACAAAAAACATTTCAATCGGATTTGTAAATGATTTATAGAAACCTCCGATGCTGATTACTTCACTCATTGTCGGATACAATTCATAACGGAGGTCATAATTGTCGATGGAAGGAGTCAGGAGGTCACTGTTACCGATAAGCACATTATTGAAAGTAAAATCATAATATGAGAATGGAGCAAGCTCCCTGAATTCCGGTCTGTTCACGGTACGTGCATACGCAGCCCTGATCAACGATTTCTCAGTAAAGTTGTACGATACATTTACCGAAGGAAGTACACTTGTTATCGGGTTGTCAATTGTAATAAGTTTATCGGAATAGGTATGGCTTTGCAGTTGTTGCCTGTTATACTCAACTCTTACTCCTCCTGACACAATCAGTTTGGCTGTAAACGGCCAGGTCACTCCTGCATAACCTGCCAGCATTGCATTGCTTGCATCGTAACGATCACTTGGGTTTGTTCCTTCTTCAAGTTCAAAACCAGTAGAATCATTGATATTTTGTCCTGAGAAAATCTGATCCAGCGGTTGGTAAAGCAGTGAGTTGTCGAAATAACCAATTTTTGCAGCGGTATACGACATCCATCTTGCACTGAACTCACGTTGTTTGTACTCGGTATAAAATCCTGTTCTGAATTTGGGAATCAACGCCTCTTTTCGCGACTTGAGTTTATGTTCGAAATTCATTGCACCTGTAACAACATGCTCGTTCATATCAGAATAAAAACGGCCTGCATCCAGAGTTGAAGCTGAAGGCGCAATAATTACCTGGTATGGAATAGTGTCGCTTGTCGCGGATAAATCCTTCTTGGTTCTGATCCTTCTGAAATCAGGTTCTGCAGAATGTGAATAAGAATATCCTGCAGTCCAGTCAAGCACCGATCTGTCAGCATTCATATCATGGCTTCCATGAAGCTGACCACTGTACATGGTACGTTCCTGGTAACGGAATGCATAACTTTTTACAAGACTACCTTCTTCATAATTGGAACCTTCACGAATAATGGATTGGTTGGATCCCTGCTGAAAGAAAAAGTTCCTGAATTCAAGTTTGGTTTTTGGAGAAAGGAAAAAGGACCAGTTGTGGATAATGGACAACCTTACATTTTCTTTGTAGAGATCATCTTTGTATGCATAAATTGTGTCACTTTTTTGTTTGACTTCATCGTATGCATTGTAGCTGTAATTATCAGCACTGTATGATTCATATGTAAGACCGTATTGTATCGAAGTAATATTGCCCGCTTTAATTTTTCCAATTTTCAGATTCTTTACAAATGTGGTACTGAATCTTTGATCTGGTGCAGCTTTGATTTTAGCCGCAGTCCAGGCATTCGGTAACATACGACCCAATTCTGTGAGTTGCTCCGAACTTTGCACATCATATAAGTTATCAGGAAAGGCTCCGGGGAGTGAACGCGTTCCATCATCCTTACCAATCCAATCCTTGCTTCCTTTCGGAGCCTGGTAAAAATCCTTGAAGGTTGTGTTAGCTCGATAGTTTGTAGTATAACCCACACTAAACTGATCTTCATCAGACACATTTTTTGTAACAATGCGAATTACACCACCGGCAAATTCACCCGGTAATTCAGGGGCACCGGTTTTGTAAACCAATACTCTGTCGAGCATGGAACTTGGAATAACATCAAGTGCAAATGCTTTTTTATCTGCTTCCATACTAGGTGCTACAATGCCGTTCAACATGGTCACATTGTATCGTTCGTTCAATCCTCGAATCAAAACGAATCCGTTTTCCATCACAGTGATACCGGGAACTCTTTTGAGTACTTCTGACGCAGTACGATCCTGCGACTTGCTTATCTGCTGACTGGAAACACCGTTTACAATCTGGTCACTTTTTCTGACCTCCATTAAAACTGCGTTATCAGTGTGTGTGGTACGTTGTCCAACAATCTGTGCTTCCTGCAGCTGATTAATATTTTCTTTTAGTGTGAAAAAAACTGATTGTTGCTGTCCGGCTTTCACCACGATAGGTTCTGATATTTGAGTGACATATCCGATGTAACTCACTTTTAATTTTACAGTACCTGGAGCGATGCCGGAAATTTTAAAATTACCATCCATGTCGGTAACGGTTCCCTGTGTAGTTCCCTCAATAATCACACTTGCTCCGGGAAGTCCGAGATTGTTTGTGCCGTCAAATATTTTTCCTGAAATTGAAGCAGTCTGTGCATACAATTCCGAAACATTATTGATCAGTAAAAATGAAAACAGGATAATTGCAAAATTCTTAATAGACATACAGGAATTTTCTGGAATGTTAATTCAATACAAATTTGATGATGCAAAAAAAGCATAACAGTATAAAGCGATTGTTACAATGAGGTTAATTCATTGTTAACCATAAAACACTTCAATATCAAGGGTTTTGGGGGTATGTTATGGATTGAAAACATAACATTGTAATTGAAATTAGATTGGGTTAGGATTGAGTTAACATTAATCGGATCTATAAGTTGGGTTGATCAGGTCGGGTTTTTTTAACACATAGAAATCATAGGAAACATAGAAAAACATAGGTCAGGAAAAACAACACTGCGACCAACTATGTTCCCTATGTTTTTTCTATTGTTTGCTATGTGTTACAATTTTTGGGCGCGCGACAGGTCGGGGTGATCGGGTCGGTTTTTTTAACACATAGAAATCATAGGAAACATAGAAAAACATAGCTCGGGACGAACAAAGCTGCGACCAACTATGTTCCCTATGTTTTTTCTATGATTTCTATGTGGTAAATTTTTTTGACGCGCGACAGGTCGGGGTTATCGGGTCGGGTTTTTTTAACACATAGAAATCATAGGAAACATAGAAAAACATAGCTCGGGACAAACAACACTGCGACGAACTATGTTCCCTATGTTTTTTCTATGATTTCTATGTGGTAAATTTTTTTGACGCGCGACAGGTCGGGTTGGGGGTTCGGCTCCGCTCACCCTGACGGTGTTTTCGTCTCGGCTCCGCTCGACGTGGTCGACATTGTCGACGGCATCGATTTAGGCTCAATTATAAAAAACAGGAAAGTTTACATGACGTAAAAAAATGAGGCGTCAGGACATGGAGTTGATGATGTGCTTGTTGTTGTAGGCTTCGTAAAGCAGGTGGATTATTCCGTCGGAAAGTCCTACCTGGGGTACCATAATTTTTTCAATTTCTGCAGCTTTTAGAATTGCCAGAAAAACACGGAAGGCAGGAATGATTACATCGGCACGATCGGGATTTAATTTCAGGATACGCATTCGTTCGTCGTAAGAGAAGCCGCTCACATAATCGTAGCACTCCTTCAACTTCACAAAAGACATATACTGATTTTCTTTTCGATTCGCGATCTTAAAAATTTTATTGATGTTACCACCTGAACCGATTGCGACAATAGGTTTATTTCCTTCGGCAAGTTTTTTCACCTGGTCCTTAAAATCACGCCACTGATCTTTGGTAACTTTATCGTGCAGCATCCGGATGGTTCCGATGTTGTAGGATGCTGATGAAACCATTTCGCCATGAGAAAATAGAGTTAGCTCAGTACTTCCACCACCTACATCAATATATAAATAGTTGCTGTCGCCTTCAAGATGCTCGGCGATATGATTTGAATAAATAATTTCGGCTTCAAGTCTTCCTTCGATTACTTCTATAGTGACTCCAGCTTCGTTCCGTACTCGTTCGATCACTTCTTTCCTGTTGGAAGCTTCACGCATGGCGGCAGTGGCACACACCCTGTAACCAATTGCATCATAGGATTCGATCATCAAACGAAACGCCTTCATCACGTTCACCAGTTTCCGGATGGTATCTTCTGAAATATAACCCAGCAAAAAAGCATCTTCTCCAAGCCGAAGCGGGAACCTCATCAGCTCTGCCTTCTTGAAAAGCGGTTCCTCTCCCCCTTCGTACACATTACATAGCAACAAACGGATCGCATTGGAACCTATATCGACGGAGGCAAACCTTAATATTTTCTGATTATTCAAAGTGAGGGTACGGAATAAATGAACGCTTAAAAATAAGCAATCATTTTAATTTATTGCGTAAAATCCTGTAAAATTCTTCCTGGGTTCTGTGCTTGAACTTCGCTGTGGATTTGCGGTACTCATTCTTCTGGGATTTGTCGATGATCCTGGCTTTGCAGTTATCACGAAACTGGCTCGACATAAACTCCCATATCTCCTTCTGCAACCGTGGATCATATACCGGAACAGCCACTTCAGATCGATGATCAAGGTTTCGGCTCATCCAATCGGAAGAGGCCAGGAAAATTTTTTCTTCCCCGTTGTTACAGAAAATGAAAATCCTGGCATGTTCCAGGTATTTATCCACAATACTGATCACATCAATATTTTCGCTCATTCCTTTTACTCCCGGAATCAGTGAACATACTCCGCGAATAATCAGTTTGATTTTCACACCTTCCTGACTGGCCTGGTAAAGTTTCGATATTAATTCTTCATCCACAAGATTGTTCAGCTTAAGCCAGATGTAGGCCTCTTGCCCTTCACGTGCATGAGCAATTTCTTTATTAATGAGATGCACATAACGCTTCCTCATATCCCATGGAGCCACGACAAGATGTTTGTAATTTCCGATCTTGTAATTGTTCATATAAAATCCGAACAATTTTTCAACTTCTTCTGTAATCCTTTCATCAGCAGTGAGCAAACTTATATCAGAATACACCAATGAAGTTTCTTCATTAAAGTTGCCGGTACCCACATGTGCATAACGCGTAACAGCACCAGATTCTTTACGGGTGATCAGAAATAATTTCGAGTGTACCTTCAATCCCGGGACACCGAAAATAACAGTAGCGCCTTCTTCCTGCAATTGATTCGCCCAGAAAATATTAGCCTCTTCATCGAAACGAGCCTGCAATTCCACTACTACAATTACTGATTTACCATTCTTTATGGCGTTAATCAGTGTGTTTGCAATTACCGAATTCCGGGCCAATCGGTAGAGTGTAATTTTAATGCTTTCAACTTTAGGATCAATTGAAGCTTCACGGAGAAGATTCAGTATGTAATGATAGGAATGGTATGGAAAAAACAGCAGCACGTCGCGCTCTTTGATAATAGAAATAAGGCTGTTATGATTCCGCAATGCGGCATGCTGCAAAGGATTTACTTTCCGGTACCGAAGCCCGGGAGGTCCTGCATCGGGGAAACTGATAAAATCACGGAAATTATGAATTCTTCCACCAGGGAACAGGTTATCAAGTTTTCGGAACTTAATTCTTGTCACCAGCATTTCAAGCATGTCCTTTGCGATGTGAGCATCGTATCCCAATCGCACAGGTAATCCTTTCTTTCTGTTCTTAAGTGATTTTGAAATTTTTTCGATAAAACTTTTGGAAAGGTCGTTATCCAGATCCAGTTGTGCGTCACGGGTAATTTTTATAACATATGATTCAATCTGATCGTAATCAAAAATTGAAAATATTTCATCGAGGTTGTAACGAATGATATCGTCGAGCAGAATTATATTTTTTTTATCCTTATGCGCAGGTAAACTGTAAAAACGAGGGATAAATTTTCTTGGAATTTCTACAAGAGCATACCTGATATTCTTGTCTTTTCCCTTTTTCTGCATTTTAATAATCAGGTAAATGGACTTATCCTTGAGATATGGAAAATCAGGAGTGTTGTCGAGGATAATCGGGAAAAGAAATCGCTGTACTTCCGCTTTAAAATAAGCTTTCACAACTTTACCCTGTTCCGGGGTCAGTTGCGTTTCATTGAGAATAAAAATATTATTCTGCACAAGCTTGGTAAGCAGCGAATGGTAAATGCTTTCAAATTTTGCCTGCTGCCTTTGGATCTCCTTTTGAATTTTTGCAAGCAATTCATTGGGTTCTTCCCACTGTAAAATATCCAGTTTTTTACTGAACCGTGCAAGACGTTTTACAGTCGCCACACGAACCCTGAAAAATTCATCCCTGTTATTGGAATAGATTCCGAGAAAACGCAGTCGTTCAAGTAATGGAACCGTTGGGTCTGCAGCTTCCTGCAACACTCTTTCATTGAAAGAAAGCCAGCTCAATTCCCTGTTGACCAGTAACGGATGTTTCGAACTCATAAACTTTTAACTACTTTGCTTTTGCCGTCTTCTTTTTTGCATTCGCTTTTTTAACCGGTTTGGTTGCTTTAGCGGTACTTTTTTTAGGCTTGGCTTTTGTAACTTTTTTAGTTGATTTTTTGGCAGCAGGTTTTGGTAGCTGTTTTACAAATTTTTTGGCAAGTGATTTAGCTCCTGCTTTAATATGCTTTGTAATTGCAGCGGAAGCTTGTTTGTTTCTCACTGTCAGCGCAGCACTCATGAGTGATGCTAATTCCGCTTCAACGGCCTTTTTAAGTTCTTTGTGCATAGACGTTATGGTTTAATTTGATCGAATGGGGTAAAGATAATTGAATTAACAATCAGGTAAGTTTGGCAACAATTATTTAACATTGGGTTTAAAATCGGGCAGAGCATATTTAAAACTCTTCCTTGATATATTTGAATGGGTAATTCACTTCTTTATAGCCACCTGACTTCTGACGTTTTGGTAATTTAATTTTTTCACGGGGAGCTGATTTGTATGGGATATGATTGAGCAAATGTGAGATGATGTTAAGTCTGGTCCGTTTCTTATCGTTGGAAACAGCCACATTCCAGGGGGCAAATCCGGAGTCGGTAGCGGTAAACATTTCATCTCTTGCTTTTGAATAATCATACCATCGGTCATAGGATTTAATATCCATCGGCGAAAGCTTCCAGATTTTCCTTCCATCATGAATGCGCGATTCAAGACGTCGTGTTTGTTCTTCCATACTCACTTCTAACCAATACTTCATTAAAATAACTCCGGAATCTACGATGGCTTTTTCCACAAGTGGAACTGCTTTCAGGAATTTCTGCGCTTCTTCTTCCGTACAGAACCCCAATACCCGCTCCACTCCTGCCCTGTTGTACCAGCTGCGATCAAAAATTACAATCTCTCCCGCGGCAGGAAGGTATGGAAGATAACGTTGAATGTACATCTGAGATTTTTCACGATCGGTCGGGGCCGGAAGCGCGACTACACGGAATACTCTCGGACTCACCCGTTCAGTAATTGCTTTTATGGTACCTCCTTTACCTGCACCATCGCGACCTTCAAAAACGATACACACTTTCAGTCCTTTGAACTTTACCCATTCCTGCAACTTCACCAGTTCTACCTGGAGTTTTTCAAGCTCCTTATCATAGTCCTTGCCGCTCATTTTTTCACCCTTGTCTGATTTCTTTTTTTCAGATTTAGATGATTTTACTTTTTCCACTTTTTCTGAGGACTTTTTCATTTTCGTTGAATCTACTTTCATAAGAAATATGCTTTGACAGATTAACTGATTGAGAAATGTATTATCTGTAATATTTTTTGATCATTAAATTTTTCTGCAGCATTAATTTCCCTCACGGAATTTTTCCACTGCAATGTCCAGACTGAACAACATTCTTTTCCTGGTTAATACTTCTCCAAGCGATGAACGGAGGATGATATCATACACTGCAGGATTCATATCTACCATCCAAATCTCAATACCTTCATCGCGAAAACGTTGTTCCGCCTCAATGAGCATTTTCAAAGCTGTGTACTCAAGATCAAAAACCCCACTCATTTCAAGAACAACTACTCTTGGCTTTTGTTCCGCTATGATCAAACGCATTTTTTCACCGATGCGGGATGCATTTCCAAAAAATATCCTGCCTTCAGGTCTTAAAATCACCAAACCGGGTATTTCTTCATCTTCAGGATGCTCTGCAGTCTGCGGCCTGAATACGTTTGTTCCCGGTTTTCGAACCAGGTAATGCACAGGAGGATTGGCAGTCTGCTGAGCCAATGCAATCATGGAAATCACAATAGAAACTAAAATTCCTTTGAGAGTTCCAAGCATCACAACTCCAATGAGGGCACAAACAGCCCATATAAATTCAGTTTGTCTGATAGTGCTGATTGCCTTGAAGTCGGCTGGTTTAAACAAACCAACAGAGTACACAATTACCACAGCGGCCAACGTAGCTTGCGGCATCAATCCCAGCACAGGAGCGAGTACCAGCAAAGTAAGAAGTGCCATTGCAGCGGTCACGAGCTTCGAAAATTGTGATTTTGCACCTGCCAACCTGTTCACTGCGGTTTGAGAGGTTCCTCCTCCCGCGGGCATGGCTCCGAATAACGCGCCTCCCGCATTAGCGAGACCTGTGGCCATCAATTCCTGGTTTGCAAGTACAGGTGGTTCACCGCTTTTTGAAAACGCCCTCCCGGCAGCAATGGTTTCTGTAAAGCTCATTAGAGAAATTCCCAAAGCTCCGGGCCATAATGAACCAATCAGAGATAGATTCGGCATTCGGAATGTGGGCATGCCGGTTGCGATTTCTCCAATGAGTTCCACACCGAAATTCTGCAGACTGAGAAACGCTGCAGCAGCAATTCCCAATCCTACAACTATTAATGGCGCAGGTGCTTTAGGTGTAAATTTTTCAAATCCTATCAGCAACAATATCATCACCAAACCAACAATTAAAGTTGGGACATGAGTGTGCGGCAAATTTGTGACGATTGAAATTCCGTTATCGATAAAGCCACCTTTCTCAAAATGAATTCCAAATATTTTCGGAAGTTGATCCATAATAATCACCATTGCGATGCCTCCTTTGAAACCAATCAGCACAGGTTCCGATATAAAGTTTGCTATGAAACCAAGTCGTAATGCAGAGGCAACCACCAACATGGCACCCACAAGTAATGCAAGTGTTGCCGAAGCAACAATCAATGTTTCCTGATCACCACCCGGTGCCACTTGTGCAAGTTCAGCAGCTGTAAGTATGGCAAGTGTTGTTGTAGTACTTACGCTGAGTACAGTGGATGTACCGGTTACTGCATAAATGACCATTGGGATCAGGACTGTGTACAAACCAACCTGAACAGGAAGCCCTGCGATAGTGGCATACGCCATTGCCTTTGGTAATACGATTGCAGAAGTAATTAAACCAGCAACAACATCCGGCCGTAGCCAGGATTTATCATAGTTCTTAATCCAACCTGGAATTATGTCAGAAAATGATTTCAAATGATGATCCTCCTTCTCATAAAAACGACAATTCAGCTTATGACTTTCATGGCAATAGTTCTTCAACAGCCATTTCAATACTCCGCATGTGCTTAAACTACTTCATGAAACGCAAATGGCAGAAAAAAACAGAAATCATAAACTATTAACCTGATTGCTATAATACCAAAGTTAGCAGTTTAAACTCAAAACTACAACCCAGGCTACTTTACAGGAAAAATAAACAGTTTCTTTTCGGCATTGATATAACTGGTGTGTTTCCACTTTTCGACCTCAAAATCAAACCTTACAACCGATCCGGTTGGCATATGAGTGAGCGCAGGATCCATTTTGGTTGAAAAGAGGCTGAAGGAAGGGTTATGGCCTACCAGCATCACTGAATGGTTACGGTCGTCGAGATCGGCAGTAAATTCATAGAGGTCGTTGATGTCGATCTCATATAAATTGTCGGTCACAATTACCTTTTCAGGAGACAAATTCAACACACGCTGAAAAATCAAGGCCGTACTTATAGCTCTTGTGGCAGTGCTGCTTATAATAAGTTGTGGAAATTCAAGTTTGTCTCGCATTTGAGCAGCAATATCATAGGCTTCAAGAATGCCGGCATCATGCAGTGGACGGTCGATATCGGAAATACCCGGACCACCTTTTAAAGCTTTTGCATGACGTACGAGGTAAAGGGTGCGATTATCAGGTTTCATGTTCATTTAATGACTTTTCTTAAGTGTAAAGGTGAATGCAGTGCCACTTCCGGGAGTACTTTCAACTGAAATTTTCTGACCATGTGCTTCAATAATGTGTTTCACAATGGCGAGTCCAAGACCGGTTCCGCCCTGCTCTCTTGACCTGCTTTTATCGACTCTGTAAAAGCGTTCAAACAAGCGTCCCAGATGGTGTTTTTCAATACCAATTCCGTCATCCGAAACCTCCACAGCAATATAATTCGTATGATCTTCTACTTTCACATGAGTGTGTCCACTGTTTTTACCATACTTAATTGAATTTACCAGTAAGTTAACAATCACCTGTCGAATCCTATCTTTATCAGCATACACGTAATTATGTTCCCCGGCCTGACCATTATATTCAAGAGAAATCGAAGATTCCTTTGCTTTCATTTCGAGAGACTCAATCACATCTTCAATAAGTTCATTGATGTCGAAAGTTCTGTGCTCAAGAATCAACTCACCAGCTTCAAGTCGTGAAATGGATTCGAGGTCATCCACAATTGAGATAAGCCTGTCGATACTTTTAGCTGCTTTTTGAAGATAAAGAATGTTTATTTCCTGGTCTTCAATTCCACCCTCGAGCAACGTATGCACATAGCCCTGGATCGTGAAAATCGGTGTTTTCAATTCGTGCGAAACATTTCCCAGGAATTCTTTACGGAAGACTTCCAATTCTTTCAAATGGACAATTTCTTCCTTATCACTCGATTCAAGGTCCCTGAACACTCTGACTATTTCTGACAGGAGTTGTGCGTCTGCAATTTTTCTGGGGATAGTGTTCACACCAGTTACAGAAGTAGCGAGTTGTAGCACCGTGTTGTATATCTCGCGTAAGCGTGAAAAATAAAATTTAGTGATGGCATAACGGCATGCGAGCAAGGTAGTAATGAGAAGTGATGCAAATGTGATTCCTGCTCCCAGTATCAATGCCGATGCATCAATTCCCTGTGAAAAAAGTACAACAGCAACAACGACTGAACCGGTAACAGCAACTGTAATTGAAATCAAAAAGACGGTCCGGAATAGTTCAGCTATTTTCAAAGCACAAATTAAATTAATCTAAACCCAAAGTTAAGTGAAAATAGTGCTTTCCTGTTACCGGTGTTAAAAATCAGATATCAAATTTATATCCAACACCCTTGATAGTTTTTATTGATTCATCACCCAGCTTTTCGCGGATTTTGCGGATATGTACATCGATGGTACGATCACCAACAATGATATCGTCACCCCAAACGCGGGTCATAATTTCATCCCTGCCAAAAACCTTTCCCGGCTTTGAAATAAGGAGGCTGAGCAATTCAAATTCCTTACGGGGAAAAACCAACTGTTGGTTGTTGTAAGTGACTGTGTATTTTTCACGATCGATTTCAAGATCTCCTATTCTTACAAGATCCTCAGAAACGCTTCCGTTCACCCTTCTTGTCAAAGCTTTAATACGACTAATAAGAACCCTTGGCTTTATGGGTTTGCTGATATAATCATCGGCACCCACATCGAAACCTGCTATTTGGGAGTAATCTTCATTCCGGGCAGTCAGAAAAGCAATCATCACGTTCTTCAGTTCGTGATTGCTGCGGATGAGCCTGCAGGCTTCAATTCCATCCATCACCGGCATCATAATGTCAAGTATGATTAGGTTGGGCTTTATTTCAATTGCCTTGTCAATGGCTTCCTGACCATTTTTAGCAGTGTACGTCTGGAACCCCTCCTTTTTCAGGTTGTACTCCATGAATTCCAGGATATCCGGCTCATCATCAACCAATAAAACTTTTGTGTGTTCTGGACTCATATCTCTTTAAAATCTGATGCAAAGGTACTCCTGCAAGGGCGGGTTTTTGTTAAGCTAATGTTAACAAATGTACTCTAAAACGTTAGAAAAAACGAGTAACGAGTTGCGAGTAGCGAGTGACGAGTGTCTAAAAAAGTGACAAGTGCAAAGTGACAAGTGACAAGTGACAAGTTCGCGATGCGACGAAGAAAGTGACAAGTGCAAAGTGACAAGAGACGAGTTGGTTACTGAAAAAAGTGACGTGTGGCGAGTAGCGAGTGACGAGTGACTAAAAAAGTGACAAGTGCAAAGTGAAAAGTGACAGGTTCGCGATGCGACGAAGAAAGTGACAAGTGCAAAGTGACAAGCGCCGCACTGAGCCCTTCGGCTAACGCTCAGGGTAAACTTTGTCG
>Ga0190274_10000411_pt1:0-25000 | contig 26301 bp, 19 predicted proteins | sample Popmic531T_FD_133002 | JGI IMG/M metagenome (GOLD analysis project Ga0190274, IMG submission 133002) | Populus adjacent soil microbial communities from riparian zone of Yellowstone River, Montana, USA - 531 T | ecosystem: Environmental > Terrestrial > Soil > Riparian zone | place: USA... | reverse complement strand
GTCCTCCAGGGCCGGGTTGTCGTCCTCTGCCCGGCGCTGGGTCAGGATCGCCAGGAAGCCGTGACTCTCGACCGCGGTGCGGACCGCAGCGAGCGAGTACGGCCGGCCGACGCTGAGGGGCACGGGGCTGCCCGGGAACGCCAGGGTGTTGCGCAGGGGGAGCAACGGCAGCTCCGCGGGAACCCGGAAGTTCTGGCCGGCGAACTCGAAGCGGAGCAGCGGCGTTTCAGACATTCTGGGGACCCTAACCCGCCAGGGTCGCGGGTCAAGCGGACCGTGTCAGTAGCGCGCGTACTCGAGCAGTCGCCGCTTCTCGTGGTCCAGCGGACCGTCCCAGCGCTCGAGCAGCGTGCGCCCGGGGCTGGCACCCCGGTCGAGAACGCCCCAGACCGGAGCCAGCAGCACGCTCTCGTCGTCGCCCGCCGCGTTGCGCGCGCCGATGCGCGCGAGGCCGTCGCTCGCGAGCCGCACGAGCTCGCGCGCAACTTCGCTCACCGGCCCCGAGGGCGTGCGGGCGGCGAGGCCCAGGCGGGCCACCTCCACCACCAGCTTGTCCACGTCCGCGTGGCTCCAGCGCGAGATCAGCTCGAACGCGCCGTCGAGCGCAGCTTCGTCGTAGAACAGGCCCTTCCAGAGGGCGGGCAGTGCGCACACCAGGTCGGGGGCAACGGCATCCGCACCCCGGACCTCGATCACCCGCTTGAGCCGCACCTCGGGGAACAGCGTGGTCAGGTGCGTGCTCCAGTCCTCGAGCGTGAGCGGCGTCTCGCCGGCCTCGAAGATCTGGCGGAAGCTCCGACCGCCCACCGGGAGGTGGCGACCTTCGCGCACCAGGAAGAACATGGGGATGTCGAGCGCCCAGTCGGTGTAGGCACCGTACGGATCGGACTCGAACGAATCCTCGAACGCGAAGCTCGGGATCCCGCAGCGCGTGTCGTCGGTGTGCCGCCAGATCCAGGCGCGCCAGGACTCGAAGCCGTTTGGCCGTCCGAGCGAGATGCTCGAGTTTGCGTAGAGCGCCGTGATCGCAGGCGAGGCCGCCAGCGCGACGCGCAGCTTGCGCGCGGCATCCGCCGGCGACGAGAAGTCGTAGCTCGCCTGCACGCTGCTGGTCGCGTGCATCATGTCGAGCGCCAGCTTGCCCTGGCGCCCGAGGTGCGAGCGCATGATCTCGTGGCGCTCGCGCGGCATGCGCGGGATCTGGTCCACCGACGCGAAAGGGTGGATGCCGAGCCCGAGCCAGGCGATGCGGAAGCGCTCCGAGACCTGCTTCACCAGCTCCAGGTGATCGTGGAACTCGGCGCACGTCTCGTACATGTTGAAGAACGGCAGACCCGAGAGCTCGAGCTGGCCGCCGGGCTCGAGCGTGATGGTTGCCCCGCCCTTCTCCAGACCGACGATGCTCTCGCCCTCGAGGAAGGCGTTGAAGCCGTGCTCGCGGTGCAGCGCGGCGAGCAGCGCCCCGATGCCGCGCGGCCCCTCGTAGGGCACGGGCTCGAGCGTGTCCTCGTACAGGCCGATCTTCTCGTGCTCGGTGCCGACGCGGAACTGCTCGCGCGGCTTCTCCCCGGCGCGGAAGTAGTCGAGCAGCTGCTCGCGGTCCTCGAGCCTGCGGTCGAGCGTCGGATCCTGGCGGGTGAGGGTCACGAGCGAGCTCCGGGGTCGGCCTCGTAGAGGCGTGGGTGGAGGCGCCGGACGAGCGCGCAGGTCACAGCCTGCGCCCCGTACTCCGCGCGGGTGAGCTGGCCGCCCGTCAGGCGGCCGATGTTGCCGGCGCCCGGACCCGGATCAGGGGTCCTGCCCAGGAACGGGTCAGTCCCCTCCAGGAGCGGGTCCGTAGTCCCCTCCGGGAGCGGGTCCGTAGTCCCCTTGGTGGCAGCCAGGAAGAGCTTGTCGAACGAGCCGCCCACGGGCGTGCGGTCGGGGCCGGTGGCGGCCTCGACACAGGCAGGTGGGTACTCGAATCCAGCAGACAGGCCCAGAGATTCCTCCCGGCCGTCGTAGAGGACACAGCAGCCGACGTTCAGGTAGCCGGTGCGCGTGCCGGGGACGGCGATGAGCCCGTCTTCGATGCCCGCCCCCAGATCCCAATTTCCCTGTGCGGTCGCCAGGCTCTGGCGGGCGCGGGCCCGAGCCCCGGCCACGATCTCCTCGAGGCCGATCGGCTGCTCGGAGACGCCGCTCTCCGCTGCACAGCCCTCGAGGTCGACCTGCTCGAAGAACGGCGCGAGCCCCCGGCGGACGGCCTCGAGCTTCGCGCGGTTCAGGCTCCCCACGCGCACGCGGACCGCGCGCATCACTTGCCGGACGCCTCGCGGAGCAGCTCGAGCAGCAGGTCGTCGAGCGCGGCGCCGACGTCCTCGCTGACCAGAGGGTGGTCTACACAGGGACGCTCGGGCTTGCCGCGGCGGAACGGACCGACCAGCGTGACCACGCCCTTGGCGGTCCGGGACACGCACACGACCTGCCAGTCGCCCCGGCGCACGCGGAACTGCAGGCAGTCGACGTGCCTGTCGTCGCTCTCCACCTCATCGACGCAGATGTGCGTCAGGTGCTCGGCGTCGTTGGCACGGGCGGAGCGCACGAACGCGTCCACGCCGGCGAGCGCCCTCTGGCGCAGCCCCTCGAACGCGGGACGCGTCTCCGAGAGCAGCTTCGGAAGCGCGCGATCGCGTGCGGCCAGGGCCGCCGCCAGCTCCTCGAAGCGTTTTCCCGCCATGGGGCGAGTGTATACCGCGCGCCGAAAAACCGGGCCAGCACGCGGACCTGCGCCTGCACCCCGCGTCAGTGTCGGTGCGGGCAGCCTGTCTGTGGGCGCCCTGCCTGGGACGCCGCTCGAACGCGGCGCGGGGCGCCCTCGCCTACATCGCGGCTTCGAGGACCAGGGCCGGGTTGGCCCGGCGCAGCTCGGTCAGCAGACCGTTGCGCGTCGCATCGAAGCGCTCGCGCGCCTCGACGGGAATCGGGTTGCCGTTCGGGAAGCGCGCCTTGAGCGGGTTCACGAACTTGCCGCGGAACTGCAGTCGGTAGTCGAGGTGCGGACCGGTCGCGAGACCGGAGCGACCGACGTAGCCGATCACCTGCTTCTGGCGCACGCGCGAGCCCACGGAGAGGTTCGGGCTGAAGCGCGAGAGGTGTCCGTAGTACGACACGTAGCCGTTGCCGTGCTTGACCTTCACCAGGCGACCGAAGCCACCGCTCCAGCCCTGGAAGATCACGCGGCCCTCGGACACGGCCCACACGGGCGTGCCGATCGGAGCGGCGTAGTCGATGCCCTCGTGCGGGCGCTCCGTGTGCAGCACGGGGTGCAGTCGGGCCTTCGAGTAGCCCGAGCTGATCCGTGAATAGGTGAGCGGAGCGCGCAGGAAGCTGCGCCGCACCGAGTGGCCGCCCGGCGTGTAGTAGTCGCCGTAGCCGTTGTCGTCCTCGAAGTAGACGGCGGTCAGCTCCTGCTCGGCGGTCAGGTACTGGGCCGCGAGGATGTCGCCGTAACGCACGAAGCCGTCGCGGTCGTAGAACTTCTCGAACACCATCCGGAACTCGTCGCCGGGCCGGGCCTGCGTGGAGAAGTCGAAGTCCCAGATGAAGATGTCTGCGAATGCCTGGACCAGGTCTGGGCGCTCGCCCTGCTCGAGCATCGACTCGAACAGCGACGCCTGGACCATGCCACCGAGCTGCGCGACGCGGCGCTCGAGCGGCATCTCGGCGGAGCGGGCCACCAGGTTGCCCGCGTCGTTGCGCGCCACGCGGTAGATCGTGCTGCGGCCGCGCTGGAACTCGAACGAGATCACGCGCTGCGTGTCGTCCTCGACGAGCGCGAAGAAATCCCCGGGCTGCGCGCTGCGGAAGTCGAAGACCTCACGCATCGCAGCGGTCACCTCGCTCACGGCGGTGGAGCGGATGCCTTCGTCCGTGAGGGCGGACCCCAGCGAGCCACCGCTCGGGATCCGCCCAGTCGTCACGGTCAGGCGTGCTGGCTCACTGCCAGTGGCCTTCGAAAGCAGATCGCCTTCGGGCCCGAGCACGCCGTTCGGAATGGCCCCTTCGGGACCCGCCTCCGCAGAGAACGCCGCCTGCGGCTTGGTAGCACGGGAGCTGGCCTCGATACGGGCAGAGTCAGAAACCGGAAGTCCAAAGTAGACGTATGCCGCCCCCCCTCCCAAGCTCAGGGCGGCAAATACAACAAGGGTCAGGCTGGTCGCGATTCCCGCACGTCCGCGCTCGCGGCGCACCGCCCGGGAGGACTTGGTCTCGGTCTGTCCACCCTGAGCATTGCGAGCCATTCGACGTGCTGAAACCGAAGCGTTGGCCGGAAGTCGTTGGGCACTTCGCGTGGTCATTTCACGCTTCTCTCCTACCTGGTCTACATCGCCTCACTGCTCTCGATATGGGTTGCAGAACGCGGCGTTTGCCCGTCCGCAACCCGCCCCAGATCATCATTTCTGACCCAGAACCAGGCCCGAGGCAAGCGAAAACGTTGGTGCCATCAACCTTTGTGAGTCCATGCCGGCAGGGGAGGCGCAGCGAGACCCCTGCCCCACGCCCTTCGCGCCCCAGCGGAACGTAGCTCCGCTGGGCTACCAACGGTGCCCAGCAGTGCGTATGGGCGGACAGGACGGCTCCGGAGCGCCAGCAGCGTGACCGGCTCGGGTCGTCCCAGTAGGGCTTTCGCCCGCCCTTCGACCCCGTTGGAGAGGCTCCGGAGGAGGCAGGTCGGGGGGTCCCGGAGACCCTGTGACCTCGGTCACTGGTGCGCGCCCAGCCGGCAGGGAACACGCGTTCCACGCGCTGGCGGGTCCCCGATGGGCTGTCGAGAGGTGCCGTGAGCACGTCACTCGCGGACAGGAGCGCAGCCTCTGTTTCCACTCGTTTCTGGAGTCGCCGAGCAGGTCGTGCGCAGCGCGGCGCCGCGGCAAGGACCTCCCTGCGACTCTCCCCCTGCGAAGCGTGCGCCCCTGCTCGCCCGCGTGCCGTCTCGTGGAGACTGATTTCTTCTCGTCGCGAGCCGCGGAGCACTTGACGCACAGGCTCGCCAGACCGCCCTCGCCCGCCTCGGCTCACTGCGCGCGGGCGCTCGCGGTCAGCGCAGATCCTGGATCCCGCGGCGCACGCACTCGAACAAGGGCTCGATGTCCTCGAGCTCGAGGCACGAGAACGCGATCCGGATCGCCTGTGCGTCGAGCGCGATGACACCCACGCCATAGCGGTCCAGGAGGTGCACGCGCAGCGCTTCTGCGTCCACGTCGAGCAGCCGCACGCTGACGAAGTAGCCGGCGTTGCACGGGTACGGCTCCCAGAACGTCTGGTACTGCGGGCTCTCCACGACCTCGCGCACGCGCTCGGCGCGCGCGCGCAGCACCGCGTACTTGGCGCGGTACTCGGCCTCGAGCGTCGGCGACTGCAGCGCCTGCAGGACGAGCGTCTGGGACAGATTCGAGGAGCTCGAGACCGAGGCGCGGATCGCCCCGAGCACCTTCTGCTCGAGCGCGGCCAGCAGGGGCTCGGGCGCCTCGACCGGCGGCGGCGCAAAGGTCAGGAAGCCGACGCGCAGGCCCCAGACGAACAGCTCCTTGGTCGCGCCGTCGAGCTTGACCGTGAGGATGTCCCCCGGCAGGTTCGCGAGCATGCCGAAGGGCGACTCGGCGTAGGCGGAGGAGTCGTACACGAGGCCGAAGTAGGCATCGTCGAGCACGACCAGCAGGCGGCGTCCGCTGGCAGCGCTGCTGACCAGCGCGTCGCGAATGGCCTCGAGCTCGTCGAGGCGGGGCATGTAGCCCGTCGGGTTGTGCGGGAAGTTGAGGATGACGATCTGCTTCGCCGGACCTTCGCGCAGCGCGCTGCGGAAGGCCTCGACGTCGAAGCGGCCGTTCGCGAAGCCCGGAAAGGTCGCGATCTCAGCGCCCAGCACCGCGTCGTAGGTGAGCCGGTAGCCGTCCCAGATGGGAGCGGTCAGCAGCACGCGGTCGCCCGGGTCCACGAACAGCTGCCCCACGACGCTCAGGCCGTGCGAGATCGAGCTCGTGACCATGGGCAGCCCGAAGCTGCGGCTGCGCAGGCTCGGGTTGTCCCGCAGCAGCTTGGCGCGCCAGGCCTGGCGCAGCTCGAGCTTGCCCGCGGCGTACGCGTAGCGCAGCGCCTCGGGCGGCACGCCCGCGAGCACGCGGGCCACCGAGGGCAGGATCATCGCCGCGCCGCCCTCCATCGCCTCGCCGATCGTGGCGTTGTAGCGATGGGCCTTGGCGCGCGCCTCGGCTCCCTGGAAGGGGATGCCGCGCGGCCAGTAGAGCGCGCGCCCGCGCGCAGACAGGAGGTCGAGCACGGCGGGGCTGTGGGCCGCGATCTCCGCGTTCAGGTGTTCGGCGGAATCGTTCATCGGCGCACCCTATCAGATGGAGGGACGGGCGAGCGGCGCCGCGTAATCACCCTAGCGGCCTGACCTAGCGGCCTGACGGCGAGCTTCCGCTCGCCTTGCCGCACGGCGCGACTGCGTCGCGCCTCCTAGCGGCCTGACCTAGCGGCCTGACGGCGAGCTTCCGCTCGCCTTGCCGCACGGCGCGGCGCCGCCGGTCCTGGTCAGCTCTTGGCCTTCTCGGGCTCGGGCCGGTCCTTCGGGATGCAGCGGCGGGTGCGCACCAGACAGTCGATGTCGCGGTTCAGGCCGTCCGCGCTGCGGCCCTCGGCCTCGACGCCGCGCACGGCGCCGTCGCGCATCTCGAAGACCAGCTCGCAGTAGCCGAGCTTCGGCCGGCCGCGGCGGCGCTCGGCGCGCATCTCGTCCTCGATGGTGGGCGAGTTCGGATCGAGCGGGTCGATGGAGTCGGTGCCGCTCGGCACGCCGTCCACGGGGTTCACCCGCCCGCGCCGGCGCAGGCGGTCCTCCGTGTCCGCGTCGAGCGGCCGCTCGTCCTCGACCGCGAAGCGATAGGTCAGGAACTCGGATGCGCCGTCCATCGAGGTGTCGGTGGGCACGCCGATGCACTGGCGCAGCTCGAGCCCCGTCACGCCCACGAGCTTCTCCTTGAGACGCGCCGAGGTCGTCCCGAACGAGCTGCACGCGACCAGCGCCACCAGGACCCCGCCGATCGCCAGGCTGCGCGTCATGTCGACTTCTCCAGGATACGCGCGCGCTCCACGAAGCCGCGGCGCTGCCAGAACCGATAGCTGGCACGGTTGTGGGACTCGACCCGGACGGCGGTCCGCAGACCGCCGTGCTCGGCGAAGAACGCCTCGGCCCGCGTCACCAGCGCCGTGGCGAAGCCGCGCTGGCGGAACGCTGGCTCGACGTAGAGCTCGTGGATCCAGCAGCCGCCGCGCTCGGGCGGGTCGCCCTGCCGGCCCTCCTCGATCTCGGCGATCGTGAAGCCGCGGACGTGGCCCTCGCAGTCGGCCACCAGCACGCGGCACGACTCGAGCCGGGCCGCGCGCTCGAGCTCGCGCGCCAGCGTGGTCGGCAGGCCGGGCACCGGTGGATAGTCCGGGTCGAGCGCGCGGTGGTGGTCGACGAGCTCGAGCCAGAGCCGCAGCACGACCGACTGATCGCCCGCGGTCATGCGCCGGATCACAGCGCGCGCCTCACGTTCGGGAACGAACGCCACACCGGGACGCCGCAGAAATGTGTGCCCTCGGTGCAGCGCGGGCGCACCAGACCGTCGCGCACGACACAGGGCGGGCCGACGTGCTCCACCAGCTCGGGGTGCACCTCGCGCACCTGCTCGAGCTCGTCCATGGAGGCCTCGTAGATCTCGCGCTGCGCGTTCAGGCAGGTGCGCGTGGTCCACTTGTGGATGAGGTGCAGCAGGGTGCCCGACTCCTGGAAGCGGATGGCCCGCGCGTTCGGCAGCAGGTACTGCGCGAGCTCGATCTCGACGCCTGCGCGCACGAGGCCGTTCTTGGCGTCCCACAGCATCTGCATGGTCTCGTCGAAACGCCGTCGCGCAGGCGCACAGGCCTCGATCAGCTCGGGCACGATCACGTCGGGCTCCGACGTGTCGTGGCGCGACAGCAGCGGCCGCGAGCCCGGCACCATGCGGTGGCGCTGGTCCTGCGAGTCGGCCGTGTGCGAGAGCTTCTTGCGGAACGTGTAGTGCGCGTGCTCGAGCGCGCGCATGAGCGGCGAGTGGCCCGACACGTTGAGGGTCTCCAGGCGGTGCCGGTTGATCGACGGATCCAGCAGCGCGGCCAGCGCGGCGCGGTCGGGCAGATCGTCGGGACCGAGACCGAGCACCTCGCGCACCGCCTCGGCGACGTGCAGCGGGGCGCCGGGCGTGCTCGCCACCAGTACCGCACGCCGCCGGCCGAGCGACGCGTCGAACTGCTCGAGCCAGCGCTGCGACACCGGACCCGCCCCGCGCACCCGGGCCTCGACCATGGCGTCCTCGGCGAGCGGCGGCTCGCCGACGTGCGCGAAGAACTCCGGGTCGAGCTGCTCCACCAGCGCCACCATCTGGCCCACCACCGAGCGCGCCTCGTCCGTGACGTCCGCCGAGGCGAGCATGCGGCGCAGGCGGTGCAGCACGATGCCGGAGACCGTGTGCACGAGCGCGGCGTGGCAGGCGACGGGCACGACGTAGCGCGCCGTCTCGATGGCACGCTTCTCGATGTCGCGCTCGATCGAGCGGTGGAAGCTCTGCGAGCGGCGGGTCGACAGGTTCCAGAGCGCCGCCAGGCGCTCGCGGATGCTGGGCAGGAGCAGCCCGGAGAGGTCGCGGTAGGCGCGCCAGGCCTCGAGCAGCGCGGCCTCGTAGCGCTTGCGCGCCTCGCCCGCGAGGCTCGGCGGAACGTGGGCGCGCGCCTCGTGGAGGACCACGTAGCGCTGGCTCTGCTGCTCCGAGTTGTAGAACGGATGGCGGTGCAGGAGCGACCACACGAGCTGGCGCGACACGCCCTCGAGCCCGAACTCGAAGGTCGCGTGCTGGAACACCGTGTGGTGTCCGCCCTCGAAGGTCAGCGGGCCGATGCGCTGGCGCTGGCCGACGGTGATCTCGTCGGTCCGGATCACGCGGTCCGAGTAGCAGGTGCGGGCGGCCGCGATGGACCCGTCGTACGGATCCGCGAAGCAACTGCGCAAGGTCACCTGGGGACCGCCGTCGATCACGCGCTCGACGTCGGCTGCCGATCCGATCATTGCCCGCCCCTCTCTCCCGAGAGGAGGCTACCGCAGCGCGCTGGCAAGCACCCGGGTGACTTCGTCGCGCTCGATGCGGGGGATCGCGCGGCCGCCCAGTCCGAACACGCCGCTGCCCTGCTCGACGCGCCCGATCGCACGCGCGCGGTGACCCTGCGCGCACAGCGCGGTCACCGCCGCCTCGCAGCGGTCGGCCTCGAACACCGCCAGCAGCGTGCCCGAGGCGAGAGTCCCCCAGGGGTCGGCGCCGAGCGCGGCGCACAGCGCGCGCCCCGGCTCGAACCAGAGCACGGCCTCTTCCTCGATGTCGAGCCGCACGCCCGACGCCTCGGCCACGTCCACCAGGCCCGAGGCGAGACCGCCCTCGGTCGGATCGTGGAGCGCGCGCGCGCCCAGGTCGACCGCGAGCAGCGCGGCCTCGACCACGGAGATCCCCGGGATCTGGGCGGCTGCGCTGGCAGCCATGCGCAGGCCGGGGTCGACGCCGAGGAGCCGCCGCGCGAGCGCCGGCTCGGAGGCGAAGACGGCAGCGCCCTCGACGGGCGCCTCCCCGACCTGGACCAGCCGGTCCCCCGGTCGGGCGCCCCCGGTCGGCACGAGACGATTGCGCCGGCACACGCCCAGCATCTGTCCGATCACGACGGGCTGGTTCACCGCAGTCGTGACCTCGGTGTGGCCCCCGACCAGGCTTGCGCCCAAGCTGGCGAGGCCGCCGCGAATGGACGCGAAGATCTCGCGAACCTCGCCCGCACGGGTGCCCGGCGGCAGCAGGATCGTGGTCAGGAAGTAGCGCGGGCGCGCCCCGGTGACGGCGACGTCGTTGGCGTTGATCACGACCGCGTGGCGACCGATCTCGCGGCCGGTCAGGGTGATCGGATCCGTGGTGGCGACCAGGATCTCGCCGCCCACCTCGATCGCGCAGGCGTCCTCGCCCACGCGCGGTCCCAGCAGGACCTCGCGCGGCAGCTCGGGCCCGGCCGCCAGGAGCTCCGCCATGAGGGCGCTGGGAAGCTTGCCCGTCTCGAGCCGTTCGCTCCGGTCTTCGGTCTCGTCCTCGGCCACCCGTCCTTCCCTTCGGTATTCCTCTCGTCTCCCCTGCGTGCTTTCCCCCACCTGTATGCCTGGCCCCGCCCCGGTTTGCTAGCGTCGATCGCTTGGCGGCAAGTTCTACGCTGCGCACGCTGGTGGCGACGGTGGCTGGGGTGGAGATGGTCGGAACCGGCCTGCTGATCCACTACAACCCGCTGCGCGCCCAGACCGCCGAGATCGAGGACTTCATCCTGCTCGGGCCTCGCGGCGAGCTCTCCGCGGTGCAGGGCGTTGGGCGACTCCTGCGCATCCTGCGCGCAGGTCGCGTCGCACCACCCCCGGATCCCTATGCGCTCGACGACGAGATCGAGCGCGCGGTCGAGCTGGTCGAGCGCTGCCGAGGGGCCCGCGTGCAGCTCCGGGTCGAGCGCCGCGTGGAGCGCACGCTCACGATCTGGACGGAGACCGGCGTGGACCGGATCGGCCGGGTGATCGACTACGAGGAGGTCGGCGAGGTGCTCGCCGTGCGCCGCCACGGCGCGCAGACCGTGCTCCGGATCCCGCGCCGGCAACTCATACGCTACGCGCCCTCCGCCCGGGAGTACCTCGAGGTGGTGTCCCTCGAGCTGCCCGACGCGGCGGGTCTGCCATAAGTCCGTCCGATCCCGTAATCTGGTCGCATGTTCGGAATCGGCATGCCGGAGCTCGTCGTCATCATGGTGGTGGCGCTGCTGCTGCTCGGACCGCGCAAGCTGCCCGAGGCCGCGCGCGCGATGGGACGGGGGATGGCCGAGTTCCGGCGCGCCTCCAACGAGCTGCGCAACTCGCTGAACGCGTCGCTCGACGAGCCGGAGCCCGCAATCCGCAATCCGCGGCCAGCGGCTGCACCGGCCGCCGCGCCGACGTCGACGCAGGCCGAGGAGCCGAGGCCCACGGAGCCCGCGCCGCCGACGACGCCGGACCGCCCGCAGGATGGATGACACGCCTCGCCCGCTGGTCGAGCATCTGGAAGAGCTCCGCCGGCGGCTGTTCTGGATCCTCGGAACGATGGGCGTCGCGCTGCCGCTCGCCATCGCCTTCCAGGAAGAGATCTTCAAGTTCATGTCGCTGCCCGCCGTCTCGATCCTGCTCGAGCAGGGGCGCAAGCTCCAGGCGCTGCAGCCTGCGGAGATCTTCTTCACGTACCTGAAGACCGCGATCCTCGCGTCGTTCGTGGTCTCGCTGCCGATGACGCTCTACCAGGCGTGGGCGTTCGTGGCGCCCGGGCTCTACTCGAACGAGCGACGGCTGGCGCTGCCGTTCGTCATCTCGACCACGGTCCTGTTCCTGCTCGGCGATGCCTTCGGGCACCAGGTCGCGTTCCCGGTCATGTTCCGGTACTTCGTGAGCCTCGAGAGCGACCTGATCACGAACCAGTGGACCGCGAGCGAGGTCTTCGGGTTCATGGCGCGCATGTACCTGGCGTTCGGCATCTCGTTCCAGCTGCCGGTGATCATGGTGTTCCTGACGACGGCCGGCGTGGTGACGCCCGAGCAGCTCGCCAACAGCCGCAAGTACGCGATCGTCGTCATGTTCGTGATCGGCGCGATCCTCACGCCGCCCGACGTGGTCAGCCAGATCATGCTGTCGGTGCCGTTGGTCGTGCTCTACGAGAGCGGCATCCTCGCGTCGCGCATCCTGCGCCGGCGCCGGCTGGCCCGCGAGTCGCTGGCCTGAGCCTCGCTAGCTCGCGTTCTCCATCCCGCTGAGCTGCTGGTTGCTGGCGCGGCCGAGACGCGTCGAGAGCCGGTACAGGAACTCGAGACCCTCGTAGAAGGACTTCGTCTCGAGCCGCTCGTCGCGGCCGTGCGCGCGCACGTCGTCGATGTCACCGAAGATCCCCGACACGCCGTACACCGGCACGCCGGCCTTGCGCAGGAACAGACCGTCCGTCGCACCCGTGCTCATGGTCGGGATGACGGGCACGCCCGGCCAGAGCTCCTGCGTCGTCGCCTCGATCGCCTCGAGCACGCCCGGCGTGAGCGGCGACGGCGGGGACGCCATGCCGTGCGTGCTGTCGAGCCGGCGCATCGTCACCTTGGCGTCGGCGATGCGGGTGCGCAGCGCGGCCTCGATCTCGTCCGCGGTCTGATCGGGCAGGATGCGGCAGTTGATGTTCGCCTTCGCGCGCTGCGGCAGCGCGTTCTTGGCGTGGCCGCCCGCGAGCTCGGTCACGACACAGGTCGTGCGCAGCCGGCTGTTGTACGCGGGGATCGCACTGAGCTTGGTGATCGCCGACTCGAGCGGCGGCTCTGCGATCACGCCGCGCATCGCCTCGGCGAGTGCTTTGTCCTTCTCGTGCGCCGCCGAGCGCTCGAAGAAGCTGCGCGTGACCTCGTTCAGGCGCACCGGGAAGACGAGGTCGCGCACCGCGAGCAGCGCGGCGCTCAGCCGGTAGACCGCGTTCTCGGCGCGCGGCAGCGAGCTGTGCCCGCCGGGATCCGTCACCTCGAGCTCGAAGTTCTGCACGAACTTCTCGCTCGCCTGCACCTGGTTCGAGATGCGCACACCCTGCTTGCTGGCTCCGCCGCCGCCCTCGTTCAGCGCGAGCGCGGCCTTCATCAGCGCGGGGTGCTTCTCGAGCAGCCACTCGACTCCGTTCTCGTTGCCGCTCTCCTCGTCGGACGTGAGCGCCACGACGATGTCGCGTTCGGGAACGAAGCCCTCCTGCTTCATGCGGATCAGGTTGGCGACGTGGATCGCGCACTCGTCCTTGTCGTCGGTCGTGCCGCGGCCCCAGAAGTAGCCGTCGCGCTCGATGAACTTGAACGGCTCGATGCTCCAGTCCGCGCGGTCCGCGGCCACGACGTCCAGGTGCGCGAGCAGCAGCAGCGGCGGCAGCGAGCGGTTCTTGCCGCGCAGTCGCGCGACGAGATTGCCCTTGCGCGGAGCGCCCTCCAGCACCTGCACGTCCTCGGCGGGGAAGCCCGCGGCGCGCAGGCGCTTGGCGAGGAGCTCCGCCGCGACCGTGGTGCTGCCCGTGGCGTGCGTCGTGTCGGTCTCGATCAGTGCGGCGAGCAGCTCGCGCGCGAGCTTCTGGTGCTCCGGCTTCGGCTCGGCTGCCCGGCCGTACAGAGGAGTGAACGCGAGGCCCACGGCCAGCGTCCCTACGACAGCAACCCTCGACGTCGTGAACCGGACCCGCTCGATCAGCATGCGCTCTCCGCGGCAAGTGGCGGGTGCCAGCTTCGCACCCCGGCCGAGCGCGGGTAAAGGACGTTCAGCCCCGACGTTGGGCGTCGACGTTCAGCCTTGACGGTACGTGCGGCGCGTGGTTGAACCGATGGCGCAAGCATCACCGAACTGTGGAGTCGAAACAGATATGAGCGACAGATTCAGCGGATTCAGGCTCGGCATCCTCGCGACGTGCAGCGTGCTCGCCCTGGCCTGCTCGGGTGGCGAGAGCAACGGCGCCGACGTGGCCGAAGCGCCCGCCGGCGAGCCACCGATCTCCGTGGACGAGCGGCGCGCGATCCTCGATCAGGCGAACGCCGAGCAGCAGCCCGCCGCCGAGCCCAGCCCGGCCGTCGAGGCCGGCAGCAGCGACGCGGCAGCCGCAGGCGGGGAAGCGCCTCCGGCCATCCTGGCGGCCGTGAAGTCGGATCTGGCGCAGCGCGCGCTGGCGTCCGCCGGCGAGATCAGCGTCGTCGAGGTGACGGCGCAGGAGTGGCCGGACGGCGCGCTCGGCTGCCCGGCGCCCGGTCAGTCGTACATCCAGATGGTCACCGCGGGCTACCGCATCCTGCTCGCGATCGGCGACAAGCAGTACGACTACCGCAGCAGTGCACAGGGTCAGTTCGTGCTGTGCGACGGAGGCAGCCCGCTGCCTCCCGCCGCCGAGCAGATCAAGGGCGAGGCTCCCGCCAGCTGAGCTCTCAGCGCGGTCGGGCGAGCCCCGCCGTGGGCTCGCCCTGTCCGCGGGCAAGCGCCCAGCTCATGTGCTGGCTGGCGTGCGTCACTGCCGTCCGCCCATCCGGCGTGATCAGGATGAGGCCACAGGTCGCCTTCTCGGCCGCCGCCACGTCGCGGCAGAAGGCCTCCGAGCTGGACTGCGGATCCTCGCCGCGCGCGATGCGCTGCAGCGCCTCGTAGGCCATGAGGTGGGTCAGGATGGCCTCTCCCTTGCCGGTCGTCACTGCAGCGCCGAGCCGGGGATGGGCATAGAACCCCGAGCCGACGAGCGGTGAGTCGCCGACGCGACCGGGGCGCTTGAGCAGGACGCCGCCGGTCGACACCGCGGCGCACAGCTCGCCGTGGCCATCCAGCACGACCGCACCCACGGTGTCGGCGCGTCCCTCGGCGTGCAGCGCGCCTGCGCGCACCGCGTCGAAGCGCGCCTGGGCCTTCTCGCACCAGACGGCATCGCGCCCGAAGGTGCCCACGCCGAACTCTTGGCCCAGCGCGACCGCACCCGGACCCACGACCAGGCAGTGCTCGGTGCGCTCGAGAACGAGGCGCGCGAGCAGGATGGCATCGCGCACGTCCGGCACGGCAGCCACTGCACCGGAGCGCAGATCGCGCGAGCGCATGAGGCCCGCGTCGTGCTCGAACGTACCCGCCGCGGTCATGCAGGAGCCGCGACCCGCATTGAAGGCCGGGTCCTCCTCGAGCACGCGCACGGCACCGACCGCGGCATCCTCGCAGCCGCCGCCGTCGCGCAGCACCTGCTGGGCGACCCGCGCCGCGGCGCGCACGCCTGCCACCGCAGCCTCGTGAAACTCGTCCGGAACGGTCCCGCAGCCCCCATGGATCACCACGACTGATTCGCGCACACAGTCCCCCGATACAGGAGCGGCCGGGCGTCGAGACGCCCGGCCGCGAGTACAAGCTGAATTGGTTCTCGAGATGGGTCGGAGCTTGCGGACAGGCCCCTGTGCGCCCCTGCGCGAGCAGAGGCCAGTCCGCTTTCCTACCCCGCGTTCAGAAAGGCGATGCCGCAGGAGCGATCATCATGGCCTCGCTCGCCTGCGTGGACGCACCGCAGCTGCCGATCGAGCAGCGGTCGCCATCGGCCTGCAGCATCACGCCGAGCTCGGGCGACGTGCCGGGCACGCGGCCGAAGTCGAAGACCAGCGTGTTGCCGCCGAGACCGGAGCGGATGTCGCCGTCCGGAACCGCCACGTACTGCTCGCCGAAGGGCACGATCGTCATGCCCAGGATCTGGTCACCGGGACCGCCGAAGTAGAAGTCGTCGGTGATGACCGAGACGTTGATGAGCTGGCGGCTGCCCACCGCATCGACGCCGAGCCCGAACTGGTCGAGGCAGGCGTTGAGCACGGTGGTGGCCGAGTTCGTCGGGTGCTGCACGAAGAAGCCGGCCGTGGCCACACCCGTGTTCAGGTCGATGACGAACGCCACCTGGCGGCCGTCCGTGATGTTGTTGAGCGACACGTCGCGGTTGACCAACCAGAAGTCGTCGATGCCGTCGCGGTTGACGTCCATCACGATGCGGTGGCTGACCGCGATCGGGAGCGACTGCCGCTCCCAGGTGTTCACCGCGAACGACCAGAGGTAGCCCGAGGCGCACACGGTGCCGGGGACCTCGAAGGTCGCGACGCCCACGCCGCGCAGGTCGGGCTGGGGCGCCTGACCACCGCGCGGGCCGCGGGGCAGGTTCGGGCTCGTGCCGATCAGCGAGTAGCCGTTCAGCTGGGCCGTGCCCATGCCGTCGTTGCGCAGGCGGATCTGCCCGCCGAACGAGGTGGTGCTCCAGTTCGCACCGCTGAGCGACGTCACGCTTGCCGACTTGCGGGGCAGCACGTGCCACGGCAGCGAGAAGCTGTCGCCATCGCTGCTGCCGGTCATCTCCGTGAAGCTCAGATAGCCGTCGTGCTCGTTGATCGTGAGCGGCACGGGGTTGTTCCCGTCCATACCCGCGTTCATCACGTTGTCGCGCAGCTTCGTACCTTCGACCACGAGCTCGACCGGGACGAGGCGGAAGCTGTTGGCTGCAACCATGATGAAGGGCGGAGCCTGGAGACGAACCGCGCCCGTCGCGGCGTCGTCGTCGTAGCGCGACACGTTCTGGATCCGGAAGATGGCATCCGTGTTGGAGAGGTTCTCCACCACGATGCGCCGCGGGATGCGGACCAGCGGGCGCGTCACGTCGAGCGCGCCGAAGCTGAGACCCACGCCGAGCTCGCCGTTGTTCAGGCGGTCGTACGCATAGGCCGTACCGATGCCACCTGCCGCGCGGTCGACGCGGACCTCGCCACCGCCGATTCGCGTGATCGGGGCAAGAGACGTCGCCACCACGTCGGCGCCGGACGCCTGCGCCGTGGTGTTGTCCGCGTGGTTCATGAGCAGGCGCTTGAGCTGCTGCGGATTCAGCTGCGGGTTGAGGCTCTTCAGCAGAGCCGCCGAGCCCGCGACCATCGGCGAGGCGCCGGACGTTCCGCCGAAGGCGGCCGTGCCCGTGCCCGAGCCCGAGGACGCAGAGACGGAGGCGCCGGGGGCGCCGATCTCGGGCTTGATGCGGTTGTCCTGGAACATCGGGCCGCGCGACGAGGTCGTCACGACCGTGCCGGCCAGGCTGAGGCGGCGCGCCGGATCCAGCGTGACCACCGAGCCGAAGCGGATGTCGTTCGCGTCCGCCTGGTTGACGATGTAGCCGGGGATCAGGGGCGTCGCGCCGCCGCCGAACGCGGCGGAGAACGGAGCGGAGCCGTCGATCAGGCCGACGATACCGGCCACGGCGCCCGCGGCCTGCATGTTCTGGATCTTCACGCTGATCGCGCACACGCCGCGGTCAGCCAGACCGATCACGCCGGTCAGGGCACCGGCTGCATAGGGCAGACAGCCGTTCAGGTTCGTCGCGTCCTGGATCACCGGAGCCGTGATCGCCGCCACCGGGCGCGTCGACCAGGTCTGGAACACGGCGCCGCGGTCGGGGCGCGGGTACACCGGCGCGTCGATGCGGGCCAGATCCACACCGGCCGAGGGCACCGACGTCTGCGCGACGGACAGGGCCGTCACGGCGGCCGCGGGGCTGCCGGTCACGTAGGGCTTGTCGGCGCTGTTGCCGGCCGAGGCCACCGTCAGCACGCCGAACTGCGTCGCGCGGTCCACCGCGAACGACAGATCATCGTCGAACGGCTGACCGTAGTTCGCGCCGAGCGACATGTTGATGATGTCGACGTGGTCGGAGATGTCGCCGTCCTGGTTCGGGTCGACGGCGAACTCCATACCCTGGATCAGCGCGATACCGCTGCAGGCGCCGACGGTGGCACCGCAGACCTGAACGGCGTAGAAGCGGACGTCGGGAGCGACGCCGTTGACGCCGCCGATGATGTCGGCGACGTGCGTGCCGTGGCCACCGGGGGTGGTGGCATCGGGCGCGGCGATCGGATCCGGATCGGGAGCGAGCGGGGGCGAGCCCGCGGCGCCGGTCCAGAGCGCGCCGACGTAGTCGAAGCCACCGAGCACCTTCGCGGTCGGGAAGAGACCGTCGGTGGTCGTGTTGGCCACGTCCGCAGGAGCCGCACCGAACGCGGCCGCGTACGCCTCGGGCGTGCCCGGACCGCCGAACGCGACGTGCGTGTAGTCGATACCGCTGTCGAGCACCGCCACGCGGACACCCGTGCCGCGCACACCCAGGTTCTGGAGAGCGCGGGCGCCGATGTAGGGGACGGTCTCGGCGAGCGTCTGCTGATAGACGCCGCCCTGCGTGATGCGCTGGACACCCACCTCACCGCGAAGCGTTGTAACCTCGGCGGCGTCGATGTCGAGGAACACGGCGTTGGCGACGAGCTGGACCGAGCCGATCACGCGGGCCGACGGAGCTGCTGCGAGCGCGCGTGCGATGAACGCCTGCTGCTCGGCGCGGATCGCGGCCTGGCCAACGGCGTCGCGGGCAGGGGCCTTCGCGAGCTTGACCATGACTTCCATGCGACCGGTGCGATCCACGGTCTGGAGCATCGCGGACGTCGCTTCCGGCGGCAGGACTTGAGGAGTCTCGAGCTGCGAGGCTGCGATCCGCTGGGCGGCTTCCTTGAGCACGTCACGCGGAGAAGCGGCGCTGGCCGGAACGGCCACGGCCGCGGCGAGCAGCGCGGTCATCGCAACGCCGAAACTCCTGGGATTGGCTCGATCGCTGAACTTTCTCATCGCGAAGCCCCCTGGTTTTTCAGTGTCGTAGTCACCGGCGAGGACTCCCGAGGACCCGGTGCAGTCGGTGCAGAGAGTGGAGGAACGCCCTCTCCTCGCAGGCAGACGGAGTAGAGGTGGCAGCGTGTTCCCGTACACCTTTGATGTCAAGACGTTTTGGGCCTTTCGAGACCCACGCTATCTCGTAATCAAACTCACTATTTTGATTACCGAACCAAGTGTAGAGATGGGCCGGACGCGAGCCGCAACGGCTGCGTTTTGGAGCGGCGAGGGCGGTCGGGCGGCTCGTGCTCAGCCGACCGCTCGGTAGTCAGGGGCTCCGCTCGAACACGACGTTTCCGCTCGCCACGACCCCGACCACGTGGGACGTGTACTCGAACGGATCCCCGTCGAACAGCGCCAGGTCGGCGACCTTGCCCACCTCGAGCGAGCCGTAGTCGCGCTCGACTTTGAGCAGCTCGGCCGGCGCGAGCGTGATCGCGCGCAGAGCTTCGTCGAAGCCCAGCCCGTTGGCCGCCGCGAGCGCCGCCTCGAACAGCACGACGCGCGTGCGCGGCACGTACTCCTCGAAACCCGAGCGAATGGCGATCGGGATCCCCGCGGCGCGCAGCACGGCCGCGTTCTCGTGGCTCGCGTTGATCGTCTCGATGCTCTCCGGGCGCTCCATGATCGGCCCCACGAGCAGGCGCGCTCGGGCATCGCGGAGCTCGCGCGCGACCAGGTAGCCCTCGGTCGCTCCCGCCAGGAGCCAGTCGAGCTCGAACTCGTTCGCGATGCGCACCGCCGTGAGCAGGTCGTCGGCGCGGTGGGCAGTGAAGATCGCGGGCAGCTCGCCCCGCGCCACGCGCTCGAGTACGGACCGCTTCGGGCCGCTCCCGAGGCCGAGACGAATCGAGACGCCGCCCTCGCTCCCGGCGGTTCCGCTGAGCGCCCGGCGGATCAGCGCCGCCGTGCCCATGCGCGTACGCGGTGCCTCGTCGACGTCCTCCCCTTCTGCCTTCGGCACGTCGCCCAGGTTGAACACGACCGCCGAGGGGAAGCGCACGGCCATCGCGTCTGCGCTGCGACCGTAGGTGCGGAAGATGCCCGCCTGGCCGCCGATCGGATTGGCAGGCCCGGGGCCGGTCTGGATCAGCGTGACGCCGTGCTCGAGCAGGTAGCGCAGCAGCGGCTCGTCCGGGTTGAACGCATCGATCGCGCGCAGCTCGGCGTTGCCCGGGCTGCGCTCGTCCTGGTCGAGCACGTCCGGCACGTTGAGCAGACCCGACAGCCCGACGCTCGTGTGGACATCGATCAGGCCCGGCGTGACCACCTTGGCGCGCAGCACCCGCGCGCCGGCGGGAGCCTTCACGCTCCCCGCCGTGCCGACGCCGGCGATGCGGCCGTCCTTCACCCAGACCACGCCCGATTCGAGCGACGGACCCGACACGGGATGGAGGCGCTCGGCCTCGATCAGCAGATCCTCGGCCGCGGCCACGCGGGCCAGGGCGAGCACACACAGCGCAGCAAGAGCCCAGAGCTTCACGGCTTCCCCCCGAGCGAAGGATGGCGGTCCCACACCTGGAAGCCCCCCGTCGCGTAGCGCCGGTCCACCGGATCGGCGCGGTCGAACACGCGCTGGCCCTCGATCCACGTCTCGAGCACCTGTGTGTAGACGCTGAACGGCGGGCCCGACAGCACGACGAGGTCTGCGTCCTTGCCCTTCTCGAGCGAGCCGACGCGCTGCTCGAGGTGGAGCTGGCGCGCGCCCTCGAGCGTCAGCGCGCGCAGTGCGCCCTCCTCGCTCATGCCGGCGCCCACGGCCAGCGCGCCGGAGCGCAGGAACAGCCGCGACGAGGTGATGGAGTCGTCGGTGTGCAGCGAGATGCGCACGCCGGCGCGCTCCAGCTCGCCCGCGGTCTCCGGCCGGTAGCGCGACGCCTCGAACTTGCCGCCGGGGCTGTCGAGCATGATGAACGACACGGGCACGTCGGCCTTGGCGATCTCGTCCGCCACGCGCCAGCACTCGCTGCAGTGATGCAGCACGACCTCGAAGCCGAACTCCCGCTTGAGGCGCAGGATCGTCATGATGTCGTCCGAGCGGTGCGTGTGGTGGTGCACCGTGCGCTTGCCCTCGAGGATCTCGACCACGGGCTCGAGCGCGAGGTCCCGGTCCGGCGGCTCCTTCTTGTCGCCGCGCTTCTTCGGGTCGGCCCAGTTCTGCTGCTTGCGCTGGTACTCCTGCGCCTTCACGAACAGCTCGCGCTGCAGCCCGGCCAGCGCCATGCGCGTGGAGGGCGCCTGGTGGCGCGAGGCGTAGTGGCGCTTGGTGTTCTCGCCGTTGGCCATCTTCATGCCGCCGACCAGCTTCGGATCGACGAGCATGTCCTCGACCGTCTTGCCGCGCAGCTTCACGTACGCCGTCTGGCCACTGACCGCATTGCCGCTGCCGGGCATGATGTTGGCGGTGGTGATCCCGCCGGCCGTCGCCATGCGGATGCCGGGGTCGTCGGGCCAGATCGAGTCGATCGCGCGCAGCTTGCTCTGCAGCGGGCCGCTGTCCTCGTTGGAGTCGGAGTGGGCCGCCGCGTCGGGCCGCGGACTGATGCCGATGTGCGAGTGCGTGTCGACCAGGCCCGGGATGATGACCTTGCCCGCGAGGTCGACGACCTCTGCACCGTCGGGAATCGGGGCCTGCGCCGCCGGACCGACCCATTCGATCTTCCGGCCGCGCAGCACGACGGCAGCGTCGCTGAGCGTCCCGTTGGCAACAGTGTGGACAGTGGCGCCGCGCAGGACGCGGACGCTCGCTGCAGCGCCGTCGTCGGCGCGTGCGTCGAACGCCGCGAGGCTGAGCGCGATCAGAGCGGCAGCTCGTAGAGTCAAATCCCCCTCCTGGACCTCGCTGGACGTCCGCGACGCTCCCGTCGACGGACGCGCAGTGTCCGCAGACGTGTCGCGCGCTGTCAAGCAGCGTTGCAAACGGCGCGTCCGCGTTGGTTCCGCGACACGCAGAGAATCGCTCTCACTGCACACTTCCGGCGCGACGCGATAAAGTGGCGATAGCCGACGAACTCCGCTGTCCCGGCTCCGGTTCTCTCGTCCCCCCGAGCTGACCCGCGCCACACTGTCCCCGCTGCGCCTGCTGTCCGCTGCTGACGCCCAGAGTGCGACGGCCCCGCGCGCGTGCGGGCACGGTGCCCCCGCGACGCCGACAGCCCTCCAGACACAGCGAGAGTGAACATGCGAGGAGATCCTGGTCTGTGGGTCGTGGCCGCTCTGATCGGCTCGTCGATCGCTGGCGGCATCAGCGTGGGCGGTCTGATCCGGCAGGGTCCCGTGCACAGCGACGAGGCGAGCGCCTACGCCGCGCTCGGCGCGCCCAAGCTCGAGCGCGCCTACGCGGTCTGGACGCGCACGCACGAGGCGCGCGGCGGCGACCACTCGGTGGAGCTCTCGCTCGGTTACACCAAAGGTTTGTCGGTCGCGTTCACCCGGGCGCAGGGCCGCGCGGAGGTCGACCTCATCTACGGCCGCGTCGAGGTCGACGTGCTCGACCTGCCCGAGGGCGACTTCGACGTCTGGATCATCGACAACCGGCCGGGCCCGGCAGCCTCGGTCCGGCCCGAGCAGAGCGACTCGCTGCTGCGCGTGGGCCGCCTGCTGCGCCAGGGTCAGCGCGCGCGCCTGATCCGCGAGCTCGGCCCCGACGCGTTCAACCAGCTCCAGGTCGACGTCGTCGCGATCGCGCCCGCGACCCGCGGACCGGAGCAGGGCCTGCTCTACGGCTCGCCCTCGCTGTTCCAGCGCATCTACAGCGCCACGCGCAATCCGAGCCTGCTCGAGGGCAGCGACTACGCGGCCCGCGCCGGGCTCGACTACGGGATCTCCGTCTCCGACGCGGCGGTCAAGGTCGACCGCGACGTGCTGTTCGACGCGCTCGCCGCACAGGGCGCCGAGCTGTTCACGGGCGAGACCTTCGGCGGCAACGGCCGCACCTGCGCCACCTGTCACCCGCTGGCGCGCAACACCCAGCTCAGCGCGAACGACATCGCCAGCTTGCCGGACGACGACCCGCTGTTCGTGGCGGAGTTCGTGCCCGCGCTGATCTTCTCGCCGAACGGGCCCAAGTTCGAGGTGCCCGTGCTGATGCGCGGCGCCGCGCTGATCACCGAGAACCAGGACGGCATGGACGACCTGGTGAACAAGTTCAGCCTGCGCGGGATCCCGCGCACGCCGGGGCTCGCCGCGGCGCTCGATCCCTCGCCGGCGCTGCGCGAGGCCGCTGCCAGCGCAGTGGTCCAGCACTTCCCGCAGCGCCTGACCCGCGTGCCGGGGGTCGACTTCAGGCTGCCGACCGATCTCGAGCTCGACGCCCTCGCCGCGTTCCAGCTGGCGCTCGGACGCGAGACCGATCCCGCGCTCCCGATCGCCTTCCGCAATCCGGTGGTGATGCGCGGGCAGCAGATCTTCATGGCGCCCTCCTCGCGCTGCAACACCTGCCACGGCAACGCGGGTGGAACGATCGCCAGGGGCACCGGCCGCACCTTCAACACGGGAGTCGAGGACCAGCCCGAGCGCCCGACGGAGCTGATCCTGCAGGCGGCGGGCATCGACCTCACGCCCAACGTGCCGGACACGATCTTCCCGCGCGACAGTGGGCTCGGCGCGGTCGGCAGCCCCGCGAGCGGCATGGAGAGCGGCGCCTTCCAGACACCGCCGCTCGTCGAGGCGGCGGACACGGGCCCGTTCTTCCACGACAACCACGTGCGCACGATCGAGGGCGCGGTCGCGTTCTACAACAGCGACGCCTTCGCCAGCTCGCCGGCCGGCAACCCGCGCATCAACCTGCAGGCCACGCAGGTCGAGGCCGTGGCGGCATTCCTGCGCGCCCTGAACACACTCGAGAACATCCGCGCCTCGCGCGAGCTGACCTCGACCGTCGCAGTGCTGGCGGCGAAGCAGCGCACGCGCTCGGGTGCGTCGTTGCTGCAGCAGGCCACCGAGGAGATCGAGGACGCGATCCGGGTCCTGACCGGCGCGGACCTGCACCCGGATGCCGTTGCGGACCTGCGCGCCGCGCTCGCGCTGCTGCCGACGGGCCCGCGCAGCGGGGACGTGCAGGCGGACGACATGAACACGATCACGGGCCTGCTCGACCAGGCGAGGTCCCGCCTCGTGTTCTGAATGCCCCGCGGCGCCGCGCAGTTGCTACAGAACGGCTCGTGCACGGCCGAAGCCATCAGGAACCGCGCACGGTTCCTGCCGGTGCGGCGAGGCGCGAGCGCGTGCACAGCAACCGGGTCCGCGGAATCGTCGGTGCGTTCATGCTGGGACTGCTGTGTCCCGCAACGCACGCGCGCGCCGAGGCCGAGGTCGACTACACCGACCTGGATCTCCACGAGCTGGCCGAGCCCTCCACCGAGATCACATCGGCCGGCAAGAAGCCCCAGACGCTGCTCGAGACGCCCAGCGCCGTCTACGTGATCACGGCCGAGGAGATCCGGCGCAGCGGCCACACACTGGTGCCCGAGCTGCTGCGCCTGGTCCCGGGAATGAACGTGCACCGCGCGCTGAACCACTTCTGGGGCGTGTCGGCGCGCGGCAACGTGCTCGACTTCAGTCGCTTCCTGCTGGTGCTGATCGACGGGCGCAGCGTGTACACCCCGCTGTTCGGCGGCACGTACTGGGACGCGCAGGACATCGCCGTCGAGGACATCGAGCGCATCGAGGTGATCCGCGGGCCGGGGGGCACGGTCTGGGGCGCCAATGCCACCAACGGCATCGTCAACATCATCCGGCGCAACCCCGACGAGAGCGTGGGCAGTCACTTCTCCGCCAAGTCGGGCAACGAGGAGCGCCTGCAGACGAGCTTCAGCCACACGACGGCGCTGCGCGAAGACTTGTTCTTCCGCTGGTCGGGCCGCTACTCGAACCGCGGGCCCGCCGCTGCACTCGACGGCCACAGTCAGACCGACATCACACGCCAGGCGACCACGCACATGCGGCTCGACTGGCTGGCGAACGAGCGCGATCGTCTGACGCTGCAGGGAGATTGGCACGGCGGCGAGACCGGCGTGCGCGTGCGCCGGGACAATGCGGTGAGCGCGGCCACCGGCTGCGATGCCAACTCGAGCTTCGCACCGTGCTTCGGCGTCCCCGGCTATGTGCTCACCGAGGAACAGAACCCGACGACCGGCGTCAACGGGCTCGTGCGCTGGCAGCACAAGGGCGAGGGCGGCGGCTCGACCGAGCTGCAGGCCTACTGGGACACCACCTTCCGCGACTCGGTCATCATCAAGGAGCGGCGATCCGCGTTCGACGTGGAGCTCCGCAACCGCACGCTGTTCGGGCGTCACGACCTGAACTGGGGCGCGGGGGGCCGGCTGCACACGGACCACACGACCGGGAGCTTCAACATCACGGTCGCCGACCGCAGCGAGGACGAGGCGATCTACAACGTCTTCGCCCAGGACGAGATCGCGCTGGCCGAGCCGCTGCGCCTCACGCTCGGCAGCAAGCTCGAGTACAACACGTACACGGGCTGGGAGGCCCACGGCACGGGCCGCCTGCTGTGGAACGTGGCGCCGCGCCACCACGCGTGGGCCGCGCTGTCGCGCGTGGTGCGCATCCCTTCGCGCAGCGAGCAGCTCGGCTTCGCCGTGACACCCTCCGTTGTGCCCGGAGGTGGACCGATCACCATCCGCGGCGTGCGCCGGCTCG
>Ga0190274_10000410_pt1 | contig 26359 bp, 16 predicted proteins | sample Popmic531T_FD_133002 | JGI IMG/M metagenome (GOLD analysis project Ga0190274, IMG submission 133002) | Populus adjacent soil microbial communities from riparian zone of Yellowstone River, Montana, USA - 531 T | ecosystem: Environmental > Terrestrial > Soil > Riparian zone | place: USA: Montana... | reverse complement strand
TGCCTGACGATCACCGATGGAGTTGGATGCACAACTACTTATTGCAATTCCTATTACTTACAAAGGACAGCCAATACAATGGTATCGATTGATATCCTTCCACCGACAGTAACCGGTATTCATGAATTGGATAATGCTAACGTGCAGATTTATCCCATCCCGGCTTCCGAATACATCCGAATTGTCATGCAGGATAAAAAAGCCATTCAAAAAATCAATCTATACAGCATACACGGCCAGTTAATTCAAAGCACCAGGAACACTTCTGATGTTGTAGATATAACATCCCTGGAGAATGGGATATATTTATTGGAGCTGACCATTGACGACAGAAAAATCATCAAGAAAATTATTAAGGCAGACAAAGGGGTTTATTAGCAACTTAAGCTTCGTCCTTACTGCATCTTTCTCCCTCACCCCGGCCCTCTCCCGGGGGGAGAGGGTGATTGATTTTTGGTAGTTTGATGTGTTTTCTTACTGGGGGTGTTTGATTGTTGTGCTTCGTAGCCTAAAAAATATATTGCCGGTTTGCATGAGAAAAAGCAAAGGAGGCAATTGAAAAAGTGTTACATCGCCTGCGATGTTAAACTCCATTCATCGGAATCTGAAAATCACGACACAAACAACTCCAATTGTTTCTCAAGCAATCGCTTTTTTATCTTGAAATCCTTTTCGATAACGGCATTGATAAAAATATTCAGGGATTCATTCAGCAGGTTGACGTTAGTCTGGTGATAATCAGACCCAATGTGATAGATAAGATCTTCTGACAGGTATTTTCCCAGCCTGGCTTTTTGTTCGCTACTAACAAGCGAAGAGAAGATCGGATCGTCCACCAATTGCCTCAATGTTTTTTTGAAGGGCTCTTCCTTCAGCTTGATTCTTGATATGAGCATCTTGATGGCGTCGGGCTTCTGTTGGGAATAAATAGGCTGCATGGCCATCACGATTTCCCGGTAACGTGCTACATGCTCTTCCGCTTCCCGAGCAGAACTTTGTATGTTCTCCAGTTCTTTCAGTACTTCCTGGGCCCGTTCCTTTTCGACTGCCCTACGGTAGATTGTACGAAAGATTTTTTTGTCAAGCTCCATGAGCTTGTTGTTTGCCAGCGTTAATTCCTCTGTGAGTTTTTCCTTCACCATATGGATATCGCCACGCCTGTATTTCACGCCGTCGAAATCGAACGATTTGATCTCCTGTCCGGATTCAATGGATGCCAGCAGGCCAAGATCATTTTCGAGGGAACGGATGGAGGAAGGGAGGTTGCCTGTTTCTTCGGTGAACAACTCTTCCAGGCGAATTCCGTTTTCTCCAGGAGAAGGAAAAACAACCTCATTTACATCGAAGGAGGTAATGTTCCGGGCGTCATAAAATCCTTTAAAGCGCGGGTCATAATTGTTTTCGCCGGCTTCCTTAACGTATTTTTCCACGAATGCATTCCTGTCGATCAGGGCAGGTGCATGGTTAAACTTTACCGATGCATAAACCTTTTCTGTCATTTGCTTCTGCAACTCTTCCGGGTTGCGGAAGACAATCCATGCTGGCGCATCGAATAGGCCGGACTTCACGTTTAGCCCGCGAAGAAGTCTGACACGTTCTTCCGTGGATGGATGGGAGGCCCACTGGTCTTTGATGATAAGACGGCTTTTTCCGGATTGCTCCGACATCTCCCCTTCATTCCGTAGCAGACCTTGTTGGAAAGGAACCCCGTGAAGCCCGGCGTAATGACGCATCACTTCTGTATGTTGAGGGTACAGGTTATCGGGCTTCAGGTTTTCGGATACCCATTTATTATAGGAGGCAAAGAGTGTCTGAAAACATGTCTGTGTTGCATCGATTTTGAGAAGGGCATGCACGGTGGGGGCAGTACCGGTGACATAGCAGGCGATGGTATCGGCATGAAATTCCATCTGGCGGGAAAGACCCATATAGCTTTTGTTGACTACGGCATATACCTTTTGCAACACATATTGAATGAACATGACAATGCGTACGGTAATGGAGGCGAAGAAAGAGAAATATCCGCTGATGCTTCCCCACGACTCCAGCGTCTGCTGGTAGCCTTCGTTGTGAAAGAGCATATCGTAAATAATCTTGTTCACATTGTAGGTATAGCTTCCAAGCTTCATGCTTCGTTGCGAGAAGTGTCCGAATTCATGGGCCAAAACACCTTTGAATTCACTGATGTCAAGGGAGTTTACCAGGCCAAGGCCGATCTGCAGGTTTTTACGTACGGGCAGGAACATGCTCCAGAATCCGGAGTCGTAAAAAACGCAGGCATTAACTTCCTGGGAGAGGTAGATCTTCTTAGGAAACGGTGTGCCGGTTTCGGCAGTGATCTTCTTAATAAATTCAAACAGATCCGGTTGCTGATCACGGGTGACTTCCACCAGTCCGGACCGGTCTGTCTTGTTGGAAGTAAATATGAATTTCAACAGAAAATAAATCACCATCAGTCCGGTGCCGATCATGCCCACCCCGATCATCAGCGTGATGAACCTGGGGTAATTGACCATCAGCATAATCCCGCCGTAGCTAAGCAGGAGGGCCAGGCCGATAGCCGATGCCACCAGGAGCAGGTAAACGATCATAAAAATGACGATGGCTCCCATCGTCTTCATTACTTCAATCTTAAATCCCGGCGACGGTTCGATGATTCTGGCATCAGCGCCGGCCGGCATGGGTGGATAGGGGATCTGTGAGTTCATAACGTGGTGTGAAACGATGATGGCGCCAAGATAATAAATATCAGAAACGGAAGACTACCGCCTCACGGACTAAATTCTTTGCCAAAACCGTAGCCCGGAAAATAACAACGCTGAATACTAAACGAAAATAAATTTGCCTTGCTCGAGTTTTTCCTCTCCATCAAATCGGTAAGCAGCAAGGAAGCCACCCTTAGCCACGCTGTAATCAAGGCAACAAACATTATCCCGGAATAATTTGGGTTTGCCACGCAGCCAGTAATGCCCGAAGAAAACAGGTTTATCAGTTTCGGGATAGACCCATGAATTTGTTGCCTTGAGCCGTAGGTTTGCAGGCGGCTTGAAGCCAGCAATAGGAATGAGCATTTTAATTGCAGGTGTCTGCTTAGGATCTTCCCACCAACGGATTCGGGCCTTGGTACGTTTGAATCCGTCTTTGTCAGAGAATGAATCACCTTTAGGGAGGGGCGATTCCTTGCCTTTCAATGTTTCATCGATGGCGGTGTAAAGGGGAGTGTTCTTTTTCGCAGACTGGATGATTAGCTTCTCGCTGAGCCTGTCTTTGACCAGGCGCTTCCTAAGATATGCTATATGGTTTTTGTCCCAGCAGGCATGCGTGGCCTGGAATGATTCTGTTTCGTAATAAAGTGGAAGGGTAAGAAACCAGTCGAGCATGTCATTGTATCCTGCCTGGTCATTCTTGAATTGCAGGATGGTTTGGTAATGCTGTAGGATGTTCTTGATTGAATGTCTCCGGAGATGGCCGCCTTGTGATTCCGGGTAATGAAAGCAGATGGCGTTGTATTCATGGTTGCCCATTAAGGCAATTGCATTTTTGGATTCCACCATGTCTCTGATGATCTGAAGTGTTTTTCTTATCTGAAGGCCTCTGTCAATGTAATCCCCTACAAACAGGACTGTTCGTTCGGGATGTGCATATGTGCCGTTCCTTTTTTTGTAGCCTAGTTTTTTCAAGAGCTTTACCAGCTCGGTGGCGTGTCCGTGGATGTCGCCTATTAGGTCTATTCTATTTTGATCCATGTTATAGCAATTATAAATGATTGAGCAGTTGCTCCGTTTGATGAAAAGCAATGACCCTTTTATCGGAAATGATATCCTCTTTTCGCATCATCTTCTTTAAAGTAATGCCCTGTAAGGTACGGCAGCGGCTCAATGCTGTGTAGACTTGTCCGTTTACAAAGGCTCCTGTGCCAAGATCAATAATTACATTATCAAATGTTAGGCCCTGGCTTTTGTGGATGGTGATGGCCCAGGCCAGTTTGATGGGGAATTGCGTAAAGGTGCCTATGACTTCCGAAACCACTTTCCGTTGCTGCCTGTTGTACTTGTATTTTCGATTCTCCCACGTTTCCTTCTCCAGTTTATGTATCGTGCCGTCCTGGAGCCTGATCTCTATCAGGTCGTCGGAGACAAAGTCAATTTTTGCTATGGTTCCGTTAACCCAACGTCGAGCCGTATCGTTTTTGATGAAGATTACCTGTGCATTTTTCTTTAGTTCGAGTTGGGCGGAAGTGGGGTATTTGTCCGGACGAAACTCTCCCGATACCGTAGCTTCAAAAAGGAAGGAAGTGTAAGGCAATTCCATCATTTCCCGGGCATTCTCCATATTAGCCAAGGCATTGTTGGTGGTTAGGTAAATTACAAACTCATCGTTGGCTGGAACATAATCAGGGTTGACTCTATCGTTGAGTTTTTCCAGGGCCTCCTCGTCTATGTCGCATACGCGTACCTGGTCCAGCAGATTAATAAAGGGTAAATCGTCTTTTTGCCGGTGCGATTTTTTGAATTCGAAATATACAGGCGAAATGGCTTTATAGGCATGCGAGTCAAAAAAGTACTCGCTTTTATAAATTTCGGAGAAAAGTAAATCCTCCACCTCATCCGTTGAATTTTTGACAGGAGGCAATTGAAAAATATCTCCTATAAAAAGCAATTGCTTGCCACCGAATTTTGCATGGGGATTGCCGCCATTCCTGCGCAATGAATAATCGATTGCTTCCAGGACATCAGATCGCAGCATGGACACTTCATCTATAATGATGGTATCAATTTCCTTAATGATTTTATATTTCTGCGAATGCTCTTCGAACAGAGTGATTTCATCGTCTTCAGGCATCAGGGGTTTAAGCGGAAACCGGAAGAAGGAATGAATCGTTTGACCGCCCACGTTAATAGCGGCAATACCGGTAAAAGCCGTCATCAAGACTTTTTTGGAAGTCTTCCGGGCAAAATATTGTGTGAAGGTAGATTTACCGGTCCCGGCCTTGCCAGTTATAAAGAAACTATTGTTGGTCTTTTCGATCCTTTCAAAGAGCTCTTGTACGATGATATCCTTGTCGTACCCATCAGGGAGTGACGCAAATTTGCTGTAGAGGTCCGGCAATTCCAGGTCTTCAAACAGGTTAAGCTGTCCGCCGGTAATACTTTCTCCCGATTCAATGCGCAAAAGAAAATAAATATTGCCTCCGTTATCCTGGAAAGGATTCAATATATTAATGTTTCTTTCATAGTGCGCCAGGGTCTTAAAAATGTACTTGCATTTATTGATCAGCTTGCTAAAATCCAGGGGCCACTTATCCAGGTGTTTGTGAATGGCTTCTTCGCGGATCTTAATCCCGATGAAATTCAAATACTCCACCAGGCTTGAAATGGCAGCATTCCGCTCCAAACCCGCGCTGGCATGAGAAAATTCCAGGAAATTATGCGGGTAATTGGACGGATAATCCTCATCTTTTTTACCATAATAAAGCTGGTAAGCGAGATTGCTTTGAAAAGCGTCGGTATCCCAATCGACCAGCGGAGACTTTTTGAAGTTGTCGATCCATTTTTTTTCGATGGATTTAAGTTGGGAGCGCATTATTCAATTTCAGAATTTGATTTATTAGGAGGGTTGAGTAAATATAAAGATTATTTGATTATTCAAGTAAAGAGGACGAAACCAGTGAGGGAGTCATGATGGATGATTAGAGATAGCTCATTTTAGGAATATAATTCTTTGACAATAGTCAGCAGAAAAAATACTTAACAGAATATTCTCTCAGAATTAGTCTTAAAAAACTACACTTCAGGAGTAAGGTCGTAGCTACAAGCTACGACCAGCGAAGATTACGAAGTTGAGCAAACTCAGATCTGCGCACATCATGACCATCTTGATCCCGCACGTGCGGGACTGTGGTCCCTTTTTAAACTTTCTTCTGTAACAAATTCTTCGGGTAGAGAAGATAAATCCCCGCCTCGCACATTTGCCAGGGCTTAGCAGCTTTATTTAAGCTATCCACGCGAGCAATCAATGACAGACCCTGCAACAAAAAATTGTTGGGCATTTCGTTGTATATCCAGTTTGATCCCTTTTTAGGATACATATGAATCTCTTCATTTATTTCATAATCATAAACGTCCAGGTTATGAATAGTGTAGTTACTTTTCAAAATACCATTTTCAATTACCAAAAATAAATATTTCTCAAAAACGGATGCATATCCTGCATGATAATATTTCGACATCTCCCCTAAATAAAGCCCTGTACTAAGTTGTCTAAGTGACTACTCCCAAAACTCATATGGTATTACAAAATTTTTCAACTCGGTTACAGACTCTTTCACACAACTTTTTAGATCCGCTTTTACACCATTAAGTTTTTGAACAATAAATCCAACAGCTGGATCCTGAATATATATTCTTGCACTCTTCTTAAGCTTGCTAAATATATCCCTATCAATTGACCGATTAAAATCCGGAAAAGAATAACCAATAATAACAAGAATATCAGTCAATTCAAAAATAGATTTTGCATAGCTACGCGCTTCCCTAAGCTCATCATCTTCATCATCCCAGGCAAAGTGCATGAGATTGTATTCCCTTTGTTCTTTTCGTAGAATCTTGTTTATCTTTTCCAACTCCAGGGAGTTTAACTGTAAATGCTTTGGATCAAACACTTCATTTGAGCTGGATGCGAACTTAAAATTAGCCGTCCCATTTAGCTTAATTAACCCGAATTTATTAGCGTCAAAAGTTGGCTTAAATCCTTTTACTTCTAATCGTGGAAAGACAGCAAGTTCCCTTTGCGCATTTTTAAAATTAGATTCGGCAAATTCTTGAAATGCTCTTTCAATCTGCATATCATAATTCCAGCTTACGATCTTTACGTTATTTGGTAATGCTAATCCGCCAGTACTGGCCTTTCCTAATATTGTTGCAAAAAAAGAGATATATCTAGTATCAATGGTTGCTTGAATGGAATTAATTAACTCCTTTTTAGTACTTGCTCTATCATTAATATATGCATTGAACGCACCATCCATTATTGATATTTGTTCTATCACAAAGAAACACGATAGTAAGTTTTTTAAGCTTTCGATATTTTGCTCTTTATTTTTTGCATCACTTAAGAAGTACTTTCTTGCAAGTGAGTCTGGCGAACCAAAAAATTTGATATCTTTAATAATTGACTTATAAATATCAAGCTTCATTCCTTCATTACCAAACTTATCCTCCAAGGCTGCCAAAAATATTTCAATCCTGAGAGCCATATTGCTATAAATTGGAAGGGCATTAAAGCTAGCGCCTGCGCCCAATAGATAAGTAATATTTAATGGCATCATTTCAAATTTAATCTTAGGTTAGGTGTTTGTATTTCTCAAAAGCTCTCTTGAGATTATTCGCTACTGCCAGTACTAGATTGCTCCATTTGTTTGATTATAAAGGAAACTTCTGTTTCTATTCTCCATAATTTCGATTGGCAATAGGAGATTAGTTCAAAAGGAAATTGATCAGTAGTCATGTTAAAGTATTTAATGATGGCTTATTTGTAAGTTCGCTTCCTGTCCATTTAAAATCCAGGTAGGAATATCGCTTCCTTTTTTATAGCCTTACTTTTTAAGCAGCTTTAACAGATCGGATGTAGCCGTGGATGTCTCCGATTAAATCAATTATATGTTTTCATTGAATTTCAATTTTAGTTCATCAATTGTAAAGGGTGGATTTTGTGTATGAAGCATGGAATGACAATTTGGACAAACTGGTATTAGATCATTTATAGGATCTACTTCATATTCCTTTCTTATCTTAGAAAGTGGGACCAGGTGATGAACGTGAATATAACCTGTGCCAATATCACCATATGTTTTACTAAAATCGATGCTACAGATACAGCAAATAGAACCATAAGCTTCAATACACTTATCTCTTGCTGCCGCATTTCTTTCATAAGCATTTACTGTGATGGTTTGGCGAAAACCTTCTGGATATTTTATACTTGTTTCGACAGGAATCTCTTCTGGATAATTGAATTTAAGTGGTAGATTTAGCTTTTCTAATGCAGTTAATAGTGCAGGCCTGAGTTGCCATAAAAAGTACCGACCAATTCTTTTTCCTGTGAAGAATAAATCCCAGTACTTGAACTTCAAATTTTGTCTTTGTGTAAATTGTATATCGTACTTTTTACCTATTCGTTTAGCAATTCTTCCAATCTGACCATTTGCAACAACAAGATTTTTATATCCAAGAATTTTACTTATTTGTGTAGCCGAAGCGCGATGGTTAGAGCAGGCGTATATAGTTTGAAAGAGCAGTATATCCTCTTTTTTGATAATATTCGGATCGAGTAAGATCCTTGTAAATTGTTGTGCAGTTAGTAAAGTAGCCATAAAATTAAATTGCTTTTACTTTTTATTTATCAGAGAAATAAGCACTGCGAATTGAGTAGCCGAGAAGGGCTGATAAGTATAATAAATATAGAATACTAAGTGCCATTACCCGACTTTCAAGACTTCTATCTTGCTGTCTTGGGGATTTTTAATGTTCTTCAATTTGGTATATCTATAAGGCATTTGACCTATTGAGCCATCTGTGATTTTTAAATATTTTCCTTTGTCAATTGAGAATTTGTCACCTAACCAAATTACTAGCCTCTCAGAGGAATCTCCCATTTCACCTTTCGGAGCATTCTTTATTTGATCTCGCCGTATAATATCATAATCAAGAATTTGGTAATAATCCTTAATTCCCTTTTCTTTTATGTAAGGTGCGAAATATTTCAAGTTGCTAAATCCAAATCGTGAAGGCTTCTTTTCTCCCGAAAAATAAAAAGGAGGATCATTATTTTCAAAACATAAGCTATGTTCATCTGTTGGGACAAAACCTATAAGCACAAACGGATTGGAGGATTCATATGTACTCTCCTTTTGAGGTGAAATATCATTCAACGTAGATTCAGTGTCATGCCCAAGAATTGTTTTTAAATGGTCCTCCATAAGGGTTCTATTGATATAATCATTAGGCCTTAACGGAAAGGCACCAATATTAACATCTGCAATGGATTTATAATAAGCCGATTTTTGAATCTCATCAATATCGCCAGAACCTGGGAATAATATGTAGGCGCCTATTACCTCTTTTTCGGGCCTTAATTTGGATTTGTTTATATAATAAATAGCATCTCTGTAACGATGCATTTGATTTATTGCGTCTTCTGGAGGAAGATCGGGAGCGCCATCTTCCTCGTCTGAATCTAATCTATATTTTGCATCATATAAGTAGGTCAATACGTAATTTTCTTTCAAATCATTTTTAGTTATTCTTAGAACGATATCTGGTCTTTGAGCAACCGTAAATGATTTTACGTTAGAATGCGACGAAGTATCGTAAGAGAAATCATGAAGGAGGTCAATAACATCACCGTTATTTTTATGAAATGATATTTTCGATTTTACTCCGCGTCTGATTTTGAAAACAAAGTCATCAACCTGAATTTGCGCTAAATCAATATGATCTGGACGTTCCTTTCCTAATAAATTTTGCATAACATTTTTAATTTCGAGGAAGCACCAAATTTGATAGAGATCGGCAATATTTTTCAATTCGATATTTTGAATCCCTTCTAAAAATTCAAGGCCATTATTAAGCATGAGCCAAGACTTATATATAGTATTATATCCTGTAGCCTTTTGCAATACCAGCGACTCTTGCTTAATTCCTTGAAAATCATCGATCGTTTTGAAGAACGGATTACTTGAAATTGTTTCGAGCTCTTTTTCTATGTTTTTCAGTTCCAGGCAGAAGTTAGTAGTTATGGCATCTTTAAATTTGTGTTCAATGAACGATTTGATTTTTTTATATCTTCTAAGAGTCTGAAATACTGCATGCTTAAAAAACTTATTTTCTGAAGTATTAGTACTTAAGGATTTGTATTCCGATCGATAAATTTTATTTGGAAGATATTTGTATTGAAAATATTCTTCTTCTAAGGCATTGGTCCATTTGATTATTTTTTCTGCCTTTCCAAATTTATCTTGATCGATAATTCTGCTGTGAGGTCTATTTAAAATATATTTGGATGAATTGATAAACTCGTTATACAATCCTCCAAATATTTGCCACCAAATTAAATCGGTATTTGTTGAATTTCCGGTTTTAAAAGAGGTGAATGTATTTTTTAGAAAATCTAAAACGAGATTAGGATATTCCCGTTCAATATCTGTAATAATCTTTTCATAATCGCTTCTATAGTTAAGCTTCGTAGGAAAAACATCGAATTGAAAATTAAATTCACGTTTTCGATTCTCTTTAGTATACCTTAGTACTAGATTGCTTTTGCCTAAATCATTTCCGAAATTAATGGTGCCTGCCAAGAAACCTAATTCGGGACGATAAAAGAATTTGTCTTCAAACTCTTTTAACTTTGAATATATAAAAGGCAACTGGATGGATAGTTTATCTTTGAAGGTAATTCCAATGAAATAATCTTTGTTTTCAAAAATTAGTGGATATGTGTTTTCGCCAGGCTTAAGTTCTAATTGAGCAGATTCAAAGTTATATATATATATAGTACCTTCACTTGCTGAATAAGTTGTAGATGTTAATATTTTGCTTTGCTTTTTCTTAGCCTTATTAAAAGCGGATTCAAGATTATTACATTCAATAACCAAATCGAAATCATTGTGTACTACCTTTATAATTTGCATTAGGACCAGTATGTAGTATAACCACTTTTTTGAAGACGATTTTGCATTTCGTTTAATTTATGGATAGATTTCTTAAAATCAGATGACAAATTATTCAGCAAATATTTTAGCACATCGCCTGTTTTCGATTCATCGCCTTCTATTCGCGATAATATTTTCATGATTACCATATCATCTAATGCAAGATTTAGCCAATTGGCATCAGGATTTTGCAAGCTAGAGTAGTAGCAATAAATTAAGAACTCATCTCGTACTCTGTAAGCAATTTTAAAAGGGGTATTTTCTAATCCATTATTAATATTCTGAAGGAATTTTATTACTTCATCGCTATTGTTAAATCGGTTTACAACTTCACAACCAGCTGTATAAAATCCAACAACATCTTTGGAATCAATATAGGTTGATGGATAGCTCCAGTCCATTTGAGAACTATCTAATCCTGAAGATAAGTCAACCTCATTCATTTCAAAAGTCATTGCCCTGTCTAATACTTTTCTGCTAAAGGAATGTGTTGTTTCGTCCATATTTACTGTTCCAATGACAATTAAATTGGTTGGGACACCAATACCTTCATCAAACCTATTATCATTGGCAAGACCTAATTCTTCTAGTGTATTCGTAAATAAATTTGGATTTTCGAAACTTGCTTTGGATAATAAATAATCTGTGCCAATGTCATTATGATAAATCTGGCGAGTTTCTATAATACTCAAATATTCGGCAAAGTATTGTTCCACTGGAGCCAAATTCATTTCGTCTAAGCAAAGGAAGAAAGGAACGTCTCTATGTTTCCATGCTTTGGCGATGAATTTGAGAAAGGAAGTAATGATATATTTTTCTCCATTAATTCTACTGACATAACCCATTAGTTCTGATGAGTCATGCCAATTAGGCCGAACTGGAATTAGTTCAAAGTTGCCCGGTTTTTTCGGATCGATTCGTAATTCAGCTTTGGAACATGTATTATACGCCAAGGTCCTTACTAACCTTGATTTACCTGTTCCTGATATACCCGCTAATAGAATAAATGGTTTTGTCTTGATTGCGTTCAAAATTGTTCTGTATTCCATAGTCTTTTTTGAATCAGTATTGGGTAAAGAAGCCACTTCGTCAAAGAAGTCGTCTATTATTTTATTACCAAATGTTTTACCATATAGATCTCTAATAAATCTTCCAGCTTCTTTTGTAAACTCATATAAATAGCCCTGATTAACTCCTCCATTAGTATTAAATGGCTTGTAGCTGTTGGAAGATAAAAAAGCATCCAATTCAGCTTTTTTATTCGCTAGCAAACTTCCATGGATAATTGGATCTAAAGACGATAAGCTAATGTCTACTCTAAAACCTTCCGACCCCCACGGCGATGCGGGATCTTCATTTTTAGATTTATAACCATCAGAGGATGCGATTGACACTCCCTTTATTCCTTCAGAATAATTAAATATAATGTCACCTTTCTTTACTTTAAGTACGTTATCCCAGTAAAAACGTGTTTGACCATCTTGTCCTTTTGTAGGTGCCCAGAGAAATTTCATTCCTCTCTCTTGAGTATATGTCATGCCTTGAGCAACAAACCAAACATTTCTTGTTTCAATCTCTTCCGCTTCCCAATTTAATTCAGAATACGGTTGAAGATTGAATTGACGTGGCGGTTGGGTTTCATTATAGAATTGAAATTTATCTACCGGTATAGGAACATTTAATTTTACAAATTCATCTACAAGAAACACTATTTCAGCGGTTTTAGAGGCTCCCTTATACTCACTGAAATTGTCAGCATACCACAAGAGATGATTGTTATTATTCCATTTCTTACTCCCATAGTTTTCCTCGTATGCATAATCTATAACTTTTGCTCGATAAACTGCATTATTTTTTTGAAGAATATAAAAATAGAAGCATTTGTTCTGTTTTAATGTTTCTTGAAGCAATCTGTCAACTCTAGCCCTGCTTGATGGGACCCGACTCCACCAAAAGACAATTTTCTTACCTGGCTTTAATTCTTTCAGTGCATCATCCATCCAATTGGTTGTGTCAATGGCTACAAGTCCCTCAACTCGTTCGAACCATAATATTTTCACTTTTGGGTTATATAGAAGAAGTGAAATTATACGTGTAAAATTTAACGGATTAACTGGGGTTATTGGATAAGGAGTAAAAAAATCAGTTATCGAACGAACAAAGGACTCTTGGTCGTAATCAGTCTTTAGCAAGTACTTAGCCACCATCTTGCGATGATTTTGACTAAGCATATTAATTTCAGAAGCGGGATCTATAAAATATTGAATAGCGCTTTTAATCGCTTGTAATGTAAAGGCATTTATATTATTGCCAGCTTGCTTGAACATCAATAAATGATTCACCCAAACATTCTGTTGAACAAAGGAATTTGCCAGCGTTCTGGGTGGAGTATATTCATTGTATACATGTTTGTTTCTAGCTTTGTCATCACAATAAGCAATTACCTCACCTATTAAGACAATTAACTTTTTTTCGTTTGTATTTTCTGCAAACCTTGCCAAGAGGTTATCAAACTTAAGTTCATTTTGAGCGGTATCCAGCAATGCTTTATAAAACACATCATGGTTTGGGACGGCAAAAGATGTGAATTCCTTGAATTTATTTTGCGCCAATTGAAAAGTAAATTCTTGCTCCTTCAGTATTTGCTGAATGTTCTCGGCTTGAAGGGCTTCAACAATCTCTGGAATTAGTTTATTTGAGTTTATAGATAAGAAGTTTCGGCATTCTTCCAATGTTTCATAGGCATCACTTTCAGGAAATAGTTTCTCCAAATCATCAATTTTGGAAATGCGCTCCACATCGCCTTCTAGGCCAGCTTTCATGAGATCATATGTTTCAGACTGACCTAATTGCCGCGTCCAATTCCAATCGTTTGGAATTTGCATTTTTGAAAGGACATCGAATCTGTAAAACAAATTATATATGGCGTCCTTGTCTGCGACGATATATGTATTGTATTCGTGATTAAAGGAAGCTGTTTGTGTCTCGCGATTTTGCGTGGTTGCAATATCTTTAAAACTCAATTTGGTATACAAAGCCCAACCTGCAGTGCGATTGACAAAGAAAACCACATTCCCATTTTCATTGTTTAGAAAGCGTGTATTGTTCCAATAAAAATATTTCCCATCTGGCGATAAAAGCTTTGATGCATTTTCAGCTGAGGAGGTTTTGACTTCGTAAATTTTTACTTTCATAGTTCCAGTAGAATTATTCTTCCGTCTTATTGTAAATCCGTTACTTTCTAATAGTTTAAAACAAGGTGTATTTAAGCCTCCTGAAAATGTGTTTCTAGGCAGTTCTATGCCGTTTGCAAAAATATTTGCGTAGGATACTACGACTTTTGGAGGATAAAATTTATCGTTGTATGAAACATCATAATATTGCGAATCTGCATCATTGGGAAAACCTTCTTTGTCAATTTTTTCAATTGCCTCTTTAAGATGCTCCTTGGATATGTTTGTCGGAAATGGCATAAATCACATTATTCCATAACCAACACCTTCGTACTCTCCTCTCCAAACTGACTAATTACCCTCACCGCCACCTTTCGACCTTTTCGGAATTCGATCAGGTGGCTTTCATGTCCGTATAAACGATCAAACGCTTCGTCATCGATTTCAATCTTTAGGGTGTTTTGTAGTTGTTGTTTGCGTTTATTGCGGCTTTCGCTTAAATCGCTAAGGCCTTTTTTCCATTTATCAAATTCGTCTTTGTCGCCGCCACAGAAGAATACTTGTTTGACGATAAAATTGCTTCCATCGTAATCATCATCGACCATCCAGTACGCAATATCATGAATGTCGCGAGGTTTTACTTCGTCTTTTATTGGATCGTAGATGTCCAAGCCTTTAATCTTTACCTGGACTGACTTCTTGTCTTTGGATTTGACGAAGACAACATCAGGCTCACCAATAGTAACGAAGCTCGCAGCTTTTTTATCTTTCTTCAATAATCCTTCTTGCATCAAGTCATCATGCATACGTACCTTTGTGACTTCAAAATTCCCCATGCTATTGGTAATACTTTCGTTTTCAATGGCACTTTCAAAGCTAAAGCCAAGAATGATTAGCCAGTCTGCATGTCCTCGTGAACGACATTCTTTAATGGCATTGCTTACAGCCTGTTTGCTTACAGTACCAAATTTTGGACCTATATGAATTAAAGCTACTTTTTCCCCTTGTTTGGAATGGTAATATCCTTGGTAGTGCAAGTACTCGCTGTTAAGTGCATCAATACGAGTAAACACTGCATTTTCATTTTTAATTCCATTCTTAATTCCTGCACTTTTCAAATGCTCCAAAATTCGTTGTTCAAATCGCTCATCGGTATTATAAGTCATATCTAGAGTTTCAGGACTAACAGGATCAAAATTTTGTAAAGTCTCAACTGTAAAAGGACCAGCAACTCGCATTTTCTTGTTATCAACTTCTGGTTGATCAAATAATATTTCTTCTCCAGCCGGTTCATTTTTAGTTATTGATCCCATAGTTTTATGCGCAACTTTCTTATAAACAAAACCTTGACGAACATCTCCATTATGATCATCATATAATTTGTAATAAGAATAGTTTGATGTCATTAATCGTGTCTTGGCAATATTGAGGGCAATACGACTAGTGTCAATGGTTATCCATCGTCGACCCCATTGTTCAGACACATACGCTGTAGTAGCGCTGCCGCATGTAGGATCAAGAATTAAATCGCCAGGATCAGTTGCCATTAGGATACACCTTTGTATTGTTTTTGTAGTAGTTTGCACCACATATTCTTTTTCCATTTCACCTCTTGTATCATTCCAAATATTGGTAATCTCTTGCACTGGATAATCGTCATGATATAATACGTAGTATAAATTATTTTCAGAAGCATGTAATCTTTTTTCGCTAGCAAGTTTTTTCATTCCTGCTAAATTGGTTTTCCAACTTTTATTGCCTGTTGGATTATATTTTTTCCCTTCAAATTCAAATTCAAAAACGCAACTTTCAGTTCTACCGGCTGACGTCAAATTTTCCGGCACAAATGCCCTGGCACCTTCTGGCAATTTAGAAGTTTCTTTTTCTTCTCGGTTCATGGTTCTTCTAACTCCATTTTTTAGTTCAACCATATTAAACCGACCTTCGTCACCAATTCCTTTTTCTAAATATAATTTTCGATATTTAAAGTTATTTTTATTCTTTGTATACCAAATTACGTAATCATGTACACTTGGCATAAAGACTGTTCTTAGAGGTATTTTTGTGCGATATGATATTAAGCGTACAAAATTTTCACTTCCAAATACCTCATCAAGGATATTTCTAACTAAATGCAGATTATCTTCACTAATTTGAATAAAAATTGAACCTGTTTCTGTTAATAATTCTCGAGATACGAGTAATCGATCTCTTAAATATGTTAAATAACTATGGATTCCTAATTCCCAGGTGTCTCGAAATGCTTTTATCATTTCTGGCTCGCCAGAAATAGCTTCATCTGGCTCTGATGATGGCATTGATGTGTCACCTATTTTAATTTGCCAATTGCTGCTATAGTTAATTCCATAAGGTGGGTCCATGTAAATACATTGTACCTTTCCAGCCATTCCTTCTCGTTCCAGGAGACTGCTCATTACTAATAGACTATCACCTTGTATTAGTCGATTGCTCCACCCGTCCATATGTTTGTAATACTCACTTACCTTGTCTTCTTCATTCACTTCAAGGGCATTTCCAAACAGATCATTCAAACGGTACTGAGTACTTTTTTCTTCCTTCAGTTTGTACAATTGTTCCATGATTACTTCGGGGCTAATGTGCTCGTGACGATAAAGGCTACGGATATCTATCTTTAATAATTCCTCACGATTATCATTGCCATATTTATTTAGCCAAAAAAGTTCAGGATCTTGGCCACGATGCGTGACTGGATTCAATGGCATAACTAATTCCTGTTTTTCATTAACCATCGTGTTTGCTTCTTCATATCCGGCTTCTTCTTGGCTTGGAATGTGAGCGCGTTTGTCTTTATGTTTATAGCTTTTCATATTTTCAAAGTTGTTGTAATTGGAATCGATTGTTGAACTCATTATGCGATCTGTATGTCTGCCTTAATTTTAATAGTACTCAGGTATTTGCGAATTTGATTCTTGATATCCCTTATCTCGCCTGCAATTTCTAAAAAATGCCATTCGTCCATTTCTAAGGCATCCAATACATTATTTACGGCTGGCAACCATCGATTGAGAACATATTGTTTCTTCTCATCTTTCTCCTGGTTAAATCCGGAAATCTCTAGAATTAGGTTAATAAAAGCTCCATTGGGTACTTGACATCGCACAATAAAATCTGGTTGATAATTGCGATCTTTTCCAAATGCCATATATGGGATATTAAATCCTAGAAAACTATTCTTTACGAAGCAGATTACTTCTTTCATTTCTTCCAGTGTTTTAGTTGCAATTTGCTCCCAACTATCGGTATCTGCTACTACATAATTGACATGGCTCTTTTTGGTCTTGTAAACATTTTTGGAGGTGTTATTATTTACATACTTAGTTGATCCAAACTTATTGTAATAATTGAAGATTGGCATAATTTTATCGTGTTTGCGTTGCTCTGCATGTATGCCCAACATAATGTGATCACATACGGCTTTCGGATTTTCATAAAAAAGCATATTGATGAAAGCATCGCCAATGCACTTGGTTTTATGACGCAGCCAGTATTCAACAATGTTCCTAATTTGGGTGAATTTTTGAAATTGCAAATTACCATCCTCGTCGCGGTAATTATGAGCAAGCATGTATTTTGTAATCACATAAATTAATTCTTGTTCACGGCGATCGAGAATTTGTTCAAGGGTCAGCTCTTCGGTTTGATCTAAAAATGCACTACCCATAGTAGTCGATTTAGGATATTTTGCACCATTAATCTCGTAAGGTTTTACCTTGCTAAAATCAGCTACAATATCTTTCTCGGCACTTTCAACACGATATCCAATAAGCTGTGGAAATAGTATTTCATATTCAAGGCGATCTTCAAGAGCTTGAATACGTGTTGTTTCAACAGGAGAAACAATAATAGTTTTGCCACCTTTAAACAGCTTAAACGGCACACCAATAATATGAGCATATTCTGGTGGAAACTTTCCATCTTTATCTAACGCATAACTTTTTCTTCTTAATGCACGTCCAGCAACTTGTTCGCATAATAACTGTGAGCCAAATGCGCGCACGCCCATAATATGTGTCACAGTATTGGCATCCCAACCTTCAGTAAGCATATTGACGGATACTACACATCGAATGTGTGAACCCAATCGTCCGGGCTTGCCAACAGTATTTAGCACTTCACGAAGAATGATGGCATCGGTAATATTATCGGCTGATTTGTCAGGATGGGTAATTCTATATTCCCGTTTAAATAATTCGATCTCTGTTGCAAAAATGCTTTTGAATTCGTTATCCACTTGATCTGATTCCTCCAAAGCATAGGAATCTATTAATAAAGTAGGAGGTTTTGATTTAGGTTTGCGAGTAACAGGATCATAATTAGATAAAAGATCAAAATGCCCTGGTTTAACTGAGGAAATTTTCCCCTCGTCATCATGAATATCATAACCAGCAATGTATTTATAAATCTCCGATGAAACATTGGTATTATTACATACTACAATAAAAACAGGTGGAATCTTAAATAAATCGCCAGTTTCCTGAAAATCTTTTTTGTAATGCGAAACGAATTGATCTAATGCATTTTTTATTAATGTAGGAAGATGCGGCTCACCAAAGTACTCTTGTTTGCTTTTCCCCTTTTTAGGAAGTTCATCTTTAACATGCTCATAAAGGTTTCTTAAAACAGGCATTTCAATGGCATGGGTAGTATCGCTCTCTGGCAAAAATGGAATTTTTACTAGTCCGGATTCAATTGCTTCAATCAATCCAAAATCACTCACTACCCAAGGGAAAATGGAATAGGCTTCATAACCTGATCCATTTAAATAGTAGGGGGTGGCGCTCAAGTCATAAATATTTTTTAGATGATATTTTTTTGCAATCTCTGCCAATCCAGAAACCCATACCGCTGCTCGAGCATTTTCGTCTTTGGCTTCAGCCTCACCCTTCCCTTTTTGTTTCGGCAAATAGCAATGATGTGCTTCATCATTCATGATTAATAGGCGCGAATCTTTTCGGAATTTGCCTAATACACGCTTGATCATTAAGGAACCATCTTCTTTTGCTTCCCTCTTCTTGCCATCTTCGCCAATTTTACCATCCATAGGACTACGTTTGTTTCCTTGGATGTTTCTCAATTCGAAAGCATGATAATTAGCAATGACCAAACGCGAATTGATATTTGGAAGGTCTTTTTCAAAATGAGCTGGAACCAATCCACGTTCATGATAATAATCCTTAGCATCGTTAAAATTGATAGCTTGCGTATCCACATACAAAACACCCAATCGATCTTTAATGGTAATTCCAGGGGCTACGATTAAAAAGTAATCAGCGAATCGGGTATCCCCACGATATTCCTTTCTATTAAAATAATGATAGAGGATGAGCATTGCCATAACCACTGTTTTTCCAGTACCGGTGGCCATTTTAAAAGCAATCCGTGGTAAATTGAATTCCGAAGCATTTTCTCCAACCATATTAGCTTCTTGCAGACGAGAAAGAATGCTCTTTCCGACACCTGTCTTGTCAGCGATCTCATTGAGCCAAATGGCTGTTTCAACCGCTTCTTGCTGTGCAAAAAATAATTTGCGAAACGATTGTCTATCTGGATTATTGAACCAAAAATTTAAAAGCTCTTTTGTAACACGCGTTGGCGCAGGACTTTCGTAATTGTTACTCCTCCAGGAATTGACTTCTTTCCGAATAAGATTAATTAAATGATTCTCTAAATTATCAGGAAAATGCTGTTGATCTAATAAGCTGCCTTGCGCCCCTTGTTTAACTGGGATGGGAGTGTTTATCGTAGGATCATAAGGTCTTCTCCCTTTAACAATTTTCGTATAATCTAAAGATCCATCAGAAAGAGTGCGATAATGCAATTTTGGTTCTTCGTAAGGGCGATTTAAGATTGGATTATCTTGACTCATTATAATTCGTTGTATTTTTTTGCAGAACCTTTGGATTTCTCCACAGGATATTTTTTTCCGTTACTTTCGATCTTATCAAGCACGATTTGTTTAATATCAAATCCATAATTATTAGCCAGTAAGTAAGCAAATGCGAAAACATCTGCTAATTCTTCTTTTACTTTTTCTTTATTCGCCATTTCTGAATCCTTCCAGAGAAATAATTCCAATAGTTCTGCCGCTTCAACATTGATTGCCAAAGCTAGGTCTTTTGAGTTATGAAATTGCTCCCAATCTCTTTCACTGCGGAATTTTAGTAGGGCGGAGGTTATTTCTTTAGATTCGCTCATTTTATTTTCACTAAATAGTTATATCGTCGATAAAAACATTGAACTAAAGAGGTTCTTATTCATATTATCCCAAGCTCAATTAAAATGTCATTTTTAAACTTGCTGAAAGGTCTATTTATGAAATTCTTGGTATCGTACTCGGTTCCAAAGACTATTCTATAAAGATCTTCTTTTGATACAATTACATCTTTAAGCAAATTTGAACTTAAGATACTCAGGTATTTTTCGGAAAAATACTGCCTAGTTTTTACCATATCTAGTAGTATTCCGGTGTGTGAATTATAGACTTCTTCAATAGCGAATGCATCAACTGTATTTTTAGATTTTGAAGGGTCAGGAGTAGATACTTTCACCTTTAGTCCTGTTTTTGATTCAGTTGAATATTTGTAAGAAAATTTTAAATCATCTATATTATTGTCTAAGTATGGGTGTAAATAATCATCAAGATTCATTTTAAAAGTACCTTTAATACTAGAGTTACAGATTGAACAACTTGGTATCAGATTGTAAAATGAAGTCGCTAATAGGGGAAATGTTGCCTTGTCGAAGTAATGATCGAATTGAGGTCTCGTAAGTTTTTTTTTATCAGATCCCCGAATTACCGTATTAGTGTAATTCCTATTGCAATAAGGGCAAGTGCTAATGTCCAATGATTCGGAAAGTTTGTAAGCATCGTATCTTTTAGATGATTTATGAATGAATAGATCATAATTGAAAACATATTCAATGCCTTTTCTAATATCTGTAGAAATTAGACTAAAGGGCTCTATAGCAGAATTAATATTTAAAAGTATATTAGGCTCGCCAATAAGGATTTTGTCTATTTCAGGGTTCACAATATTTGAAAAAAAGGCTTCAATCAAAGATGTGTTAGCATTTTTAATTTCGTTTATTCGATCAATTCTCGCCAGAATAAAGTCCAGCATTCCTAAATGAAATTCTCTTTTAGACTTTCTTATTTTTAGGCTATTCGGATATAAATAGAGCATTATTATTCGAGTTTGTTTTTCAAGCTTTGCAATTTCCTAATTTGGTCTTCAACAATACGGAGTTGAAATTTCTCTGACATTTTATCATCGTACATTTCAGCTAACTTCCTTTGAACTATTGGTTCATCAATGATTTTTATTATTTGCTTATAGTACGACGCATTTTCCAAATTTGTTTTTTCATTGAGCCATTTGATGGTATTTTGGATTAAATCAGAAGCGAATTCGCCTATGAGGGAGTTTTCAACAAAAAAAGAGTCAGCTATTAAATCAGAAATGTTAGCGCCAAATGTTTTTTGAGGCCTATTCTTGTCATTGTAATTAAGAATCTTTGAGGACTCCTCATAAGTCCTTCTTTCAATATAAATCACATTGGAATTTGGCAGATCAGATAGTGTCAAAGGATCGTGTGTAGTAAATATTATTTGAATTGTAGGATGGTTTTTCAGTTCGTTAAAGAAATATGGAATGGTCTTTAATATAGCCTTTATATATTTTATTTTCCAGATAGGATGAAATGAAAGATCTGCCTCATCTAACAGTAATATGTAATGATCATTTAATTTTCGAAATTTATTTAGTTTAAGATTGGAGTTAATAAAATTATAGAATCGTGAAAACAAATTTAACAAGGCATTTTCGCCAGAACTCAAGCGCCTTGAAAATGGCATGTAATTTATAAACTCTTCAATTTTATCACGATCAGATAATATCGTTGCTTCTTTTTTTGAATTGAATATATAATAATAATTGTTTAGGTCTGTTAGGAACTGACGTTGAAGATTCAATATTTCAATTGCACTTTCTTTACTTACCATTATTGAATCATTGCTTACTGAATGCTCGTCTTCGGCCAATTCAATTGATTCGTAGATTTTGCTCAACAGCAACTTTAAATTAGATACATTAAAAATCTTTTTTGTTTTGCCAGATCTTATTTTCAATTTGCAATTATCAATAAATAGTAAGAATGCATTATATCCATCTAAACTCAATAACTTTGATTCTAATTTGTCGTATGGGAATTCCCCTTCTTCGAGATAAGAATTTTCCCTTTCCATTTGTTTGTATAATAATGTAATTAGGGACTTTATGACATTGCGTTTAAGGATATATTGATAAATTTCAGCTTGATTTAGTACTTTGGTATCCTCAAACCTTCTTATTTTATGCCAATCACGTATTTCCTGTTCGAGCTTTTCGCTTATGATTTTTAAAGGTTTTCGAAAAGCTCTTGGAGTATTCCAGTCTTTTTCATTTTCTTTATATCCTCGAAAAATTAAAATTGGTTCATAATGGTCCTGCAAGTGAAAAAGATCTTTAAAAATATTTTGTTTTGATACTAAATCGGAGCTTAAGAACTCAATTTGTCGAAGCGAATTTTTGAATAACAATTCTTGTCCTGGGGAATATCGCCATCCTCGATCATTTGTAGCCTTATCAGAAATTTCTTCCAAATCATTTTCAACTATCTTATCAAACGAAATGTCGTGATTATCCACTTCGTCAAATTTTGGATTATACTTATAATCAAAATGCGGTGTATAATAAATAGTTTGAGTTTTTTTAGGAGATTTTATTTTTAATACGATTCCACTGGAGTCTTTATCATTAATTTCTCTCAAATAGACTTTGCTGAAGTCGTTTCTTAGAAGTTCAGGCAAATCAGAATTTTCGACTTCAATTAGTAAAAGAGAATTAGATAAAGGCAAGGCATAAGTATTTTCTATAAAGGCGCTTCTGATAATATCAAGAAGACTTGACTTGCCGGAGCCGTTTTGGCCAACAATTGCATTTACATTAGTAATCTTTGAATCTAGAGCGGTTAAATTGAAGAGGTCGTCAATATAGAGGTCATTCGCCCTTCTAGTAACGAATATGTCATTACCATTTTTAATAAATTCATAGAAATACGAACCGCCAAAATTTATTGTTTGTGGGTTATCGAACAAATAATCATGGTCCTCTATGTAAATTGCTGCTATTCGCATAAATTATTTTAGTTCAATTATCTATAATTGACGTTAGAAATCGTATTCATCCATTGCAATAGTTATATGACCTGAAACATGATTTCCAGCGCATATTTCTAATAATCGTTAGGTCGTTTAATCCCCTTAAAAGCTACTTCGACAATTTTATTGAGTTCGTCTTCAAGATTTTCGTTACCCATTATGTACTTTGTAAATTTAATGCCATTCAATGTCAATTTTACATTACTCTCATTACTCCTTACCCATGTATATTGAATAGAAAAAATCGCATATACAGTTCTAAGCTCTCCAAATTGAACGTAAGTAAGTTCCAAGCCAACAGGAAAGTTATTTCTGAGTGCAATTGAAACATATGATGTATCGTAAGAAGTATTTGCTAAAATAAGCTGTTCTACATATAAATTGAATAGTGTCAAGTGAAATAAAAAATCAGGCTGGTCAATTTCCCAATTGCAACTTTTCCGATAAAATAGCTTGTCCGAGAAATAGGCAGTTGCTTGTTCAAGTTTTATATCAGTGCTGAATGGTCTTAGTTTAGCAGTTTTAGTATTGTCATCTATATCAAATTCCCAAATTGGTAGTTGCTTTTGATATTCTTGCTTTTGCGATATTTTTAGTTGCTCGTTCGAAATTTTAACACTGAAGTATGTTAAGTAGATTAGATAAAGTCCGACTACAATGCCGAGAGTTTGAAGCAAATGTTCATACGATTTACAAATAGCATTTAGCTTTCCAAATATGTTGATTAATAATTTTGCGGAGCGTAATAGTATTTCCTTCATATGTATTTAATTCCCAAAAATCAATGGCCTAACATAGCTAAATTTTAAGATATTTTTGCATAAACACTTGTAGCCCCCATGCTCTACCTCTCCGGCATCAGCATCTCCCTCTTCCTAAGCCTGCTGCTTTTCAGCAAGAAGGGCAAGACCCTGGCCGATAAAGTGCTGGCGGTGTGGCTGGTGGTGATTGCTTTTCATTTACTGGAGTTCTACACGTATATCTCGGGGAGTATTTATGAGTACCCGGCCTTGTTGGGGCTGGGGATGCCGTTGCCACTGTTGCATGGGCCTTTTTTGTATTTATATGTGGCCACGTTGACGGGCAGGTTGCCGGCCATCCGAGCCAGCGATCTTTTGCATTTTCTGCCGGCGGTGTTGTCTTATCTCTATCTCATCTCCTTCTTTATGTTGCCTGCTGAAGAGAAGATACTTGTCTTTCAGAATAAGGGGAAGGGGCATGAGACATTCATGTTATTAAATGTCTCGGCCATTATTCTTTCCGGTATCGCTTATGTGGCCTGGTCGCTAGTCTTGCTGAGAAAACATCGCCGGTCCATCCTGGATCAGTTTTCAGCCACAGAAAAAATAAACCTCCGCTGGCTGCAGTATCTTATATATGGTATTGCCCTGATTTGGGTATTTGTGATTCTCAGCATGGATACGTTTGTATTCAGTACGTCTGTGCTTTTGGTTTTGTTTATTGGATATTTCGGGCATAGGCAGGTTGGGATTTTCACTCATACAAATCCGCCTTCCCCAGATTCAGAAGTCGAGGGACCAACATCATCTCCCCCTTCGGGGGCCGGGGGGTCCGAAGACCGGGCATTGGCAGCCGATTCCAACCGCCAGGAACCTAAAAAATACTCCAAATCCGGCCTTACAGAAGAAGCCGCAGCCCGCCTCCACAGCCAATTGTCTGAATTGATGGAAAAAGAGAAAATCTTCCGTGAAAGCGAACTGACGCTGGCCATCCTGGCCGGACGACTGAATACCGCCCCCAACTACCTTTCCCAGGTCATCAATGAGCGGGAGGGGAAGAACTTTTACGATTATATCAATACCCTGAGGATTGAGGAATTTAAAAAGGAGGCGGGGATTCCGGAAAACAGGAAGTTTACGATACTGGGGATGGCATATGATTGCGGGTTTAACTCGAAGTCGTCTTTTAATAAGTACTTTAAGAAGGTCACCGGGATTTCACCAATGGAATATGTGAAACAGGTAGAGGTTACTACCTAGGCAGGGATTGGACCAACGAATAACGAATATGTACGAATTAACGAATGGAACCTACACATCGATCGGAATGACGATGTAGATTGATTCGTTAATTCGCTTTTAATTCGTTATTCGTTGGTCACCGATTTTTCGACGTATTCCCATTTTTCCACAAAATCCAAGTTTTTCCTTTCACGCAGCACCTCCTTCCCTATAAGGAAGGTCGATTGGCCTTGCCGGGCTGTGTTCTTTTGCTGAAAATTTTAAAACAAAAACTCAATGAAAACAAAATTCAAAATTCTAGTTCCTGTATTAATCGTTGCTGTTATGAGCAGCTGCGAAAAAGCGCCTTCTATTAATGAAGAAGGCAATCTAGTTCCCAAAACCGTGGAGTTTGATGCTTCGCTGCCGGCTGTTGCCGTAAATGGTACCCTGCTTCATGCGGAAGCTTTCGGGGATTCGCATAATCCGATGGTCGTTGTTCTTCATGGCGGACCGGGTAGTGATTACCGGTCCCTTTTGAACTGTCAAAAATTTGCTGAAAACGGTTATTACGTGGTCTTTTATGATCAGCGCGGGTCGGGCCTGTCCAAACGGGAAAGCAAGGACAGCTACTCACTCCAGGTAATGCTGGACGACTTAACCGGAGTCATTAATAATTACCGCTCGTCTCCTTCGCAAAAGGTTTTCCTGCTGGGACATTCCTGGGGGGCCATCCTGGCTACTGCCTACATCAATTCCTATCCCAATGCCATCACTGGTGCCATCCTTGCTGAACCGGGCGGATTCAAATGGCAGGATATCAAGGATTACGTGGGTCGCGCGCGGAGTTATTCATTTACCAGCGAAACTCTTAACGATTTCATGTATATGGACCAGTTTCTTACCGGAAATGAAGACCAGCATGCCATTCTGGATTATAAATTGGGTCTTGCCCAGGCTTCCGATGGCGCACCGGATAGTCCTATTGGCAATGAGGCCACCCCAATATTCTGGCGCTCCGGTGCCATCGTAAACCGGGCACTTTTTGACCTGGGTGAGAAAGAAAAGCCGGATTGGACAACCAACTTGCATGAATATTCGACAGAAATCCTGTTCACGTTTAGTGAACGTAATACTGCCTATGGACTTTCTCATGCACAACTTGTTTCATCGGCTTATCCAAACGTCCAGCTGGAGATGATCCGAAACGCCGGTCATGATATGCTGGCCTTCCCTAATGGCTTTAATAACTTCTTTCCATTGGCATTAAACTATT
>Ga0190274_10000409_pt1 | contig 26433 bp, 20 predicted proteins | sample Popmic531T_FD_133002 | JGI IMG/M metagenome (GOLD analysis project Ga0190274, IMG submission 133002) | Populus adjacent soil microbial communities from riparian zone of Yellowstone River, Montana, USA - 531 T | ecosystem: Environmental > Terrestrial > Soil > Riparian zone | place: USA: Montana... | reverse complement strand
GTCCTCAGCGACGACCCGCTGCGGGTGACCGCGGTTCGGCCCGCGGCCGGACATACGGCCATCCCCGCCCGCGGCGCGGTCCTGTCCTTTGGCGGCACCACGCTGCCAGACGCGCTCACCGCTCTCGTCCCCGAAGTGCGCGTGACGTTCGTAACGACCTGGAAGAGCGTGAATGGCCTGTCCTCTGCCGACCTCGACGAGGCGGATCACATCGTCAACGGTGCGGGACTGCTCCGACGCGAAGGTCGTCTGATTGCCGACTGGGGAGTCGAAGGACTGAGTGTAGAGGCCTTCACCGACGCTCGACATCCGCGAACCCTTATTGGTGTCGACAAGCAGGGCTTCATTTGGCTCGCCGCGATCGATGGCCGTCAGCCGGACTACAGCATTGGGATGCGATTCAGCGACCTGCAGCGTCTGGCGGACCGGCTCGACCTCACTGACGCGCTCAACCTCGACGGCGGGGGGTCGACGACGATGGTCGTCCGCGGACAGGTTGTCAATCGGCCCTCCGACCCGGCGGGGCCACGAGCCGTGGCGGACGCGATTGTCGTGTTGCCGAACTAGACAGTCGCAGTCCGGCAGGCCTGAAGGCCTGCCCTACGACGACCGGGCGGGCGTACTGTTGTAGGTCTGCCGGACTGCGAGGCTGCTAGCGGAAGACGGTAGAATGTTCGATCGATGAACGACCTGTTCGCTCACCTGAGCCGGTACGATTCCCAGCATTGGCGCTCGGCCGTCCAGTCGCTTTCTACTGAGATTCACGAGATCGATCGCAAAGCCACCGAGATCTGGTTTGCGTTCTTCCCGCTCGAACTGCACCTCGCCCTGTCGGGGGCAGCGGATCCGGAGGCGATGGCTCGCAAGCTGGGTCTGATGGGGCGCTGGCGGCTCGGCGAACAGATCGATTCCTCGCATCGCTTTCTGTTTGCGCATCGCTACTGGCCTCAGGTCAAGCTGGCAATTCAGTCCTACGCTGGCGAGCTGCCTGAACTCTCGGTGCTTACGCGTGGAGTCGCAGAAGCGGCCGCCCGCACCGCGCGAGTGGATCCTGAGTTTCTGCTCGGGATCACCGCGGCGGGCCTCATGACCCTGCGCCAGGTTGGTCCCGAGGCGTTTCTCGCCGCACCAGGCAAAGTGCAACTTCCGGCGCGCGCCCGGGCGCTCTCGCCGCACCAAATTCTCCGGCGCCGCGCCAGAGACGACCGGCAAGGCCTACTCGGATTCTTGCGCGGGATGAAGAAACGCTGGACCGTGACATTCGACGAAAACGATTCAGAGGCCTCCTTCTCACTGATTGAGGGGCAGGAGATCGCGACCGCGGCACAAAGCGACAAGCGCGAATATCGCTCCCGCGATGGACGCTGCATTCCGGGGGAAGGACCCATTCCGGTCGAGTGTCGTGCCGCGTCATGTGGCACCTGCTGGATCGGCATCCTCGCGGGTGCCGAGAAGCTCTCGCCGGTCGTCGAGCGTGATGAACGCCGCCGTATGAAAGTGTTCGGCTACGCGGATACGGCTGAAGAGCGCCCGCTCATTCGTCTGGCCTGCCAGGCCCGGGCGCATGGCGCTGTCTCAATCGTCATTCCGCCCTGGAATGGGATGCTCGGCCCTGGGTTCACTCGCCGCGCAGAGCCGACAGCTCGCGATTGATCCGGTCTCGGATTTCCTGGGCCTCAGACTCGTTCTTTGCATTTCGCAACTCCTCGAACGCCTTCTTCAGCAGCGTCTGGCCCAGCCAGTTGGTGACCGCCACTGTCACCATTTCCTTCCCGGTGATGCCGCCAGAACTGTAGATTTCCTTCGGCGTGACCAGGGTCAGAAATTCCTGGTGCGTCATTGGGTTGCCGCGCTTCGTGGGTCCGTTCATGAGGTCGTACCCTTTGACCCACTCCGCGAATGACGGCTGCTTGGCCAGCACCCGGACATAGAACTTGAGCTGGTCGTCATTGATGTTGAAGTTCGGTTCGTTGCCGAGTGCTTCTTTGATACGACGAAATTCTGCCTCACTGACGGGGACGGTCGGCGGAGCAGGAGCGGGCGGAGTCGGAACCGAAGGTTGCTGGACGGATGCAGCCCTAACCGCGGTCTGACCGACGAGGGCCAGGCTCACGAGGGTTGCCGCCGCCAGACGCCTCAGTCGCATGGTCATGACTCGAATTAAGACGTTTCCCAGAGTACTTCGGACGAGTGCAATCGGCGTGCCGAGGATGCCATTCAGTCTCGCGGGCTGAGCAGCGTATCAAGATTCGCCCAGGTATCCGCGTCGAGTGCCATAAGGGTCTTGAGATACAGATCGACTTCGGCGTCTCCAAACGTAGCTTTCAGGCCCTCTCTAGCGACGGTCAGAGACTCCAGGCTTGGCGGGACGACCTGCTCGGCCGTAATCAGGCCAGCCTCATGAGCGATGCCGAGCGCATCGAGAAAGGCGGCCATCAGTTCGCGTTTGGCCGCGAAATGGTAGGCAATAAGGGCGCGCGTGGCGACAAGATCCGACACGTCGCTGACATGAGCAAGATGGCGCGCCCGACGGTCGACTGACAGGCCTTGAATGCTCTTGGCGCGAAAATTCAGCCGGCGGGCCAGCAAGGCCATTGCCTCCGCGTGCTGCGCCTCGATGTCGGGCGATTCGGTATCGCGCCAGAAGGCCAGTGCCGCATCGAGTCGCGTGTCGGGTGGCAGGTCCTTCCAGAGTCGCGAGGGTTTGTCAGGCATCGCGGTCGATCTTAGCCCGGCCGGTTCACGGGCGCCACGCACGGTTTGTATACTGCCCGGCGGTGCCCGTCCGGTTGTTCACTCCACGCTTCTTCATCATGTTCGGGTACAGCTTCACCGTATTCGTGTCGGTCTTTCAGTTGCTGCCGACCGTGCCGTATCGCGTAATCGACATGGGCGGATCGACCGCCGTCGCCGGTCTCTTTCATGGACTCCTGACGTTCTCGTCGGCGGCCTCCGCGCCGTTCGCGGGTCCCCTCAGCGATCGCATCGGGCATCGGCGCGTACTCATCGGCGTCAGCCTGATCCTCATGATGTTCACCGCGAGCTATGCCTTCATCGGCAGTTACCGGCTCATGTTTGCGGTGGTAATCGGCCACGGCCTCATCTGGTCCGCGTTGCTTACTGCTTCTGGCGCGTACATGACCGCCACGATTCCCGCGAGCCGTCGCGCCGAGGGCCTTGGGTATTGGGGTCTCGCCTCGATCCTTGCGATTGGCGCGGCCCCAGCGCTTGGATTCTGGGTCTACCGTCACGGATGGACCGCCCTTTGTCTGGAGCTCTCGCTCTTGAATCTGCTGATGGCGGTCATCGCATGGTTTCTGCCCGACGACGAGGACGACGCGCGAGTCGAGCGCGCGGCAAGCGTCACTTCAGAGCGGCCGTGGCAGGGTGGCCTCCTCGCCCTCGTTCAGTCGCAAGTGGAATGGCGGGTCGTTGTGTTATCAATCTCGACGGCGCTCGTGTCGTTTGGCTATGGCGCCCTCACGAGTTTCTCCTCGCTGTTCGCCGACGAGTTGGGACTCTCCAGGCGCAGCCTCTTTCTCACGGTCATGGCTGGTGCGACCGTAGCCGGGCGTCTGACGATCGGACGCAAAGTGGATGCGCTGGGCCCGCGTCGCGTGCTTCTGCGTTGCCTGCTCATCCCGCCGGTCGGCTTGCTTCTGCTGGCGTTCACCACGAACGAGATGATGCTCGTCGCTTCCGCCCTGGTGTTTGGGGCGGGCTTCGGCTTGCTCTTGCCTGCCTACAACACCTACGTACTGACCCACGTTCACCCGCACCGTCGCGGTGCGGCATTCGGAGCCATGCTGGCCGCGTTCGACACCGGCATCGGATCGGGAGCGTCAGCCGTAGGAGCACTTGTCCACATGCACGGGTTCCGTGTCGCCTTTGGGGTCGCAGCCGCGCTGGCCGCCCTGTCGTTGCCCTACTTTCTGTTTGCCGAGCGCAAGTTGGGTTTTCTCGACCCAGCCGATCGCGTCTGACGCGAAGCCAAGGGCGATTCACAGAGAGAGGAATGAGAAGGGCTCGAGGTAAGAGACTGAAGCCTCCGCAAAGGCGGTTCTCCTGCTCTTCTCATTCTTCTCCCTCTTGCCCTGCACCAAAACGAAACGCCGCGCTGACGGGAAGTCAGCGCGGCGTGCAGGGACTAACGGGCGATGAAAACTTTAGACGATGGCGGCTTCGGTCCGCGGCTGATGCTGACGCCGGGCGGGCGCGCCAGCTGCAGGCGCGTGCTGTTGCCCGGGTGTGTGCGTATGCCGCCGTACGTGCTCGGTGAGACGCCGGCAGGCGTCTCTGAAACGCTGGCCAAGAGCCTGCGCCTCCGAGGTATCGACGGGAGGTAGCCGCTGCCAGGCCGCCTGCGCGTCCTTAATGAGCTCCGCCGTAGAGCGCCACTTCTGGTCCTCATGCGAGCGGCCGCCCATGGCGTTACTGGCAAGCGCGTCGCGGAGCCGCGCCGCGAGGAGCTCGGTGGGCGACAAACGGGCTTCCTTGGTATGGCAATGCTCTGAAACGAGTGACTCGACGCGAGCGACGAGCTTCTCCATGCGGTGAACGACGGCGGCAGGGTCGAGGTCGGTACCGGCAAAGGCGTCGGGCCGGACGACGACGGCCTGGGTGAGGGCGGCCTGCCAGCGATCCGTCAGGGCTCGCATGCCCGGCGCGGGAACCGGCGCCGACTTCTGCCACGTCGCACGCAACGCCTGCACCTGTTCGGCGAAGTCAGAGGGCATCTCGTCGATTGGCAGCGTCGCCAGGCATTCGAGACCGATCACGATTGCTTCACGCTCGGCCAACCGGGCCGAGAGCGCGATCTCGTGACGGTTGTGGTAACGCTCGAAGAACTGATCGGCGGCGGCTCGGAAGCGCTGCCAGACGACCTCCGACTTGTTTTTGCGAACCGGTCCGATCGTCTTCCACTCGGCTTGGAGCTGCTTCATTTCGGCAGCCGCCTTGTCCCACTCCGTAGACACCGCGATGGCTTCGGCCTTCTCGCACAAGGCTTCCTTGCGTGCCAGGTTGTCGGACCAGACTTTCTTCCGATCCACCAGGTCCTCGCGCCGGCGCGTGAAGAACGTATTGCACGCGCCGCGCAGACGCTGCGCCAGCACGCGTTCGGACTCGCGTCCGGCCTGGCCGAGTGCCTGCCACTCGGCCTGCAGTGCCTGCAGTCGCGAGGCCGCCGCCACCCAGTCCGAGGACGAGGCAAGCGCTTCGGCTTCGGTGACAATCGCGGTTTTCTTCTGGAGAGCAGCGTCTCGTTCCTGGCGGACTTGCACGAAGTAGGTCTCGCAGCGGCTGCGCATGTAATCGGTCGCGGTGCGGAACCGATCCCAAAGGCGCTGGGCCGACTGCCGCGGCGCTTCGGCCACGGTGTGCCACTGTGCGTGCAGTTCCCGAAGGGCCTTGGCGGTGGCGGCCAGATCGGAACTGCTTCCCGACTCGTCGTTCTTGAGCGACAGGACGATGGCTTCCGCCATCCCGATGAGCTGCTCCTGACGTTGCGCGTTCGCGAAGCGCCGCCAATCGTCCATCTCGCGGAGTTCGCGAACACGCGGCGCAATCGCCTCCTGCAGCGTGCGAAGCGTGGCGACGGCGGCGTTCAAATCGTCGGCCGGCCGGGCCTGGCCGGCAGTTTCGAGGGCGGCCGTGATGTCGCGCATCAGTCGTTCGCCCTCCCGAAGCGTAATGGTCTCCGCTTCGGAAGCGCGTCGAGCCCTCTCGCCGAGCCTGGTGAGGAGCGCCACGACTTCGTGTCGCACCTGCTCGCTCGCAGCGGCGCGCGCGGCCGCGCGTGCATCAAAAGCCTGCTGCACAATCTTCAGACGCTCTTGCAGATCGGTTGCCGGTCGGGACGCAGCGGCCAAGGTCACGGAGTGGGCGTGCGCCTCGCGATTGAGGGAGTTCCAGCGTGCCGACGCCGCCTCCGCGTCATCCTGTCCGGGCAGCGCTTCCGCCTCGGTGACCACGGCCTCGAGTCTCGCGCGTGTCTCGGCGAGCGCGGCACCCAGCGCGTGACGCTTGTGGCACGCCGCGACGGCCTGTGCGAATCGCCCGGCGAGCTGGTCAGCCTCCAGACCCTCGCCAACCAGCGGCAACAGCGAGCGCCATTCCTCTTCGAGCGGCGCCAACTGTTCCAGGGCGTCGTCGCCATCGACTGTTTCGATGCGTTCGCAGAGCGCGACGCGCGTCGCAATCGCTTCGGCCCTCGCACGTTGCCGGTCGAGCGCCTCATCCGCGTCGCGCTGCCGACGGGCAATGCCGGCTTCGGCGGCTGCCACCGCCTGACCGAAGCGACTGAGGACAGCCGGTTCGGTGACGCCGAGCGCCTGCCAAGCCTCGCTCACCCGGGCGAGTTCGGTGCGAGCCACGGCCACATCGGCAATATCCGCAAGCTGCTCGGCAGCATCACACAGCATGCTCTCGCGGCGCTGGCGGTCGAGTGCGGCAGCATGGCGCGCCGCCTCGGCGGCTTCGATCTCTTGAATCATGGTGCGGGCTCGACGGCTTACGGATTTGTGGAGGGCCCTGACCTCGATGGTACGAAGCTGGGCCAGATGGGCAAGGGGAGCTAAGCGTTCGAATGCGCCGGAGGCGATGTCGCGGTCCTCGGCATGAAGCGCGACTTCGGCGAGCTCGGCCTCGCCCGCCACCCGCTCCAGCGCCGCAGCGGCAATCTCGCCGTGCTTGGCGTGCCGGGCAATGCTCCCGAGCACTCGCTCGTCGGTCACCCGGGCGAGCGCCTCACGTCGAACTGCCTCAGCCGCGTCGCCTTTGGCCACGCTTGACAGTCGCCGCGGATCGTCAAGCAATTGAACAGCTTGCAAGGCCACGCCCAGGTCGACGCCCTCTGCCGCCGAATCAGGCTGACCGGACACCTTCGACGCGAGCGACACGAGGCGATCGGCGGCCCGATCTCGCGTCTCCTCGTCGGCGTCGTTGCGCGCGATGGTGCCGAGAAGCTCTGGGTCGGACAGCCGGTCGATCGCGGCTCGGCGCACCCGAAGGTCCGGGTCCGCTTCGGCGACGGCGCTGAGGTCTACTTCGTCATCCAACTGGCGGACCGCTTCCAGGCGAATCGCCGGGTCGGCGTGCTTCCAGCGTGGTTGTGGCTTGAGCTTGTCGAGAAATCCCATGGATGACTGAGACGTAAGGAAACTGCGTGCCGTACGAAATCGCGGACCTGAGACCGCCGGGGATGAGATCGATCCTGTAGAGTCAATCACTTACAGGCGGGGAGTTTGTGCCCGTGCGCCGGCGATCCGGTCCCCTGAATTCCCGGATCCAATTCCGACGCGACCGGCTAGACCAGCTCTTCGAGCCGCGTCACCAGCCGATCGAGCTGATCGACGACGGCCCGAACGGTTTCCGGCTGGCTGAGGTCGACGCCCGCGTCCTTGAGCAGCGTCATGGGATGGTCGCTCGCCCCGGCTGAGAGCAGCGTCATGTAGCGGTGTCGCGCGTCCGCGCCGGCCTCACCTGGGCGGCTGACCTGTTCGGCCAGTTTTGCCGCCGAAGCGAAACACGTCGCGTATTGGTAGACGTAGTAGGGCGCGTTGAAGAAATGGGAGATGCGGGCCCAGGTCGTCGGCGTCAGCGCCTCCATATCCACCGCGTCGCCGTAGTAGGTCGCGAACCGCTCGGCGTACAAAGAATTGAGCACGTCGGCCGTCATGGGTCGATCTTGTTCGACCAGTTCGTGCGCCGCCAGCTCGAAGTCGGCAAACAGCACCTGTGCGTAAAAGGTGCCGGTGATGCTGTCGATCGCGTGCTGCAGCAGCAGAATCTGCTCGTCGCGATCGGTCGCCTGCGCCAGCAGATGCTCGAGCAGGAGCGCTTCGCTCAGCGTCGACGGCACCTCGGCTATGAAAATCGTGTAGTCCGAGTAGACGAAGGGTTGACGCTCCTGGGCCAGCATCGTGTGCATCGAGTGGCCCATCTCGTGGGCCAGCGTAAACACGTCGTCGAGCGTATCGGCCCAGTTGAGCAGCATGTACGGGTGGACCCCATACACCGCGCACGAGTACGCGCCGCTGCGTTTGCCGTCGTTTTCGTAGACGTCGATCCAGCGCTCCCTGAATCCTCGCCACATCCGCGTCTGATAGTCCGAACCGAGCGCGGCGACGGAGGTGACGATCGGTTCGAGAACTTCAGGGTAGAGGTAGCGGCGGTTCCACTCGACCAGTGGAATCGCGAAGTCGTACGGGTAGTACCGGTCGAGCCCAAGGACGCGGCGCCGCAGCCGGTGATAGCGCTGGAGCGGTGCTACGCCGGTGCGGGTGGTTTCGATCAGGTTCTCGACGACCGACCGCGGGATGTTGTTGCTGTGAAGCGCCGCGTCGAGCGTGGTCGCATGTTTGCGGGCGCGCGCCTGAAACCAGTCACGCTGGCAGACGCTGTGATAGAGAGAGGCGTAGGTGTTGAGTGTCGCGGCAAACGTCCCGTAGTGGCCGAGAAACGCGGTTCGCCGGTCGGCTTGGTTCCGATTGGTGGCCAGGATGGCGCGGTACTGGCCGTAGGACACGGTCGTCTTCTCGCCCGTGCTGAGCGTGACCTCGGCGAACTTCGCATCTGCAGTCGACAGGGACTGGTAGGTTTCCGCTGGCGCGCTCACGAGTCTGCTCGAGAGCGACAGCAACGCCTCGCCCTGTTCATCCAGCACATGCTCCTGCTGCCGGTAGGCTTCCTCAATCGCGAATCGATAGGCGGCCAGATCGCGGTCCTCGGCCATCCAGCGGCGGACCGTCTCGAGCGGGATCGTGAGCAGTTCTGGGACGAGCCACGACGTGGCGTGCTGCCAGCGCGCCATGAGTGCGTGGACCTGCTGTTGTCGGGCGCTGACGTGGTTGTCGCGCTGGTCCTCGTCGTACTTGAGCAACGGATAGCACTGCACCTTGTAGGCCAGCTGTCCCATGCGATCGTTGAGATCGAAGGCGGCCAATAGATGGCGCGAGCTCGTACCGAGTGTGCCTTTCAAGGCGGCGTAACCCGGGATTTGACTGTCGAGCTGGGCAAGACCGAGTTCCCAACTGTCCCAATCGGCATAGATGTGGCTGAGGTCCCAGCTGTACGCCGGGTCGATCTCAGCGCGAGTACGGCGGGTCGGAGTAGACACGACAGACATTGCGAACAATCATATCGTCGTCCGAATGACGCTCGAGGGCTGCGGCATGAGTGGGGGGTTGGGCGAGGAGCGCTGTGATGGATGTGGTGACGGTCGCTACAGAAACACACGGACGAGTACTCGTCGAGACGCCGTCGGCGTTACGACCCGGCGACTCGACGCGATGGCTCGTGGCCTTCCACGGGTACGGCCAGAGTGCCGGCCAGCTGTTGACGGACGTGATGAAAATTCCAGGGATCGACCGGTGGCATGTCGCTGCGCCGCAGGCGCTGAGCCGGTTTTACACACGCGGTCACGAGCGTGTGGTTGCAAGCTGGATGACACGCGAGGATCGCGAGCAGGTGATTCTAGACAATCTGGCCTACATCGATCGCGTCGTCAACGCTGTTGCGCGAGGCGCCGAGGCGCTCGTGTTCCTCGGGTTTTCGCAGGGTGCGCCAATGGCCTACCGCGCGGCCATGCTCGGCGAGCGTCCGGCCAGTGGCATCGTCGCTCTCGCAGGCGACGTGCCGCCCGAGCTGAAGACTCCCGGCAGTGCGGCGCCTCATCTCTCAGCGGCGCCAGGGCGATCGTGGCCGCGCGTCCTCATTGGAGCCGGTCGGCAGGATCCGCGATATACGACCGCGCTTTGCGACGAGGACGAGCGCGCCCTTCGGGCCCTGGAAGTTGATCTCGAGGTCAACCGCTTCAGTGGTGGACACGAGTGGACGGACGGGTTCCGGGAAGCAGTCGCCGTGTGGCTGGCGAAAATTGACTAGTGCGTGCGTGCGTGCGTGGGGATCCTGCGTACAGTCGTAGGGCAGACCTTCAGGTCTGCCAGATCGCTAGGGCAGCGCCAGAATCCAGGCAGCCGCACGACCGACCGCTTGCCCGAGCGAATCGCCACTGGGATCGACGCGTTTCCGAGCGGTGAGCGAGTGATCGCCGCCCTCGACAAGATCGAGCGTCGCGCCGCCGAGACGACTCGTCAGCTCGCGCATTTCGTCTGAGGATCCGAACGGGTCGCGCGTCCCATGAATAAAAAGCGTCGGGCACGCAAGCGATGGCAGGTGCCGATCGCGGCGTTCGGCGGGTTTGCCAGGTGGATGTAAGGGATAGCCAAAGAAGACCAGTCCCGCAGGTGGCGGCGTGAATCCCTGGCGTGCCGCGACCTGCGATGCGATGCGCCCGCCCATCGACTTGCCAGCAGCGACCCGCACGCGCGCGGCCGGCGTTGCGATAACCAGAGCGTCCCATGCCAACCGGATGGCGGCCTCGAGCACTTCCCCGCGATCGGGCGATCGACGGCCTTCTTCGCGATACGGAAAGTTAAAGCTTCTCACTCGGATGCCGCGCGTCGAGAGTCCTTGTGCCACGTGCTTGATCCATGGATGGTCTTCGCCCGCACCGGCACCGTGAGCGAGCAGGAGTGCCGGAGCGTCAGCAGCGCCGTCGACGGCATAGTCGCGCATGCGGGCATTGTAGCCACGCAATCAGTCGGAGGCGGGGCCTTTAGGCGCGACGGATCCGGCAGACCTGAAGGTCTGCCCTACGACAGCCCGCGGACGGACTCGACCACCAAGGACCGCATCACCTGCTTGCGTGAGTAGCATCCATACATGTAGATTCATGGATGTGACAAATGACTCGGCATTGATGCGCCTGCTCGGCGACGATGTTCGGCTCCGGCTGTTGCGCGCCCTGTCGGTTGAGGCCCTCAATGTCTCTGAGCTCACGGCGGTTCTCGGTATTGCTCAGTCCGGTGTGTCACGCCATCTGGGAATGCTCCGCAAGGCCAGCCTCGTCGTGGAGGAGCGCGCCGGTGGCTACGCTTGGTACCGGTTGTCTCCAGATGCGCGCGATCCCGGGTCGGCCGATGCGGAGCTCTGGTCGTGGCTCCGCGCGGCGTTCGGCCACACGACGCCTGCAACCAAGGCTGACGATGCGAGACTGCAGGAGGTCTTGCGGCTTCGCAAGGAGCGCTTTGCTGAGCATGGAGCCGATGGCGAGCGCGGACAACTTGTGCCGGGACGCAGTTGGGTTGCCTGGTCGCGTGCCCTCGCGTTTCTGCTCCCACCGCTCGACGTGGCCGATCTCGGCTGTGGCGAAGGCTACCTGACGATTGAGACGGCACGCTGGGCGCGTCGCGTCGTCGCAATCGATCGCTCGGCGACGGTCCTCGCGCATGCGCGGGCGCTGGCCGGGCGACGCAAGGTCCAGAACATCACCTGGAAGCGCGGCGAGCTCGAGCGGTTACCGTTAGCCGACGCGTCGGTGGACGTGGCCCTGCTGTCGCAGGCGTTGCATCATGCCAAGGAGCCAGCTGCCGCGCTCGGCGAGGCCCGGCGCGTTCTCAGGCCCGGCGGTCGGGTGCTCATCCTCGACTTACGCGAGCACGGCGAGTCTTGGGTTCGCGCGCGGCTGGGCGACCAGTGGCCGGGGTTTGCCGACAAGCAGCTCCGCGATCTGCTCGTCGAGGCCGGATTTGACGAGGTGAAGCTCAGAGTTGGCGCGCGCAGCGCCGGCGATCCTTTCGTGGTGCTCGTGGCTGCCGCCACGAAGACCAGTTCCCGGCCGGCAGCGCGGCCAAGGCGAGTGGCATGACGACAGTGCTCGATCGACTTCTGGCGAACCGCATCGCGATTCTTGACGGCGCGATGGGCACGATGGTGCAGCGCCATCAGCTGGGTGAAGCCGACTTTCGCGGCGCGCGCTTTGCCGCGCACTCGCACGACCTTCGCGGGAACAACGACATTCTGGTGCTCACCCGGCCGGACGTCATCGGTGACATCCACCGCGAGTATCTCGAGGCTGGCGCCGACATCATCGAGACCAATTCATTCAATGCGAATGCGGTGTCGCAGGCCGACTATGGCCTCGAACCTTTGATCTACGAGTTGAACGTCGAGGCCGCGCGTGTCGCACGGAATGCCGCCGATGAGTTCACCGTACGAACGCCCGATCGGCCACGGTTCGTGGCGGGTGCCATCGGGCCGACCAACCGTACCCTCTCCCTCTCCCCCGACGTGAACAACCCGGCGTTCAGGTCCATCACGTTCGATGCGATGAAGGCCGCCTACGTCGATCAGATTCGCGGTCTCATCGATGGCCGCGTCGATCTGCTGCTGCTCGAGACCATCATCGACACGCTCAACACCAAAGCCGCCATCGTTGCGATTCAGGAAGTGGAGGACGAGAAGGGCATCCATCTGCCGCTCATGATCTCGGCCACGATTACCGATCGCAGCGGCCGGACGCTCGCCGGACAGACCCTTGACGCCTTCTACATTGCCGTCGAGCATGCGCGGCCGTGGTCGGTCGGAATCAACTGCGCGCTCGGCGCCGCCGACATGCGGCCGTATCTCGCCGAACTCGCACGCATCGCCACCTGCTGGGTCAGCTCTTATCCCAATGCCGGGCTGCCCAACGCCTTTGGCGAATACGACGAACAGCCGGCCGAGACCGCGAAGCTGCTCCGCGACTTTGCCGCGAGCGGCTTTGCGAACATCCTCGGCGGGTGTTGCGGAACGACGCCGGATCACATTGCGGCGATTGCACGGGCCGTCGACGGCATAGCGCCGCGCGCGAAGCCTGGGCCCGCGGCAGTCGTCGGCCCGACGCGACTGTCCGGCCTCGAGCCGCTCATCATCACGCCGGACAGCAACTTCCAGATGATCGGCGAGCGCACGAACGTGACCGGCTCGCGCAAGTTCGCCCGCCTCATCAAGGAGGACAACTACACGAGCGCGGTCGCCGTGGCGCTCGAGCAGGTACGCGGCGGCGCCAACCTCGTGGACGTGAACATGGACGAGGGCATGCTCGACTCCGAGCGCGCCATGACGACGTTCCTGAATTACATCGCGACAGAACCGGAGATCGCCCGCGTCCCGATCATGATCGACAGCTCGAAGTGGTCGGTCCTCGAAGCCGGTCTCAAGTGCGTACAGGGCAAGGGGGTCGTCAACTCGATTTCCTTGAAGGAAGGCGAAGCAGACTTCCTGCACAAGGCTCGCACGATCCGCCGGTACGGCGCGGCCGCCGTCGTCATGGCATTCGATGAAGAAGGCCAGGCCGACACGGTCGCGCGCAAGGTGGCCATCTGCCAGCGGGCGTACGTGCTGCTGACCGAGCAGGCAGGCTTTGCCCCTTCGGACATCATCTTCGACGTCAACGTGCTGGCGATCGCCACCGGCCTCGAAGAGCACAACCCGTACGCCGTGAACTTCATTGAGGCGGTACGGCAGATCAAAGCGTTGTGTCCGGGTGTGCGCACGAGCGGCGGCATCAGCAATCTCTCTTTCGCCCTCCGCGGCAACGATGTCGTTCGTGAGGCGATGCACGCGGCGTTTCTCTTTCAAGCCATCAAAGCGGGCCTCGACATGGGCATCGTCAATGCCGGCCAACTGGCGGTGTACGAGGACATACCGGCCGATCTGCTCGAACGGGTCGAAGACGTCATCTTCAACCGGCGGCCCGACGCGACCGAACGTCTCGTGACTTTCGCGGAACAGGTCAAAGGCACGGCCAAGACACGCGACGCGGAGGCGTGGCGCGAGAAGCCTGTCGAAGAGCGGCTGACGTATGCGCTCGTCCATGGGAATGTCGATTTCATCGAGGCCGACGCGGAGGAGGCGCGCGTCAAGCTGGGCCGGCCTCTGCATGTCATCGAAGGGCCGCTGATGGACGGCATGAAGATCGTGGGCGATCTCTTTGGCGCCGGCAAGATGTTCCTGCCGCAGGTCGTCAAGAGCGCCCGCGCCATGAAGCGCGCGGTCGCCTACCTCGAGCCCTTCATGCTGCAAGAGCAGGCGACTGCCGGCGATGCTGCGACCCGGCGGGCGAGTGAGGGTCGTGTGCTCCTTGCGACCGTCAAGGGCGACGTTCACGACATCGGCAAGAACATCGTCGGCGTCGTGCTCGGCTGCAACAACTACGAGGTGATCGATCTGGGCGTGATGGTGCCGGCGGCCCGCATCCTGGACACGGCCGTCGAGAAGAACGTCGATGTCGTCGGGCTGAGCGGCTTGATCACGCCGTCGCTGGACGAGATGACGTTCGTGGCGCGCGAGATGACGCGGCGCAACATGACACTCCCGCTGCTCATTGGTGGCGCGACGACCAGCCGCCAGCATACCGCCGTGAAAATCGCGCCTGAGTACACGGCCGCAACGGTCCACGTGCTCGACGCATCCCGCGCCGTGGACGTCGTGTCGAGCCTGTTGAGCGATCGCCAGCGCGAGGCGTTTGTTGCCACCGTGCGCGCCGATCAGGCCGATCTGCGCGAGCGTCACAGCCTGCGGCGCGAGAAGCCGCTGCTCACGATCGACGCCGCGCGCGCGAACCACTTGAAGACTGACTGGGACAACCTCCACATTCCCGCCCCGTGGTTCCTTGGCCGCCGCGTTATCGAGCCGTCGCTCGAGGACCTCGTGCCGTTCATCGACTGGACGTTTTTCTTCGCGGCCTGGGAGTTGAAGGGCCGCTTTCCCGGCATCCTCCGCCATCCAGAGTACGGCCCGGCCGCGCGCGAGTTGTACGAGCACGCCCAGGCGGTTCTTGGCCGCATCATCAGCGGCAAGCTCATCACGCCGCGAGGTGTCTACGGTTTCTGGCCGGCCAACACCGACGGCGACGACATCGTCGCCTATGCCGACGACGGCCGGAAGACGGAGGTGGCGCGATTCCCGATGTTGCGCCAGCAGGAGCCGATTGCTGACGCGAAGCCAAACCGGTCGCTTGCTGACTTTGTCGCGCCACGCGAGTCACTCGCGCCCGACTACATTGGGGCGTTCGCGGTCACCGCGGGTATTGGCGCTGACGAGGTCGTGCGCGAGTACGAGCGTCAGCACGACGACTACAACGCGATCATCACCAAGGCGCTGGCCGATCGGCTGGCCGAGGCATTCGCGGAGTATCTGCACGTGCAGGCGCGCGAGGACTGGGGCTATGGCGGCGCCGCGAAGGAACAACTGTCGCCTGACGATCTGATTGCCGAGAAGTATCGAGGCATCCGGCCCGCGTTCGGCTATCCCGCGTGTCCAGATCACACCGAGAAGTCGAAGCTGTTCGACCTGCTGCGTGCGCCCGAGGTCGGGATCACGCTGACCGAGTCGTTCGCCATGATGCCGCCCGCCTCGGTGAGCGGCCTGTACCTCTCACATCCGCAAGCGAAGTACTTCAACATCGGGCGCCTGGGCCGCGATCAGGTCGAGGACTACGCTCGGCGCAAGGGCATGACGATCGAAGAAATCGAGCGATGGCTCGCGGCGAACCTGGGGTACTGAGCGCGGTCAAAAGCGTGCGAGCACACCGGCGAACATCTGACAGAGCAGGGCACCCACGACTGTCATCGAGAGACCCCAAACCATCAACTGCCGGAATAGAGTGCGGGCCGCGACGGCATCTGTGACGCTCGCCACGCAGAGGGCGCCCAGCGTGGACAGTGGGGAGACGTCGACCATCGACGAGCCGACGTTGATGCTGAGGGCGACCGCAAGCGGGTCGCCGCCGCCAATGCGCGCGACTAAACCAGGCACCGTCGGCAGGAACGCCGGGAGCACGACACCGGACGTGCTGCTCCAACTCGAAATGAGTCCGGTGACGAACGCGATCGTCCCGTCGATCGTCGCCGGTCCGGCGAGTCGCGCGAGCAGTGCCGTGAACAGATCCATGCCGCCCGTCTTTTCGAGCACGCCGATCAGCACCGTCACACCCGAGACCATGACGATGACGCCCCATGGCAGCTTCTTGAGCGCGGCGCTCTCGTCGGCCGCGCCGACGATGATCAAGATGGCGGCCGCCGCGAAGGCGGCCAAGCCGACGCTGAGATCGAAGCCCACGACGCCAACGATCCACGCGACGGTAACAGCCGCTGTGAAACGATGCACCGCGCTGAGCGACGTTGGTGCAGCCGTCTCATCGTGTGATGGCGTGTCCGTGGCCACACGCCTGCTGAACAGCGCATAAGCCACGATGGCCACGATGGCGTGTGCTGCGAAGTTCGCAAACCAGACCTTGCCTTCGTGCCCGCCGATCGACGCCTGTGCCATACGGCTGTTCGCGATCACGCCAACCGCGCTCACCGGGGACAGATTGCCGGCATTCGCGCCATTGGCCACCATCAGCGCCGTCAACAACCGCGGCACGCCGCCCCGGAGACCGATGGCCATTGCGAGTGGGATCAGCAGTGCCACTGCCGACACCGCGCCCGGCCCGACCGATGACAACACGCCAGCGGCCACGAAGAAGACCAGTGGCACGACGCGCGGATGGCCGCCGGACAGTCTGATGATCTTGTTGGCGACGCGTTCGAGCGTGCCGTTCGCCTCGGCCAGCGCGAAGAGCAGCGTCACGCCCGTGAGCGTCAGGAAGAGCGACGCGGGAAACCCCGCCATCACCTGGTCGGCCTTCCAACCGGCCGCGTACGTCCCGATAAGCCATGCGAACGCCATTGCCAGCACACCGACATTGATGCGTGACGTGCACGACAGCACGATGGCGGTAAGTAGAGCGACCAGCGAAAGGACGGCGGGGCTCACGCGGGTGGGGGAGGCGGCAACAGATGCTTTTGTACCTTGCCCAGCGCATTGCGTGGCAGAGCATCCACGCGGACAAATGCGCGAGGCACCTTGAATGACGCCAGCGCCTGGGCGCACGCGGTCCGGATGGAGGCCTCGTCGAACGGGTCGCCGGCGACAAGGTACGCCACTGGGACTTCGCCTCGTCGCGCATCTGGAGCGCCCACGACCGCAGCTTCGAGGACGCCCGGCAGTTCGAGAAGCAGTTCTTCGATCTCCCGTGGGTAGATGTTGAAGCCGCCGGAAATGATCAGGTCCGACGCGCGTCCCGCGAGGGTGTAGTACCCGTCCGCCGATCGTTGGGCGAGGTCACCCGTGCGAAACCAGCCGTCGTGGAAGGCGCTTGCGGTCGCTTCGGGATTACGCCAGTACCCCCGAAAGACATTCGATCCCCGGACGAGGACGTGCCCGATGGTGTCGCCCGAGACCTCAGCGCCGTCCATGCCGACGATGCGGACCGAGACACCCGGCAGTGGCGAACCGACGGTTCCCGCACGCCGTTCCCCCGCGTACGGATTGGAGGTCAGCATGAGCGTTTCGCTCATGCCGTAGCGCTCGAGAATTGTGTGACCGAACTGTTCCCTGAAGGCTTCATGCACGTGTGGCGGCAGCGGCGCCGATCCGGACACGAACAACCGTGCCCGGCTGCCGATCGTTCGTGCGATGTCGCCTGGAAGCTCCAGCAGGCGCACGTAAATCGTCGGCACGCCGAAGAACACCGTCGGCTCGAACTCCTTGAAGAGCGCGGCGGCCCGCTGAGACTCAAAGCGCTCGACCAAGCGCATGCGGCAGCCGCTCGCCAGCCAGCTGCAGATGCCGTTGGCGAGGCCGTGCACGTGGAAGAGCGGCAGCACCGCGAGGTATCGATCGTGCGCGACGATGTTCCAGCAGGACACGATGTTGACGGTGTTGGCGAGGAAGTTATTGTGCGTGAGGGCGGCGCCCTTGGATCGACCGGTCGTGCCCGACGTATAGACCAGCGCCGCCACTTCGTCGCCGTCGATCGTGAGACCCGGCCGCGTCGCCGGCATCGCCGCCGCTTCACTGGCCAGCCTGTCGACGTCGACGATCGGCGTGCCCGACGGAAAAAGCGGTGCGGTCGCGGCCGCAGCAACCGTCAGCGCCGGATCAGCATCCCCGACGATGTGGGCGATCTCGCGCTCTCTGTACAGGATGTTGATGGGGACGAAGATGGCGCCAAGACGAAGGCATCCGAGAAAGAGATCCAGGAACTCGAGCCGGTTCGCGAGGTGCACGCACAGCCGGTGACCGCGGCCCAGGCCACGCGCGGCGAGCGCATGCCCCATCCGCGATGCGCGTGTGTCCACCTCGCCAAACGTGAGCGTCCGCACGCGGCCCGCTTCGTCCTCGATGTCGAGCGCCGGGGTAGCAGCGCGGTAAACCAGCGACAGATCGAACAAGTCGCAAAGTTGCATCGGCTGGACTATAGCCGATGGTGCCGCGATCACCGGACTGAACGCAGGGCCCGCAGTCGGCCCCATTCGTCAACTGCGGGTCCATCAACTGGCAACAGGTGTGATTCACACCCCACCGACGAACCCTGAGAGGATGAGCCGGTACGCCTGCTGTGTCGTGTCGTACTCAGCGCGGAACTTGGTCGGATGTGGCCCGGCCAGGCCCGGGACTTCGGGAATCGGCAGCTCGAACCCCGCCTTCTTCATCAGCATCGCCTTCGAAACCATCGGTTCGATGAAGATCGGCTTGCCCTTGTAGTAGCCGACCACCATCGTGCCTCCAAACACCTCGGTGCGGGCGACGTCAGCTGCCGGTACACCGTGCATGCCCATCTTCGGCACGCAGAGGCCAACCAGTGCGGGAACTCCCATCATGTGGGCCATGTGCGGCGGAAGCGGAATATCTGGGAGCGCGTACGCGGTCGGCAGGGTTGCGGGCTTGCTCTCGTCCTTGCAGTCGATCGCCGCCACGTCGGCTGCGCTCATCGTGTAGAAGTGAAAGTCGAAGTGCGGGGTCATGAATGCCGCTGGCGGATGCCCACCGGCTTCCCAGTCCACCGTGAACTGGACGAGCCCGCCCTGCTGACGGACGAGCTCGGGCATGTCAATCGTGGCCTCAGGCACCGGCGGCCACACCATCGGCACCTCGGCCGGAGCGTTCTCGATGCCGGCGATCGGGACCATCGCACCCGCCTCAACGAGGGTCGAGCCGTCTAGCGTCGCCCACGTGCACACTTGGCTCTTGAAGACGTTGCCGCAGGAGCCCGCTACCTCGACGGGCGTGGCGTACGTCGCGCAGCCGGCGGCGGCGACGACGACGAGCAACGCGATAACTGCGGATAGAACTCGAGATGACATGCCTTTCCTCCAAGCTTGAAATCAATCGGCCGCGGTCCGCGGCGCGAGTGACCGTCCTTCGGTCTCGCTTGGAAGTGTCATGACCGGTCTGACCGTTACAAGAACCCTGCGGACCTCACGTCGGTCTGGAACGCCTACGTCCGGCCGCAACCGAAGTCGTCTTCACCTGGCCGCGGCCTGCGCCAGGCTCCGGACGGCCTGGACCATCGACATCAGGCCCATGCCCTTGCCCATCGAGATGTTCTGGCGAAAGATGCGCTCGACGATGTCCGGAGTCACCTCGGCGATCTCGGCCGCGGGGCGGCCCGAGAGCGTGCGGTCGAGGATGGCGGCCAGCGCTCGCGCGGAAACCCCCGACGGATTCTCGACAGCGAAATGTAGCTTCAAGGTGCCATCGGGCTGCTTCATCGCCCAGACGTACGCCTCTGACTCGCAGTGTGGTACGCGGTGCTCGCACCCGAACGGACGCCTCGCCACGGCGTTCGGGACTTCCTTGAACTGGTCCGCATAACTGAGCAGCAAGTTCGTCCGATCGAGGGGATCGTCGAACGTGTCGAACAGCTCCAGGACCTCACCGAGCTTGGCGGGAAGCGCCATGCGACCTACTTTTCGATCGGCAGTCCGACCGAGTTGCCCCACTCGGTCCATGACCCGTCGTAGTTCTTGACGTTCTTGAACCCGAGCAGGTACTTCAGAGCGAACCAGGTATGGCTGCTGCGCTCACCGATGCGGCAGTAGGCGATCGTGGGCTTGTCCTTCTTGAGCTTGTTGGTTTTGACGTAGAGGTCCACCAGTTCCGATGCCGGCCTGAACGTGCCGTCCTCGGGATCGATCGCTTTGGCCCAGGGCACGCTCTTGGCGCCTGGGATGTGACCGCCCCGGAGCGCGCCCTCGTTCGGATAGTCGGGCATGTGCATGCGCGTGCCTGCGTACTCTTCAGGACTGCGGACATCGACCAGTTGCCCTTTGGCCGTCACGTGCTTCAGTACCTGATCGCGGAACGCCCGCACCGGCTTGTCGTTGCGCTCGGCTGCGCGATACTTGGTGGGCTTCATCGCCGGAACGTCGCGCGTGAGTGGCCGGCCTTCCTTGGTCCATTTGAGCCGTCCTCCATCCATGACGCGCGCGTTCTTGTGACCAAAGAGCTGAAACACCCAAAAGGCGTAGCACGCCCACCAGTTGTTCTTGTCGCCGTAGAACACAACTGTTGTCTCCGAAGTGGCGCCGATGCGCGACATCAGCGCCGCAAATCCTTTGTGGGTGATGTAATCGCGACGGACCGGGTCGTTGAGGTCGGCGGTCCAGTCCACGTGCACCGCATTCGGAATATGGCCTGACGCGTAGAGAAGCGTGTCCTCATTCGACTCGACGATGCGGACGAGCGGGTCGTCAAGATGAGCCGCCACCCATTCGGTAGACACGAGGACTTCGGGGTGGGCATAGCCGCGGGATGTGATGTCAGTCATCCCGTGATTATGGCGCAGGCGCACCATGTAGAATCGGCTTCTATGCTGAGTCGACTGACCCTGTTCGCCGTGCTGGCGGCGTTCCAGGCCGCTCCTGCGCAGAGATTCTTCACCGCTCCAGGTCCGCCTGACTCGATGCGCGGCAAGCAGGCCGTCATGGAGACGACAGCCGGCACGATCATCATCGAGCTTTTACCCGACGCCGCCCCGAATCAAGTGGCGCTGTTCATGAAACTCGCCGCTGAAGGCAGCTACGCCGGCACCGTGTTTCATCGCGTCGTCCGATTCGGCGTCGTTCAGGGCGGCGATCTGCAATCCAAAGATCCGGCGAAGACCGCGGCCTACGGTACCGGCGGCTGGGGGCAGGTCAAGCTCGAGTCAAACACGCAGAAGCACGTGGCCGGAGCGGTCTCAGCGGTGCGTCTGCCCAACCAGCCGGACAGCGCCGGCACGCAGTTCTTCATTTGCATCAGCGATCAGCCGGGTCTCGATGGGCAACATACTGTTTTCGGCCGCATCGTTGACGGCCTCGAGGTTGTGCAGGCCATGTCTTCGGTGGCGACCGATCCAGAAGGGCATCCCCTCGCACGCGTCGAGATCAAATCCCTGACCGTTCGCGACACACCGCCCGAGCCGTTCGCATCAGCCACGGTCTCGGAGCTGGGCCAGTACAAGACGATCCTCGAGACGTCGATGGGCACGATCGAGATGGAGATGTTGCCCGACAAGGCGCCAGAAACCGTCCGTGCGTTCCTTCGCATGGCCGACGCCGGCATCTATGACGGTGTCAAGGTGCACCGCGTTGCGAGGAACTTCGTCATCCAGACCGGTGCGCTCCAGCATCGCTCCGAGCCGCTGCGCATTGCGCAGCAGCGACTCGTCCGCGATCTCAAGGCGGAGTTCACGAACACGCCGAATCTGCCCGGCATTGTCTCGATGGCGCGTGGCGACAGTCCTGACAGCGCCACGACATCGTTCTTCATCTGCACCGGAGATTGCCGGTCGCTCGACGGCAAGTACACGGTGTTCGCCAAGGTCACTGCGGGCATGACCATCGTCAACGCGATGGGCAGCGTGCCGATCGACGACGAGACGCCGCGAACGGCGATCATGGTGAAGAAGGTGCGTGTCGAGAAGAAACCGTAACGATCTAGCCGCCGCCTTCCGGCGTCCATTGATAGCCGACGCCGCGCACCGACCGGATAATCTCGCCCTGATCGTCCTGTAGGGCCTGCCGCAGACGCACGATCGCATTGTCAACGGCTCGTGTGGGTGTCGCCTGGTCGTGCTCCCAGACGCGCGTGAGGATGTCCGATCGATCGACAACGGCCGGGGCCGAAGCGATAAGGAGCTTGAGCAGCCGGCCGTCGCGCACCTGAAGAAAAGATCGCTGTCCGTCGGGCGTCGTGACTGTGAGCGCCGACAAGTCGATCTCGCGTCCCTGGACCGCGACGACGTCCGCGACGCGCTCGGTCGCGAGCACATGCCGGACCCGCAAAATGAATTCTTTCAGATGGAACGGCTTGGGCAAATACTCCTCCGCGCCGATCTCGAACCCCTCGAGCCGGTTTTCCGCGGAGTTGAGCGCTGTCATGAACATGATCGGGGTGAGCGACTCGCGCTTGATGCGGCGTGCGAGACCGAAACCCGAGCCGTCTGGCAGCTTCACATCCAGGATCGCCAGGTCCCAGCGCCCGCTCGCGAGCGCGGCCTCCGCCGCAGCAATCGTCTGAACCCATTCGACCTCGAGCCGCTCCTTCCGCAGCCGTTCGTGCAGCGTGCGGCCCAGAGACTGATCGTCTTCAACGAGAAGAACGCGAGGCATTGCTTACCGGGTTCCGGGAAGCTCGAGCATTGCGGTGAAGCCGGGCGACTCGGCGGATGCGGACAGGAACGTGAGCGACCCGCCCATGCGCGCGACGAGCTGGCGGCAGACGAACAGGCCCATGCCCGTGCCGCGAGCCTCGCCGCCCTTCGCAAAGGGCTCGCCGAGCGACGGCAGGATCGAAGCGGACACGCCGCGTCCGTGGTCGGACACCGTCATGCGCACCCGGCCGGATCCGGCCGGCGCGAGTGAAACCGTCACCCGCGCCGCGCCGCCGTGCACGACCGCGTTCTGCAGCAGGTTACGGCAGACCGCCTCGAACGCGCGCGCATCGGCGATGACCGACTCGCTGCCGCGGACCTCGACGGAGAGCTCAGGCCAGTCCTGCGCCAGGCGCGCGAACGTGCTGACGACGTCGACGCGCTCGCGGAGGAGCCGCCCGTCGGGTTGCGACACGAAGAGCGAGTTCTCGAGCTGAATCTGCAGTCGCACGGTGTCGTGCAGCAACCGATCGAGCGGCTCTCGGGGCGCCGCCTCCGGCCAGTCCTCACGCAGGCTCTCGGCCTGAAGCTGGATGCTGGCGAGTGAGGTCTTCAAGTCGTGGGTGAACGACATGAAGAAGGCTTCGATCGCCTGCCGCCGTCCATGTTCGCGTCGAATGGCCAGCACGATCGCGACACCTCCCGCCACGAGCAGGACGATGAATGTCCCGCCTTCCCATACGAACATGCGATGCCGGTTCGTGAGCCTGAGCCCGACGCTCAGCCACCACGATGCGAGTGAGACGGTCACCGCGAGCCATACAGCGGCAATGACGTAGTGAAGGCCCGAGTGCGAGCGGGACCGTGTCATTCTCGTGCGGGGTGGGCGGCGGCGTCGGCCAGCGCCATCGCCGCGTCGGCCAGCGTCTCCGTGTCGTGCGCGAGCGACAAAAAGCTCACCTCGTACGGCGAGGGCGGCAGGTAGATGCCATTGGCGAGCGCGGCATGAAAGAAGTGGCGGTACCACTCGGCATGAGAGTTGGGAATGTGGTCGGGCCGCCGCACCGGGCCGTCGTGCCGGCGCCGAATCCAGAAGATCGACCCGTGACGTACCACGTCGAGTGCCGGCGCCACCTTGGCGAGCCGATCGGTCAGGTCGCGCGCGAACGCGTCGGCATGAGCCTCGAGTCGTTCCCAGCCATCCGTCTCTTCCAGTTGCTGAAGCGTTGCGAGACCAACGCGCATGCCGACCGGGTTGGCGCTGAGCGTGCCCGCCTGATAGACCGGACCGGCAGGCGCGACTAGTTGCATCAATTCCGCGCGACCGCCATACGCACCGACCGGAAAGCCGCCGCCAATCACCTTGCCGTAGCACACGAGATCGGGCGTGACTGAGTAGCGCGCGGCGGCGCCTCGAACGCCATCGCGGAATCCCGTAATCACTTCATCGAGGATCAGGAGCGTGCCGTGTCGCCGGCAGGTCTCGGAGAGATGCCGTAGCCATTCTTCGCGCTGCGGCAGCAAGCCGTAGTTTGCGGGCACCGGCTCGACGATTGCCGCGGCGATCGTGCCGGCATGGCTAGCGAAGACATCGTCGATGGATTGTTCATCGTCGAGCGGCGCCACGAGCGTATGCGCTGCCACGTCGTCTGGCAGGCCGGCACTGGACGCGGTTACGGTGCCCGCCAGTCCGCTGCCTGCCTTGACGAGAAGATGATCGGCATGGCCGTGGTAGCAACCTTCGAACTTGAGGATGTCGGATCGCTTCGTGGCAGCCCGCGCGACGCGAAGGGCCGACATCACGGCCTCGGTGCCGGAAGAGACGAAACGCAGGCGTTCGACCCACGGGACGCGGGCAATGATCCATTCTGCAAGCTCGAGCGAGTAGGGCTCACAGGTGCCGTAGCTCCAGCCGTCGGTGATGGCCCTATGGGCGACTTCGGCGACAGCGGGATCGTGGTGGCCGAGAATGAGCGGGCCGAAGCTCAGGCAGAAGTCGATGTAGGTGAGGCCGGTGACGTCGGTGAGTCGCGCGCCGCGTGCCGACGCCATGAAGATTGGCGTGCCGCCGACGCCGTGAAAGGCGCGGACGGGACTATGCACGCCACCGGGCGCGGTGAGAAGTGCGCGTTGAAACAGCGATTCGCTGCTCACGTCAGACCCAGCAGCCTCGCGCGCCTCGCGCCGTAGGTGATGATGAAGGCGGCGCCCGCGCGGCGCAGTACGAGGAGCGTCTCGCCGAGGACAGCGTCGAAATCCGCGAACCCTCGGTCGGCGAGGGCAAGGAGACTGGCGTACTCGCCGCTGACCTGGTACGCGCCCACACCTACGCCCGTCCGATCGGCGATTGGACCGATTAAATCCAGCGAGGTCATCGCCGGCTTCACCATGAGCAGATCCGCCCCTTCCTCAGCGCACCGCACGCTCGAGCCAATTGCATCACGGCGCGATCGCACGTCGAGCTGGTAGTGGCGGCGGTTGCCGAACTGCGGCGCCGAGTCGGCCGCCTCGCGGAAGGGACCGTAGAAATGGCTCGCGAACTTCGTGCTGTAACTCATGATCGGGACGCGCTCGTGGCCACCCGCGTCAAGCGCAGCGCGCAGATGCGCCGTGCGGCCGTCCATCATGTCACTTGGACTGACGCCGTCGGCGCCGGCGCGGGCGGCCTCGACGGCCTCCCGCCCCAACGCCTCGAGCGTCGCGTCGAGATCGATCCCGTCGTGCTCGTCAAGGAGCGCGCAGTGACCGTGTGTCGTCGACGAGCACAGGCACACGTCTACCCACAGATGAAGCGCGTCGTCGAAGCGCGCCTTGATGGCGGCGACCGTTGAAGCGAGATGTCGGAACGTGAGGCCGCGCGCCTGCTTGGTGGCCGGCACGGCGAAGAGCATGAAGTGTCGGACGCCCGCGTCGAGGTCGCGCGCGATCGTCTCGAGCGCTGCGTCCGTGCCGTGGCGTGCGTTGTCGCCAAGACCGGCAATCAACTCGCTACCTGACAGATCCTCGACGACGAAGAGAGGCTGAATCAGCTGGGCCGCCGAAAAACTGGTCTCGGAAACCAGATCGCGCAGGTGCGCCGTCTGTCGCAGACGCAACCTCGACCACCCGGGTCGCGACGTGGTCACGGCGTGATGTTCAGAAGCCATTGGTCATACTCCAACCAGGTGCTGATGCGTGCGCCTGGGCCGAGCGCTTCGCGTAGTGCCTGCGCTGTCCGGCCCGGGCCGCTCGCGTGCCAGCCGGCTCGAATGCCGGGATGCCGTTCGAGTGCCTCACGCAACAGCGTACCGCTCAGCCAGAAAAAATGTGTGCGCGCCCCCAGGTCATCCGGCAGGGCGTACTCGACGTGGTAAGTGGCGAGCGCACCGGGCGCGTCCGATCGATCGTGCGTCAGCCGCAGCCAGGCTGGAATACGGCCAGCAAGCCGGTCGATAGCGGGCGACTCGCGGTCCCCCAAGCCCTCCGACGAACCGTGTACCCATACCCCTCGTGCCGCTAGTTTCTGCCACGTCTCCAACCCGGCTGTCCAGATGAGCTGCGAATTGGAGGGCTGATAGGTCGCCGGAAGCGCGTGAGCGCGGGCGATCCACAATGCCGATGCGTCGATTGGAACGATAGCGGGCAGATCGCGACGCTCGGCGCGCCGGTGCTCATCGGGACGCGGATAGATCTGCGATGGGTCGGCTTGCGGAGGCACCGGTGCGTCAGGTGATCGGGCGAGCGCCCACTCGCCGATGACGTCGCCGTTCGGCAGGGCGCCGCGGATGCTCGTGACGCGACCGAAGTCACGCAGGAGCACGGTAGCCCCGATCGCTTCATGGCAGCCGCCACCGTACGAGGCGAGCACAGCGCGTTCGGCCTCGACGGCGACCCGCGTCGGCTCGTGGCTGATTGCCTGCACCATGGCGACGATATCGTCGCGCCGCGCGGCAACTTCGATGGCGAGCGCGCCCTGGGCCGGCGCAGTCGGAAATCGCCGGAGCGGTAGCACCATCCACGCAGACTGATCGAGACAGTGCCGCACGTCGCGCGCGACATCCGATCCAGGCGCGAGCAATCGATCGAGCGCCGCTTTGGCGACGACGAGCCCGCCAGCTTCGCCGGCGATGAGTTTCTGGAATCGTGTCGGCACGTTGCCGCGGACG
>Ga0190274_10000408_pt1 | contig 26438 bp, 24 predicted proteins | sample Popmic531T_FD_133002 | JGI IMG/M metagenome (GOLD analysis project Ga0190274, IMG submission 133002) | Populus adjacent soil microbial communities from riparian zone of Yellowstone River, Montana, USA - 531 T | ecosystem: Environmental > Terrestrial > Soil > Riparian zone | place: USA: Montana... | reverse complement strand
GGTCTTCCTGATGAACAACGGCTACATGGGCATGGTCCGCCAGTGGCAGGAGCTGTTCTGGGACCGCCGCTACAGCTCGGTCGAGATGGGCGCCAGCCCCGACTGGGTGAAGCTGGCCGAGGCGTTCGGCGCCACCGGCCTGCGCTGCGAGGACTCCGCCGACCTCGAGGAGACGATGGTCAAGGCACTGGAGACCGACGGCCCCGTCCTGCTCGACGTCCGCGTCGCCCAGGAGGAGAACTGCTACCCGATGATCCCGCCCGGCGAAGCGGCCCGCGACATGGTCGAGGCGCCGCGGGGGGCGGTGCGCTGATGGAGGCCGGGACTCCCCAAGCCGTCAAATTGGAGGATCTGCACCTGCCCGGCCAGCTCAGCGGCCGCAAGCACATCCTCTCGATCCTGGTCGAGAACAAACCGGGCGTGCTGGCTCGGATCGCCGGTCTCTTCTCGCGCCGCGGCTTCAACATCGACACGCTCGCGGTCGGGCCGACCGACGACCCCACCGTCTCGCGGATCACGCTCACCCTGGACGGCGCGGTCCACCCGATCGACCAGGTGACCAAGCAGCTGCACAAGCTGGTCAACGTCCTGAAGATCCGCGACATGGAACCGGAAGAGACGGTGGCGCGCGAGATGGCGCTGTTCAAGGTCTCCTCGGCGGTTGAGAACCGGGCCGAGATCATCCAGTTCGCGGAGATCTTCCGGGCCAAAATCGTCGACGTCGCGCGCCGCACGATGACGATCGAGGTGACCGGCTCGGCCGACAAGATCGAGGCATTCGAGCGGATGGTGCGCCCGCACGGGCTGGTCGAAATGGTGAGGACTGGCGAGATAGCGATTGGAAGGGGCTCCGACTGACAATGACGGCCCAGGATGCCGCCATACGGCGTCCTCGGTCGCCCAAATAGCGCTGCTATTCGGGCTCCCTGTGTCCTTGTCTGTCGACATCCTGACCTCGTCATTGTCAGCCGGGCTGCGCGAGGCGATCGGTCGGAAGCGGCGGACGCTGGTCAGCGTCACCGTCGAGTCCGAGCTCGACGACCCCTGCGCTGCGGTCTTCGCCTCGCGCCTTGCCTCCGATCGCTGGTTCTGCTGGGAGCAACCCGACCGGGGCTTCGCGCTGGCGGGACTGGGAACCGCCCACGAGGCCGCCTCGCGGGGTGAGGGGCGGTTCGCCGATATCGCCGCCGACTGCCTACGGGTGTGCGGCGACGCGGAGGTCGACGAGCCCGCCGGCCTGCCGGCCGGGGCCGGGCCGGTCTGGCTCGGCGGCTTCGCCTTCGACCCCGCGGGAGGCGCTTCATCGACCTGGGCCTCATTGCCGCCGGGCTCGCTGGTCCTGCCGGAGGTCTCCCTGTGCCGCAGCGACGGCCGCACCTTCCTCACCGCCAACGCGGTGGTTCAGCCCGGGGATGACGCGGAAGAGCGCGCCGCGGCGCTGAGCGCGCGGCTCGCGGCGCTGCGCAGCGGCGCGCCGCTGCCGCTGCTCGACCCGCACCCGACCGCGCACGCGGGGATTCGCAGCGTCCGTCCGCCGGGCGACTTCGAAGCGACGGTCGCGGCGGCCACATCCCGGATCGCCGCCGGCGAGATGAGCAAGGTCGTTCTGGCCCGCGAGGTCGTGGTCAGCGCCGGCGCCGCCCACGACCCGGCGGCCCTGTTCGGCGCGATGCGCGAGCAGTTTCCCTCCTGCTTCTGCTTCTGCTGCGGCACCCCGGAGGCGGCCTTCATCGGCGCCAGTCCGGAGTTGCTGGTGCGTCGCTCCGGGGCGAGCGCCTCGACCGTCGCCCTCGCCGGCTCGACCCGCCGCAGCTCCGACCCGGCTGTCGACGACCACCTCGGCGAGCAGCTGCTGCGCAGCGACAAGAACCGCCGCGAGCAGCGGATCGTCGCCGAGCGGATCGTCCGTGCCCTGCGCCCGCACGCGGTCTGGGTCGAGGCGGCGGCCGAGCCCGAGGTCGTCAAGGTGGCGAACATCCAGCACCTCGCGACCCCGGTGATCGCCCAGCTCGCCGAGCCGCGCTCGGCGATCGAGCTGGCCGGGCTGCTGCACCCGACCCCGGCGGTCGGCGGCGAGCCCTGGCCCGCCGCCGCCGCGGCGATCGCCGGGCTCGAGCAGATGGACCGCGGCTGGTACGCCGGCCCGGTCGGGTGGATGGACGTGACCGAGGACGGCGAGTTCTGCGTCGCCCTGCGCAGCGCCCTGCTGCGCGACCGCGAGGCGCACCTCTTCGCCGGCGTCGGCGTCGTCGCCGGCTCGGACCCGGCTGCCGAGCTGGCCGAGACCGAGGTCAAGCTGCAGGCACTGCTGTCGCTGCTGGCCGAGTAGCGGTCCCGCCGCCGAGTCGTGCAAAATGGCCCGGTGATTCGTCGCCGGGTGGGGGTCGGGGTGGTCTTGGTCGCGCTCTTCGCGCTGGTCTCGCCGGCTGCCATGGCCGCGACGCTGCCGGAGGGGCCGCGCCTCGCCTTCGGCGTCTGGAAGACCGCCGGCAAACGGATGGATCTGACCGTGCAGACGATCGGCGCGGACGGCAGCGGGCGGATCACGCTCGCGGGCAAAGGCCGGATCTGGGCGACCCCGTTCGACAGCGGCTCCTGGTCGCCCGACGGCTCGATTTTCGCCTTCACGGGGGCACCTCGGAAGAAGGACGGGGAGGAGAGCAACCGGATCTATCTTGCCCGGGCGGATGGAGGCGCGTTGAAGGCCGTGCCCCATACCCGCGGTGCGAGCGAACCGGTCTTCTCGCCGGACGGCCACACGGTCGCCTTCTCCCAGACCAGGCTCGAGTTCGACATCGACTTCGAGCATCCCGAGCGCTCACGCGACTACTTCGCCACCACGACTTGGATCGTCGACCTGGCCAGCGGTCGGTTGCGGAGGTTGACCCCCTGGCGCAACGGCCTCAGGGTCGAGGCCACGTCGTTCTCACCCGACGGCCGCACCCTGCTCGCCGAGCGGGAAAAGGGGGAAGGCGAGGAACTCGTCAGCCTCGACGTCGCGAGCGGGCGCATGACGCTCTTCGCGCGCGATGCGCGTGACGCCGCCTACTCACCGGACGGAAGCCGCATCGCCCTGGTAAGTGACCGCGACGGCGTGGTCGTTGACGGCGCCGACGGGCCGATCCCGCTCGGTGAGCTGTACGTCGTCGCCGCCGACGGCAGCCGCTGGCAGCGCCTCACCCGCAACCGCACCCGGGAAGAGGAAGCGCCGAGCTGGGATCCCTCGGGGCAGCGTTTGGCGTACGCCCAGTCGACCGGGCCGGGGACGATCGGCTTCGGCTTCACCAATGTCGTCATGCAGGTCAACGCGGATGGCACCTGCCCGACCCGCCTCGTCGGCGTGCCTCGCGCCGAGCTGAGGTCCGACTTCGCCTTGTACGCGCCGACCTGGCGCCCGGGTCCGGGTCGCGAGGCCGGCCCGATCGCCTGCCCTGGCCGTTAGCCGAGTAGCCGATCGGATAGGGAACCCTCATGTTTATCTCTCTTCGTCATCTCATCCTGGCGGCGACGGTGGGGTTGGCACTGCTGATGCCGGCGAGCGTGGCGATTGCCGCGGCGCCGCCTGGTCCCCGCTTGGCCGTGGTCAAGCTGCGGGACCCGCAATGGACCCAGCTTCTCACCGTGGATCCCCTTGGCGAGACGCGTGAATCTCTCTACGCCCTCAGTGAGGCGAACGCGCCCCCCGCGGTGTACGTGTGGTCGGCGCCCTCCTGGTCGCCCGACGGAACCCAGATCGCCTTCACCGTGCTGAACGAAATGCTGCCGGAATTCGGAAGCACGGGTACGAGTCTCGCCTTGATCTCCGCTGACGGGGGTGCCGTGAAGGGAATTCCCGACACCGCGAACGGGTTCGAACCGGTTTTCTCCCCCGGCGGGCACACGATCGCGTTCGCCAGGCAGCGGGAATCCCATATCCCGAATCGGCGCGACGCCGACGGCCGTTTCGAGGGCGTCTCGGTCTGGCTCGCGGACCTGGAGACGGGAAGATCGAGGCCGCTGACGCCTTGGCGCGACGGCGTCTTCCTCTTTCCATCGTCGTTCTCGCCGGACGGCTCGCGGTTGGCGCTCAGCCGGAGGATCGGAGACAACCGGCCTGTGGCAGCGGAGATCGATCTTGACGGCAACCCGCTCAGGGTGTTCGCGCGCAACGCCTACGAACCGGTCTACTCGCCCGACGGTCGCTCCGTGGCATTCCTCAGGGGCCCGTGGAAAGAAGTTACGAGGCACCACTCAGGGAACGGAAGACTCCGGCTTGCGGCACCTTTCAACGACATCTTCCTCATCGGCTCCCCGGGAACCCGCCCGCGCAGGGTGACCCACACGAAGCGAGCGGTCGAGGAGGCGCCGCGCTGGGACCCGTCCGGCCAGCGTCTGGCCTACACGGAGTGGCGCCCCTTCGACTACGGCTCGCAGTCGATTTCTCGCCAGGAAGCGATCGGCTTCGGCTTCGGCAAAGCGGTGCGGATGATCAACGCCGACGGAACCTGTCCGACGACGGTCCTCTCGGGGCTGCACTCGATGCATTACGCCGCCGCGTGGCAACCGGGTCCCGGCCGCGAAGCGGGGCGGATCGCCTGCTAGCTCGGCAACGCGTCATGGACGCGGCTGGTCAGGCCCCGGTGCGCCGCTACGTTGGCGCCGCGATCGGTCTTGACCTCGATCAGGCCGGTGCCCGCGGCCAGCGCCTCGGGCAGCTCGGCGAGCGAGCCGAGGCGGCGGTGGGGGAGGTCGAAGAGCGCGGCGGCCTTGGCGGCGTTTACCCCGCGCGGAGTGACGAGCAGCGCCTCGAACTCGCCGCCGTCGAGGGTTTGCTCCTGCGGCAGGAAGTGGAAGATGCCGCCGCCGTCGTTGTCGATCACCACGATGCGAACCGGGGTGGAGACCTCGCGCAGGGCCGCGAGGCCGCCGACGTCGTGGAGCAGGCCGAGGTCGCCGGTGATCACGGTCGTCGGCCGGCCGCTCGCGTGCGCGGCGCCGATCCCGGAAGAGAGAAGACCGTCGATGCCGTTGGCGCCGCGGTTGCTGAGAAAGAGCACGTCGGTCCCGGCCGCGGGCAGGAAGGCCTCCTGGTCGCGGATCGGCATGCTCGAGGCCGTGTAGACGAGGTCGCCGTCGCGGTGCGCGGCGCCGAGGGCGCGGTGGAGGGCCGGCTCTGAGATCTCGGTGCCGTCGGCAAACGCCGCGCTGAGAGCGGCCTGCGCCGCGGCCTCGGCCTCGGTCCAGCGCTCCGGCGCCGCGCGTTCCCGTCCCTCCAGGCCTTCCAGCCGCGCCGTCCAGCCGGACGCCAGCTCGGTCGGGTCGGCGCGCAGGATCGCCGCGGCGCGGTTGGTCGGCTCGTCCCAGCCGCCGTAGGGGTCGATCGCGATTTCGCTGGCGCCGCTCGCCGCGAGCCAGGCGCGCAGCGGCTTGCTGGTCGGCATCGCGCCGAAGCGCAGGACGAGGTCGGGGACGACCGAGCGGGCGAAGTGCTCCTCGCGCAGCAGCAGGTCGTAGGCGGCGACGACGTGGGAGCGGTCGTGGGGGCCGCTGCGCAGCTGCGAGGTCGGCTCGGCGAGGATCGGAAACCCCGAAACCCGGGCCAGGTGGGCGAGCGGCTCGCGCAGCTCGGGGTCGAGCTGGCGGCCGGCGACGATCACCCCGGAGATCGCGTCGCCGATGTGCCCGGCGACCTCGTCGAGCAGGAAGGCGGAGGGCTCGAGGTCGAGCCGCGTCACCGCGGTGAGGGGTCGGCCATCGCGTCCCTCCAAAGCGAGCGGGTCGGTTGCCGTCACCGCTCCCTCGACCGGTACTGGCGCCAAGGGCTCCCGCCAGGGGAGGTTGAGGTGGACCGGCCCGGGACGGACCTCGCCGCGCGCTGCCGCCAGCGCCCGGCAGGCGACCGAGCGGTAGTGCAGCAGCCCGTCGTCGCCGGCCGCGTGGGTGCCGACTTCGCAGAACCAGCGCACCGCCGAGCCGAAGATCCCGATCTGGTCGATCGTCTGGCCGGCCCCGATCCCGCGCAGCTCCGGCGGGCGGTCGGCGCTGAGCACGATCAGGGGCAGCGCCGACTCGTCGGCCTCGCAGACCGCCGGGTGGCAGTTGGCGACGGCGGTGCCCGAGGTGCAGAGCAGCGCCACCGCCTCGCCGCTCGCCTGCGCGGCTCCCAGCGCGAAGAAGCCGGCCGAGCGCTCGTCGACGATCACCGTCACCTCGATCTCGGGTTGCCGCCAGAGCGCCACCGCGAGCGGCGTCGAGCGGGAGCCGGGGGAGACGACCGCGTGGCGCAGCCCGCCTCGCGCCAGCTCCTCGACGAAGGCGGAGGCGAGAGCGGTGTTGGCGTTGGTCGGATCCACGGCTGGGGCGCTTTCCTCTCGCATGGCGAGAGTAAGTCGTCCCGGCAGGCTAAATGCGGTGCGCTTGCAGCGCCTGCTCGTCGATCTCGACGCCGAGGCCGGGCCCGGCCGGCGGATGCAGCATCCCGTCGCGCAGCTCGCACTCGACCGCGGCGACCGTGGAGGCGAAGAGCCGCTGGGTCGCCAGGCCGTGGGCGAGGCCGATGCCCTCGCCGCCGGCCTGCTCGCGCAGGGTCTGCGCGACCTCAGCGGCAGCGGCGATCCCGACCGGCCCGTCGAGGGCGCTGGAGAGGTAGGAGGGGAGGATCTCGGCGATCGCGATCGCCTCCTCGGGCCCACCCACCTTCGAGAGCTTCACCCCGGCGAGGGAGCACGCGCCCGCTTCCTTGGCGCGTTTGGCGTCGGCCCGGCTCGCGACGCTCTCGTCGCCGGCGATCGGGATCGCGGTCGCCGCCGCCACCTCGGTCATCCCCTCGAGCGTCGCCACGGGCTGCTCGGCCAGCTCGACGTCGAGCTCCTCGAGCTCGCGCAGCGTGCGCACCGCGGCCGGCACGTCCCAGGCCGCGTTGGCGTCGATCCGGATTCGCGATCCAGCTCCTACGGCCTCGCGCACGGCGCGCGCCTGGCCGACGTCGTCGCCGGCGCCGAGCTTCAGCTTGAAGGTGGCGAAGCCCTCGGCCGCCCAGCGCAGCGCATCTTCCGCCACCGCGGCCGGCTCGCCGGCGATGAGCGTCGCGTTGCAGGGCACCGGATCGCCCGACTCGGCGTGGGAGCCGCGCGCGGCCGCGGTTCGCCGCCCGCGCAGGTCCATCAGCGCGGTCAGGACCGCGCAGCTGGCCGGCGGAGAAAGGGAGGGAAGCCATTCCTCCCGCAGCTCGTCGAGGTCGTCGAGCGCTTCCAGCTCCGCCGCGACCCGCGCCAGCGTCGTCCCGCCGCGCATCGAGAGCGGCACCGCTTCGCCCAGCCCGATCAGCCCGTCCTCGTCGCGCAGCCGCAGGAGCACCATCTCCCGCCGGGTCAGCGTCCCGCGCGCCGTCACATACGGCTTCTTGAACGGCAACGCGTAGGGGATGACCTCGACCGACGCCAAGCGCATGGCCGAAGCTTCTCAGGCGGAGATCAGCAGGCCGGCGCTGACCAGCAGGCTGTAGACGGCGAGGACCTTGCCGGTCTCGGCGAGCACGCCGTTCAGCGCCGGGCCGTCGGTGCGTTCGCTCAGCGTGCGCATCGGCCCGATCGCCAGCGGCAGCGCCGCCAACCCGATCAACGGCAGCAGGCTCGTATCGCCGGCGAGGAGCGCGATCGGCAGCACCGCGAAGGCGCCCAGCACGAGCAGCCGGTACAGCGTCACCGCGTCGGCGCGCCCCATCCGCACCGCCAGGGTCATCTTGCCCGCCCTCCGGTCGGTCTCGAGGTCGCGGACGTTGTTGACCACGAGGATCGCCGTGGCGAGGAACCCGACCGAGATCGAGAGCCCCAGGGGCAGGACGTCGAGGGACTCGACCTGCACGTAGTAGGAGCCGTTGACCGCGACCAGGCCGAAGAAGAGGAAGACGAAGACCTCGCCGAGCCCGGCGTAGCCGTAGGGCCGCGGCCCGCCGGTGTAGAGGACGCCGGCGGCGATCGAGAGGATGCCGATCAGGAGGATCACCGGGCCGGCGACGACCGTCAGGTAGATGCCGCAGGCCACCGCGACCGCGAAGGCGATCCAGGTCGCGACCAGGACCCGGCGCGGCGTCACCAGCCCGGCCGAGGTGACGCGCACCGGCCCGAGCCGGTCGGCGGTGTCGGCGCCGCGCCGCGCGTCGGAGTAGTCGTTGGCGAGGTTGGTGCCGATCTGGATGAAGATCGAGCCGACCAGCGCCGCGACGAACGCGCCCCAGCGCGGCAGGCTCCCGTACCAGCTCACCGCCGCCGCGGTCCCGACCAGGACCGGCGCGATCGCAGCCGGCAACGTCCGCGGCCGCGCCGCCATCAGCCAGATTCTCATGGTCGCTTCGGGAATTTGGAGAAGTCCGGCCGCCGCTTCTGCTTGAACGCTTCGCGCCCCTCGGCCGCCTCCTCGCTTCCGTAGAAGAGCAGGTTGGCGTCGTGGGCGAGCTGCTGGATCCCCGCGTAGCCGTCCTCGTGGGCGTTGAAGCTCGACTTGGCGAGCCGCAGCGCGAAGGGCGAGAGGGCGAGCATCTCGCGGCACCAGGCGACCGTCTCCGCTTCGAGGCGGTCGAGCGGAACGACCGCGTTGACCAGGCCCATCTCGTGCGCCTCCGCTGCGTCGTACTGGCGGCAGAGCAGCCAGAACTCCTTCGCCCGCTTGGTCCCGACCAGGTCGCGCAGCAGGGAGGCGCCGTAGCCGCCGTCCCAGGAGCCGACCCGCGGCCCGGTCTGGCCGAAGCGCGCGTTGTCGGCGGCGATCGTCAGGTCGCAGCAGAGGTGGAGGATGTGTCCGCCGCCGATCGCGTAGCCGGCGACCATCGCGACCACCGGCTTCGGCAGCCGCCGCATCTGCACCTGCAGGTCGGTGACGTGGAAGCGACCGAGCGAGGCGCCCTCGGCGACGTAGCCGCTGTCGCCGCGGACCGTCTGGTCGCCGCCCGAGCAGAACGCCCGCTCGCCCTCGCCGGTGAGGACGACGACGCCGATCCCGGTGTCCTCGCGCGCCGCCTCCATCGCGGCGGAGACCTCGACCAGCGTCTGCGGCCGGAAGGCGTTGAGGACATCGGGCCGGGCGATCGTGATCCTGGCGATTCCGTCGCCGGTCTCGTAGCGGATGTCCTCGTATTCGCCGGCGCTCTCCCAGGCGATCGGCGCGTAGAGCTCCTCCTCGGATAGGGCGTCCTTGTGGCGTTGGGGCATGATGGGCACGATATCCCGCCGATGAAGCTCGACGACTGGCTGTCCCAGAGATCCCAGAGCTGCCCCGACCGCACCGCGCTGGTGGCGGACGGGGCCGAGATGACCTACGCCGAGCTCGAGGCGGAGGCGACCTGGGTCGCGCGGCGGCTCGCCGCGCACGGCGTCCGCCGCGGATCCACGGCGGCCCTGACGATGCACCCGCGGCGCGAGCAGGTGGTCCTCGTGCACGCCTTGATGAAGGTGGGAGCGAAGCTGCTGCCGCTCAGCCCGCGCCTCACCGCGGTCGAGCGGGCCGGGATCGTCGCCGCCGAGGAGCCGATCGTCGACCTCGACGACGCCGGCCAACTGACCCAGACCGAGGCCGACATGCCGCTGCTCGGCGAGCACGACATGGACGAGGTCTGCGCCCGCGTCCTGACCAGCGGCAGCAGCGGCGTCCCGCGCCCGATCGGCCTCACCTACGGCAACTTCCTCTGGAGCGCGGTCGGCTCGGCCTTCAACATCGGCGTCGAGCCGGAGGACCGCTGGCTCTGCTGCCTGCCGCTCAGCCACATCTCCGGGCTGGGGATCGTGATGCGCAGCGTCATCTACGGCACCGCGGCGGTGGTCCACGAGGGATTCGAGGCCGACCGGGTCGGAGCGGCCCTGGAAGGGGAAGGGATCACCGTCGTCTCGCTGGTCGCGACGATGCTGACCCGGCTGCTCGAGGCCGGCGCCGACCTCTCCGGGCCGCGGGCGATCCTGGTTGGCGGCGGTCCGGTTCCCGAGGGGCCGCTGAAGGAGGCGACCGCGAAGGGCGCGACCGTGGTGCAGACCTACGGCCTGACCGAGACCTGCTCGCAGGTGACCACGCTCGCCCCGGCCGAGGCCCGCCGCAAGCTCGGCTCCGCCGGCCGGCCGCTGCTCACCACCCACCTCCGCATCCTCGACGGGGAGATCCTCGTGCAGGGCCCGACCGTCGCCCCGGGCAGCGCCGACGCCGACGGCTGGCTGCACACCGGGGACCTCGGCCAGATCGACGAGGAGGGCTTCCTCTACGTCGAGGACCGGATCGACGACATGATCGTCAGCGGCGGGGAGAACGTGATCCCCGCCGAGGTCGAGGAGGTGCTGCTGCGCCACCCCGAGGTCGCCGACGCCGCGGTGGTCGGGCGCGAGGACCCGGAGTGGCAGCAGGCGGTGACCGCGGTGGTCGTGCTGGAGAGCGGCTCGGCGGTCACCCCCGACCAGCTGCGCCGGCACTGCGCCGAGGCGCTGGCCGGCTTCAAGGTGCCGAAGCGGATCGAGCTGGCCGCGGCGCTGCCGCGCACCCCCTCCGGCAAGCTGATGCGCAGAGCGCTCCGATAGCCTGCTCCGCCATGCGCACCGACGACATCTTCTACGACAAGGACGCCGACCTCGGCAAGCTCGACGGCAAGACCGTCGCGATCCTCGGGTACGGCTCGCAGGGGCACGCACACGCCCTCAACCTCAAGGATTCCGGCGTCGACGTGGTGGTCGGCCTGCGCCCCGACTCCTCCAGCCGCGCCAAGGCGGAAGCGGCCGGGCTCGAGGTGCTCGAGATCGCCGAAGCCGCCAGCCGCGGGGACCTGGTGATGGTCCTGCTGCCCGACGAGAAACAGGCAGACGTCTGGGCCGCGGAGATCGCCGACGGCATCGCCCCCGGCAACCTGCTGCTCTTCGCGCACGGCTTCGCGATCCACTTCGGCCAGATCGAGCCGCCCCCCGGCGTCGACGTCGGGATGATCGCGCCCAAGGGTCCCGGCCACCTGGTCCGCCGCCAGTACGAGGAAGGCAACGGCGTGCCCTGCCTGATGGCGGTCCACCAGGACACGACCGGCGACGCCCACGACCTCGTCCTCGCCTACGCCTCCGGGATCGGCGGCGGCCGCGCGGCGGTCATCGAGACGACCTTCAAAGACGAGTGCGAGACCGACCTGTTCGGGGAGCAGGCGGTCCTCTGCGGTGGCGCCTCGGAGTTGGTGCAGGCCGGGTTCGAGACCCTGGTCGAGGCCGGCTACGACCCCCGCCTCGCCTACTTCGAGTGCCTGCACGAGCTGAAGCTGATCGCCGACCTGATGTACGAGAAGGGGATCCAGGGGATGCACTACTCGATCTCCAACACCGCCGAGTACGGCGACCTCACCCGCGGCAAACGCGTCATCACCGACGAGACCAAGGCGGCGATGAAGCAGATCCTCGGCGAGATTCAGTCCGGCGACTTCGCCCGCGAGTTCATCGCCGAGACCAAGGCCGGCAACGAGAGCTTCGACCGCATGCGGAACGAGCTGCAGGGGGCCGAGATCGAGGACGTCGGCAAGGACCTTCGCACCATGATGCCCTGGATCGATCAGGGGTTCAGCGACACGAAATAGCGGTGTGTGTGAGGGGTGGCGGTGGGGGTCGCTCGGAGCACCTCCGCCGAGAGTCACCGCTTCCGGCTTGCGCATCGACGTTTCCGGCTCGGCTCCATGCTGAGTACCGATCGACCCCCACCGCCACCCCTCCAACCAGCGCTTGCAAAGTACCGCCAGCTCTCGAAACGGGCCGCGATGGTCTGCTCCAGAAAGCTGCTGAACCCCGGGCGTCTATCGGAGAGCGATTGCGTGGAGGTGTCGGCAGGGGGTCCCCGGGTACTCAGCATGGAGCCGAGCCGGAGCCGTCCGAAGCGTCAGCCAATTCCCGACTCTCTCGGCGGAGGTGCTCCCGGGGACCCCCTGCCGACACCTCCCTCACCACACCGGTCTCCCGATCGCTCAGCGCGGGTTAGTCTCACCCTCGGGCAACCGCCCATCACGGCCCACATAGCCGTCCTTGGCGCCGACCACGACGTAGACCGCGTCTTCGTTGTCGCTGAGGTTTTTCACCTTGCGATGGGTCGGGGCGTCGACCCAGGCGATGCCGCCGGGGCTGAGGCGGTGGGTCGATCCGTCGCCGAAGGTGAACTCGATCTCACCCATGTGGAGGAAGTAGAGCTCCTCCTGCTCGTCGTGATAGTGGCTGCCGGTCTCATACGAGGGCGGCAGAACGATCGCGTTGACCCCGAAGGCCCTGACGCCGAGCTCTTTGCGGATCTTGCGGAACCCCGGCCCTTCGCCGAGATCCGCAAGGTTGGAGATGGCGTAGCCCTCTCCTTTGGAAACGTTCTGCTCGCTCATCGCACTCCTCTCAGGCGGCCGGGGCCGCGGGTGGCTCCGTCGCCGGCGGCGCGGCCGGGGCGGTCGCCGCCTTCGCCCGCTCCAACCCGATCGGCGGGTAGTCGTCGGTGAGGAAGGCGAGGTACCCCAGCACCCGGGCGTGGAAGCTGTTTACGAAGGTCAGCATGTCGTTGATGCTCTGGGGCATGTAGCCGCGAAAGACGATCGTCAGCCAGGCGACCAGGCCGGCAAGCATCTGGATGTACGAGGTGCCGTAGGAGAGCACGAAGAGCACCGGGAAAACGAGGATCCAGCGGAACAGCGCCTTCAGCCGGCTCTGGCGCTCGGCCGCGGGGGCGATATTGACCCGGATCGGGTAGCTGTCGTCGGCGCTGAGGCTGAACGGCGGCCAGACGTCGGTCTGCAGGAAGATCCAGGCGGAGGTGCGGACCGAGAAGCGGACCACCCCGGAGTTGAACTCGTAGAGCCACTGCGGGTAGCGCCCGAGGATGATGATCGCGATCCAGGCGATCAGGTGGGTGACGGCGAAGAGGATGCCCCAGAAGGTGGCGACGATGAACCACGGGATCGCCAGGATGAGGCGGAAGAAGGTCGTCCAGCGGTTCGGCGTCGGGTTGAAATCGGCTTCGTAGCTGATCGGGTACATGCATCCCCCTCTGGTTGGACGGGACGGACGGCAGCGCTGCGAGCCTACCCCGGGGTCCGGCACCAGTCCACCCGCGGCTGTCAATAACCTGTCGAGCCCGATGGCGCCTCCGACCACCGACACCGTTCAGATCCCCGCCGGGCTGAAGCCGGCCGACGGCCGCTTCGGCTGCGGGCCCTCGAAGGTGCGCCCGGAGGCCTTGGCGGCGCTGGCCGAGCGCTCCGACCTGATGGGCACTTCGCACCGCCAGGCGCCGGTTCGCGACCTGGTGGGCCGGGTGCGCGGCGGGCTGGCCGAGCTCTTCTCGGCGCCCGACGGCTACGAGGTCGTGCTCGGCAACGGCGGCACCACCGCCTTCTGGGACGCCGCCGCGGCCTGGTTGGTGCGCGAGCGTCCCCTGCACCTGACCTACGGCGAGTTCTCCCAGAAGTTCGCGAAGGCGACCGCCGCGGCACCGTTCCTCGCCGACCCGGTCGTGGTCGAGGCGGAGCCGGGCGACGCGCCGGCGCCGGCCGCGGACCCCGCGGCCGACGTGCTCGCCTGGGCGCACAACGAGACCTCGACCGGCGTGATGGTTCCGGTGCAGCGGCCCGCCGAGGCGGGCGAGGCCCTCGTCCTGATCGACGCGACCTCGGGCGCGGCCGGCCTCCCGGTCGACGCCGCCGACGCGGACGCCTACTACTTCGCCCCGCAGAAGGGTTTCGCCGCCGACGGCGGGCTCTGGCTGGCCCTGCTCAGCCCCGCCGCGATCGCCCGTATCGAGGAGCTCGACGGCGCCGCCGGCCGCTGGCAGCCCGGCTTCCTCTCGCTGCAGACGGCGCTCGACAACTCGCGCAAGGAGCAGACCTACAACACCCCCGCGCTGGCGACGCTGCTGCTGCTCGCCGATCAGGTCGAGTGGATGCTCGGCAACGGCGGACTTGACTGGTGCGTGCGGCGTACCTCGGACTCCTCGGGGCGCCTCTACGGCTGGGCCGAGGCCAGCGGGGCCGCGACCCCGTTCGTCGCCGACCCCGCCAAGCGGTCGCTGGTCGTCGGCACGATCGACTTCGCCGATTCGGTGGACGCCGCGGCGCTCGCCGCCGCCCTGCGCGCCAACGGCATCGTCGACGTCGAGCCCTATCGCAAGCTCGGTCGCAACCAGCTGCGGGTCGGGATGTTCCCGGCGGTCGAGCCCGACGACGTCGAGGCGCTGACCGCCTGTATCGACTGGGTGCTCGAGAACGTCGAGGGGGTCGCCGGGTGAAGGTCCTGGTCAAGGAGAAGATCGCCGACCTCGGCGTGGAGCTCCTCCGCGCCAACTTCGACGTCGAGCTCGGGCTCGAGATGGACGAGGAGGCGCTGCGCGAGCGGATCGGCGAGTACGACGCGATCCTGATCCGCTCGGCGACGCAGATGACCGCCGAGCTGATCGAGCGCGCCGGCAACCTGAAGGTGATCGGCCGGGCCGGCACCGGGGTCGACAACGTCGACATCGCGGCGGCGACGCGGCGCGGGATCATCGTCGCCAACGCGCCCGAGTCGAACTCGGTCGCAGCCGCCGAGCACACCTTGGCGCTCGCCCTGGCGCTGTTCCGCAACGTTCCGCAGGCGCATGCCTCACTGGTCGCGGGCCGTTGGGACCGCGGCAAGTTCAAGGGCGCCGAGCTCTACGGCAAGACGCTGGGGGTGATCGGCTTCGGCCGGATCGGCCAGCTCGTCGCGAAACGCGCCCAGAGCTTCGAGATGGAGGTCGTCGCCTTCGACAAGTTCGTCTCCGCGGAGCGCTTCCGCGAGCTCGGCGTCGAGGGTGTCGAGAGCGTCGAAGAGGTGCTCGGGCGCGCCGACCTCGTGACCCTGCACGTGCCGAAGACGCCGGAGACGGTCGACCTCATCAATACCGAGACGATCGCCCAGATGGTGGACGGCGCCCGCCTCGTCAACTGCGCGCGCGGCGAGCTCGTCGATCTCGACGCGCTGACCGACGGGCTCGAGTCGGGCAAGCTGGCCGGCGCGGCGCTCGACGTCTTCCCCTCGGAGCCCTTCACCGAGCACCCGATCTTCGCGCGCGACGACGTCGTCTCCACCCCGCACCTCGGCGCCTCGACCGCCGAGGCGCAGGACCGGGCCGGCGTCGTCACCGCCGAGCAGGTGACCGCGGCGCTGAACGGCGCCGTCGTCACCAACGCGGTCAACATCGCCGCTGTCCGCCCCGAGGCGATGGAAGCGCTGGCGCCCTTCGTGCCGCTCTGCGAAAAGCTCGGCCGCCTCGCGCAGGGTCTCGGCGACGGCTCGGTCGACCGGGTCACCGCCGAGTTCCGCGGCCGCATCGCCTCGCACGACACCCGCCTGCTCGGGATCGCCGTGCTGGTCGGGATCCTCTCGGGACACACGGAGGAGCCGGTCAACCTGGTCAACGCGCCGCAGATGGCGGAGGAGCGCGGGATCGAGCTGGTCGAGACCAAGGACGCCAGTACCGACGACTTCACCGAGCTGGTCACCGTCCGGGTCGGCTCCGGCGATCACGAGGTGGAGGTTGCCGGGACCAGCGTCGGCCCCCGCAACGAGCCCTACCTCGTCTCGGTCTGGGGCGAGGGCTTCTACCTTCCGTTCGCCGAGCACCTCACCGTCTTCCGCTACGCCGACCAGCCGGGGATGATCGGCCGGGTCGGGACGATGTTCGGCGAGCAGGGGGTCAACATCGTCTCCGCTGCGGTCGGAGCCGAGCAGGGTGGGGAACGCGCCGTGATGGCGCTCACCACCGACGCGCCGGTGCGGGCCGAGACGATCGAGAAGATCCTTGCGCTCGGGGGCTTCGCAGTCGGCCGCTCGGTCGACCTTTGAGGACGGTTTAGGCTGGTCCCCATGCGGGCGGTGGTACTGACGGGGACCGGGGGTCCCGAGGTTCTCCAGGTTCAGGAGCGGCCGGATCCACCCGTCGGGCCGGGCGAGGTCCGCATCGCGGTGCGCGCCGCCGGGATCAATTTCGCCGACACCCTGGCCCGGGTCGGCCTCTACCCGGACGCGCCGAAGCCGCCCTGCGTGCTCGGCTACGAGGTGGCGGGCGAGGTCGAGACGGTGGGGGAGGGGGTCGAGGACTTCGCCGTCGGCGACCGTGTCATCGCCGGCACGCGCTTCGGCGGCCAGGCCGAGCTGGTCACGGTTCCGGCCGGGCAGGCGCTGCCGCTTCCGGAGCGGCTGAGCTTCGAGCAGGGCGCCGCCTTCCCGGTCAACTACGGGACCGCCTACGCCGCCCTGACCATGATGGGCAGCCTGCGGGAGGGCGACCGGGTGCTGATCCACGCCGCGGGCGGCGGGGTCGGGATCTCCGCGACCCAGATCGCCCGCAACGCCGGCGCCGAGATCTTCGGCACCGCCTCGCCCGGCAAGCACGAGGCGATCCGCGCCCAGGGCGTCAGCCACGCGATCGACTACCGGGGCCAGGACTTCGAGGCCGACGTGATGCGGATCACCGGCGGCGAGGGCGTCGACCTGATCATGGACGCGCTCGGGCCGACCTCGTTCCGCAAGGACTACCGGCTGCTGCGCTCCGGCGGGCGGCTCGTCATGTACGGGCTCTCGGAGAACTCCGATGGCGGCGTCCGCAACCTTCCGGCCACCTTCAAGAGTCTCGCCAAGATGCCGTGGGCGACGATGCCGTGGTGGAAGAGCCTGATGATGATGAACGAGAACAAAGGCGTCTTCGGGCTCAACATGCTGAGTTGGTGGGACCGCGAGGGCAACCTCGACCGCGTCACCGAGCCGCTGATGGCCGATTTGGAGGCCGGGCGCCTGGAGCCGGTCGTCGCCGAGGCGTTCCCCTTCGACCGGGCCGGCGAGGCGCACGAGTTCATCGCCCAGCGCCGCAACGTCGGCAAGGTCGTGTTGTTCCCATAGCGAGGGTCTTAAGCGAGCCGGGGGCGACGCGGGCCCGAAAAGATTTTGATGAAGAAGGCGATCCTGATCGGGGCGATGGCGGCGATCGCGGCGCTGGCCGCGCCGGGTGCCCTTGCCAAGCCGTCGCTGACCGTGCTGCTGGCCGGCGGCGTCGAAGAAAGCCGGATCTCGATCGCGCTCAGTCCCGACGGCCGCAGCTACCTGATCGACTCGGTGGCACCGCTCGAAGTCGGCGGGGAGATCTGCTCCAATCCGGAAGGGGAACCGAACCGGCTGGTCTGCGCGGCCCCTCCGATCGGCGGCTTCGAAGTCAACGCGGGGGCGGGTGACGACTCGGTCATGGTCGCCCGCGAGGTGCCGGTTCCGGTCACCCTGCGCGGCGGGCCCGGCATCGACCGGCTGGTCGGCGGTGGCGTGGGCGACAAGCTGGTCGGCGGTCCCGACGACGATGTGCTGATCGGCCGGGCCGGCCACGACTCGCTGTTCGGCGGCCCGGGGAACGATCGCCTGGTCGGCTGCAGTGGCAATGACCTCCTGAACGGGGGCAGCGGCGTCGACACCGTCCTGGGCGGTTCTGGGCGCAACGCGGTCTCGGAATAGCGTGGCCTAGGCGGGCTGCTGTGCCGGCCGCCGGGAGAACAGATTCCCGCCGACGAAGAGCAAGGCGACCAGGAAGCCGACGAGCGAGAGCGCCGCGTCGAGCCGGAAGCCGGCCTGGATCCCGTCGACGAAGGGCGGGATCGCGGAGTAGAAGACGGTCGTGGTCAGGCCGAGCCCGATTGAGCCGCCGGCGATCTGGAACATGTAGATGATCCCGCCGGCGAGGCTGGTCTGCGATTCGTCGACCGAGGTGACACCGGCGGTGGTCGCGGTCGGGTAGAAGCTGCCGATCCCGATCCCGAGCACGATCATTCCGGGGACCAGCGACCCATAGCCGGAGCCGTCGTCGACCTGGGAAAAGAGGAACGGCGCGAGGGTGATGCAGGCGGCACCGAAGGCGGCCAGCCGCTTCGCGCCGAGGCGGTCGTAGAGCGGCCCGGCGATGAAGGAGACGAGCGCGAAGACGCCGAGGAAGGGGAGGATTCCGACGCCCGCCTCGAGCGGCGAGTAGCCGAACTCCTTCTGCATGAACTGCGGCAGGTAGAGCAGCGAGGCGAAGAAGGTCGCCGACATGAAGAGGATCGCCACGCAGGAAGCGGTGAAGCTGCGGTTGCGCATGATCTCGCGCGGGATCAGCGCGTGCCGGCCGGCGCGCCGCTCGATCGGGACGAAGGCGGCCACCAGGACCGCGGCCAGGACCAGCAACCCGACCACGCGCGGGTCGCTCCAACCCCAGTCGGCGACCTGATCGAGCCCGATCAGAAGCGCGACCAGCCCGATCGAGAGGGATGCGATCCCGGCGTAGTCGATCCGCTGGTCTCCGGGCTCCGGCTCTTTGACGTGGACCAGGTAGTAGGTGACGAGGACCGCGAAGGCCGAGATCGGCACGTTGAGGAAGAAGATCCAGCGCCAGCTGAGCGCGTCGGTGACGAGGCCGCCGAGCAACGGCCCGAGCGCGTTGCCGAGGCCGGCGGCGCCGAGGATGATCCCGCCCGCCAGACCGGCCTTCTGTTCCGGCAGGATCGCGAACGTCATCCCGAGGATCGCCGGCCACATCAGCGCGCCGCCGATGCCCATCAGGGTGCGGCAGACGATCAGCCAGGCCTCGCTTTGGGCGGCGCCCCCGAGCGCCGACATCGAAGCGAAGATCGCGGTCCCGACGAAGAAGGCGTTGCGGCGGCCGAACATGTCGGCGAGGCGGCCACCGGTGACGATCATCACCCCGAAGGTGAGCGCGTAGGCGTTGACCACCCACTGGATCGTGTTGATGTTCGTATCGAAGTCCCTCTCCATGGTGGGGAGAGCGACGTTGATCGCCGAGAAGTCGTTGGCGATCACGACCACTGCGATCCCCATCGCGAAGAGGGCAAGCCAGTTGGTTCGCTGTCCCTGCGAGGCCTCGATGCGCGGCAGACTACGGAACGCCGCCGATGGCGCGTGATTCTGCGCTACCCTGCACTGCAGTGATGACCCAGCGGCTCGACAGCCTCGCGCTTCTCCTCCTCCTCCCCCCTCGGGGGGAATAGCGCTGGGCGGCGCGACAGCCGCGAGAGACAAGGTCATTCACACGGAAGAGAGAAGGAGGAGGTCCGATGGGACCCGCATCTGACGCCAACCGCGTCCACATTTTCGACACCACCCTGAGGGACGGCGAGCAGTCGCCCGGCATCTCGCTCAACACCGCCGAGAAGGTGGAGATCGCCCAGCAGCTGGCCCGCCTCGGCGTCGATGTGATCGAGGCCGGCTTCCCGATCACCTCGCCCGGCGACTTCGAGGCGGTGCAGGAGATCTCGCGCCGGGTGGAGGGGCCGACGATCTGCGGCCTGGCCCGCACCCACAAGGCCGACATCGACGCCGCCTGGGGTGCGATCCGCGACGCCGCCCGCCCCCGCATCCACACCTTCATCTCGACCTCGGACATCCACATCGAGCACCAGCTGCAGACCGACCGCGAGGACGTCAAGGGACAGGCCCGGGCCGCGGTCGTCCTGGCCAGGTCCTATTGCGAGGACGTCGAGTTCTCGCCGATGGACGCGACCCGCGCCGACGTCGAGTTCACCGCCGAAGTCTGCGCGATCGCGGTCGAGGAGGGGGCGACCGTCGTCAACATTCCCGACACGGTTGGCTACACGACGCCTGAGGAGTACGCGGACTACTTCCGGCGTCTCTACGAGCTGGTGCCGGGCCTGCGCGAGGTCGAGACCTCGGTTCACTGCCACGACGACCTGGGGATGGCCGTCGCCAACTCCTACGCGGGCGTGCTGGCCGGCGCGCGCCAGGTCGAGTGCGCGGTCAACGGGATCGGCGAGCGGGCCGGCAACTGCTCGCTGGAGGAGATCGCGATGCTGATCCGCGTCCGCGAGGACGTCCACGGCCTGAGCACCGGGATCGTCAGCCGCGAGCTGGCCCGCACCAGCCGCATGGTCTCGCGCCTCACCGGCTACCCGATCCAGCCCAACAAGGCGATCGTCGGCCGCAACGCCTTCGCCCACGAGTCCGGGATCCACCAGGACGGGGTGCTGAAGGAGCGCAGCACCTACGAGATCATGGACGCGACCGAAGTCGGCCTGGAGTCGAACTCGATCGTGCTGGGCAAGCACTCCGGCCGCCACGCGCTGAAAGACGCGCTGGAGCAGCTGGGCTTCAAGGTCGAGGGTCAGGCCCTGAACAACGCCTTCAAGGCCTTCAAGGAGGTCGCCGACCGCAAGAAGCAGGTGACCGCGCTCGACTTGGAGGCGATCGTCTCCGACGAGATGCGCGAGCGCTCCGACGCCCACGAGCTGGCCTGGTTCGAGGTCGAGGCCGGTTCGCGCCGCGAGCCCGTCGCGCGGGTCGCGGTGACCCTTCCCTCCGGCGAGGAGGCGGTCGGCGAGTCGAGCGGCGACGGCCCGGTCGACGCGATCTTCCGCGCGATCCAGGGGGCGACCGAGACCAATTGCGAGCTGCGCCAGTACACGGTCGAGGCGGTGACCGGTGGGGAGGACGCGCTCGGCGAGGTGACGGTGATGCTGCGCACCGCCGGCCGCCTGGCGACCGGTCAGGGAGTGGCAACCGACATCCTCGAGGCCTCGGCCCGCGCCTACGTCCGCGCCCTCTCCAACGCCCTGGAAGGCGCCGCCACCCGCGAGGCCGAGGCGGCCACCGCCGAAGCCGCCCACGAGCGCACCCCAGGCCCCTAACCCCCTCCAGGCCCCTCAGGCGGGGGAGAATTCGCACGCGTCTGCACTTACCCCTCCTATGCGGGGGTCAGAGCAGACGCGTGGGATGGACGAGCGTTTGGCCGCGTTGGCGGAACGCCAGCACGGGGTGGTTGCCCGCCGCCAAGTGATGGCGCTCGGCCTGGGAGAAAACGCGATTGACGGGCGCCTGCGTTCGGGCCGCCTTCACCTCCTGCACCCGGGCGTGTATGCCGTAGGGCACCGAGTGTTGTCGCGAGAGGCCCGATGGATGGCTGCGGTGCTCTTCTGTGGGTCGAATGCGGTGCTGAGCCATCGTTCGGCTGCGGCGCTTTGGGGTATTCGCAACCCCTCGAGCCGAGCGATCGAGGTGACGACGCCGTCGAAAAGCCGCTCGCGTGCGGGCATCCACCGGCACCACGCGGTCCTACCTGCAGACGAGAGGACGGAGCAGGACGGGATTCCGGTCACGACTGTGCCGCGGACGATCCTCGATATCGCTGCGGTCGAACGACCGGAGGCGGTTGAGAGCGCTCTGCGGCAGGCGGAATTCCTGCGGTTGCACGACCGGCTCTCGCTGCGGGACCTGCTCGACCGGTATCCGAGGCGGAAAGGGACGCGCGCCGTTCGCGCCGCCCTCGCGCGTTTCTCGGAATCGTCCGGCCGAGTGGAGAGCCGGCTCGAGGAACGCTTCCTGCCCTTCCTCGACCGCTACCGCCTGCCGCGACCCCAGTTCAACGCCTGGCTCGAAGTCGGAGGGAGGCGCTACCGCGTCGATTGCCTCTGGCCAGCTCAACGCCAGATCGTCGAGCTCGATGGGTGGGAGGGGCACGGAACCCCCTCCGCCTTCCGCGACGATCGCGCGCGTGACCGCCGCCTGCGTGTCGCCGGCTACGGCGTCACCCGGCTGGCTTGGTCCCAGCTGGAAGACGAACCCGAGGCGATTGCCGCCGACCTGCGGGCGCTGCTATACAGACGTTCGTGATAACGTACACACCGTGAACGCCGCCGTAGTCGAGCCGAGCAGCGCCGTCGGTTCCCGCGTCAAAGCCCTGCGCGACGCGATGGGCTTCTCGTTGCGCGACCTCGCCGAGCGCTCCGGAGTCAGCGCGCCGATGCTCTCGCAGGTCGAGCGGGGGGAGACGAGCCCGACCCTGGCCGTTGCCGAGAAGATCGCCGCCGGCCTCGAGCTGACGCTCTCGCAGCTGCTGCGCCTCGACGAGGGCCAGCACGTCGCGGTCAGCCGCGCCGGCGATCGCCGCGGCTTCGAGCGCGGCGGGCACCGCTTCGAGGAGCTGACCCCGCCGCTGCCCGGCCAGCGCGCCGACGTCTCCGTGCACACCCTGGAGCCCGGCGCCGCCACCGGCGGCCGCGAGGACCCGCCGATGCACGAGCCGGGAAGCCGCGAGACGACCGTGGTCCTCGCCGGCACCCTGGCCCTGATCGTCGACGGGACCCGGCACGACCTGCGCGAGGGCGACAGCGTCACCTTCGACGCCGATCTGCCGCATCATTTCGAGAACGATGGCGAGGAGCCGACCCGGTTCATCGCCGTGATCGCCGCCGGCCTGAGGCGCGGCTAGGAGGATCCCGATGCCCAAGAACATGTTCGAAAAGATCTGGGAGGCGCACGAGGTCTCCGACGACCTCATCTACATCGACCTGCACCTGGTCCACGAGGTCACCTCGCCGCAGGCCTTCGACGGCCTGCGCATGGCCGGCCGCCCGGTCCGCCGCGCCGACAAGACGCTGGCCACCGCCGATCACAACGTGCCCACCGACGGCACGATGGCCGCCCGGCTGATCGCCGACCAGCTCTCCCGCGTCCAGGTCGAAACGCTGGAGCGCAACTGCGAGGAGTTCGGCATCCCGCTCTACTCGCTGGGCAGCGAGCGCCAGGGGATCGTGCACGTGATCGGCCCGGAGCTCGGCGTCACCCAGCCCGGGATGACGATCGTCTGCGGCGACAGCCATACCTCGACCCACGGCGCCTTCGGGGCGCTCGCCTTCGGCATCGGCACCTCCGAGGTCGAGCACGTGCTGGCGACCCAGTGCCTGGTCCAGAAGCGGCCGAAGACGATGCGGATCTCCTACGCGGGCCAGCTCGGTCCCGGCGTCACTCCCAAGGACCTGATCCTGGCGACGATCGGCCGCCTCGGCACCGGCGGGATGGTCGGTCACGCGGTCGAGTACGCGGGCCCGGCGATCGAGTCGCTGGCGATGCCCGGCCGGATGACGATCTGCAACATGACGATCGAGGCGGGCGGCCGGGCCGGGATGATCGCTCCCGACGAGGCCACCTTCGAGTGGGTGCGGGGCCGCCCCGCCGCCCCCGCGGACATTGACGCCGCGATCGAGCGCTGGCGCGCCCTGCCGACCGAGCGGGGCGCGGGCTTCGACACCGAGATCGAGATCGACGCCGCAGCCATCTCGCCGATGGTCACCTGGGGCACGACCCCCGGCATGGTCGTCGAGGTGACCGACTCGGTTCCCGACCCGGCGGCGATGGACTCGCCGGCCGACCGCGAGTCGGCCGAACGCGCCCTCGCCTACATGGGCTTGGAGGCCGGCACGCCGATGACCGAGATCGCGCCGGAACGGGTCTTCATCGGCTCCTGCACCAACTCGCGGATCGAGGATCTGCGCGAGGCCGCCGCGATGGTCGACGGCCGCAAGGTCGCGAGCTCGGTGCGGGGGATGGTCGTCCCCGGCTCCCAGCAGGTGAAGGCGACCGCCGAAGCCGAGGGGCTCGACGACGTCTTCCGCTCCGCTGGCTTCGAATGGCGCGAGGCGGGCTGCTCGATGTGCCTCGGCATGAACCCCGACATCCTCATGGAGGGGGAGCGTTGCGCCTCGACCTCGAACCGCAACTTCGAGGGCCGTCAGGGCAAGGGCGGGCGCACCCACTTGGTCAGCCCGAAGATGGCGGCTGCGGCCGCGATCGAGGGCCACTTCGTCGACATCAGGGATTGGAGCTGAAGATGCGACCGGTAGACGTGATCGAGGGCAAGGTGTCGGTCCTTGACCGCCACGACGTGGACACGGACCAGATCATCCCCAAGCAGTTCCTGAAGCGGGTCGAGCGAACCGGCTTTGGCGAGTTCCTCTTCTACGACTGGATCCGCGACGGCGAGATCGAGCTCGAGCCGAACCCGATCCTCATCGCCGGCCGCAACTTCGGCTGCGGCTCCTCGCGCGAGCACGCCCCCTGGGCGCTCGAGGACTTCGGCTTCCAGGCGATCGTCGCTCCGTCCTTCGCCGACATCTTCTACTCGAACTGCACGAAGATCGGGCTGCTGCCGGCGATCCTCGACGAGGAGCACTGCCGCGCCGTCGCCGAGGCGGGGGAGGCCCGGATCGACGTCGACGACGAGACCGTCACCTGCGCCGGCGGCGTCTTCCAGTTCCAGATCGAGCCCGACGTCAAGCACCGGCTGCTGAACGGGCTCGACGACATCGGGATCACGCTGGAGAACGCGGCGGCGATCGACGCCTTCGAGTCCGGCGACGCGGCCCCACCGGGGCCGGTCACGACGGCGCTCTGAGCACCGGCATGGCCGACGCGATGAACAAGGGTCCGCGCGAGTGGGACGCCGAGACCTACGACGTCGTCTCCGCCCCCCAGTTCGCCTGGGGCGTGGAGGTGCTCGAGCGGCTGGAGCTGCGCGGCGACGAGGTCGCGGCCGACGCCGGCTGCGGCTCCGGCCGCGTCACCGAGCGGTTGCTCGAGCGTCTGCCGGACGGTGGGCTGATCGCCGTGGACGGCTCCGAGGCGATGATCGCCAAGGCACGCGAGCGGCTGGGGGAGAGGGCGACCTACGCCGTCTCCGATCTCTCCGCGCTGGCGTTGCCCGAGCCGGTCGACCTGATCTTCTCGACCGCCACCTTCCACTGGATCGTCGACCACGACCGTCTCTTCGCCCGGCTGCGCGAGAACCTCGCTCCGGGCGGCCGGCTCGTCGCCCAGTGCGGGGGAGCCGGGAACGTGGCCGAGCACGCCAAGGCGATCGCGGCCGTGGTCTCGCGCACCGAGTACCTGCCGCATTTCGAGGGCATGGCGGCGATGTGGAACTTCGCCGCCCCCGAGCCGACCGAGGAGCGGCTGCGCAACGCCGGCTTCTCCGAGGCCCGCTGCTGGCTCGAGCCGAAGCCGTACACGCCCGCCGAACCGCTGCGCTTCACGATGACCGTCACCCTCGGTCCGCACCTGGCGCGCCTGCCGGAGGAGCTGCGACGGCCCTTCGCGGAAGACGTCCTCGCGCTCTGCGCGCAGCCGCTCACCCTCGACTACGTGCGCCTCAACATCGAGGCTAGAGTGCCCGCTTCATGAGCGCCCCGCGCATAGTCGTCCTCCCCGGAGACGGGATCGGCCCCGAGATCGTCGCCGCCACGCGGCATGTGCTCGAGGCCCTCGGCGAGTTCGAGTTCGACGAGCGGCTGATGGGCGGCTGCTCGATCGATCGGCACGGGACCGCGCTGACCGACGAGGTGCTGGATGCCTGCCGCGGCTCCGACGCCGTCCTGCTCGGCGCCGTCGGAGGCCCGAAGTGGGACACCACCGACCCCGACGCGCCCCGCCCCGAGCAGGGGTTGCTCGGCCTGCGCAAGGGCATGGGCCTCTACGCCAACCTGCGCCCGGTGCGGCCCAGCCCCGCCCTGGTCGGCTCCAGCCCGCTGCGCGAGGAGCGGATCGCCGGCACCGACCTGCTGGTCGTCCGCGAGCTGACCGGCGGCATCTACTTCGGCGCCAGCGGCCGCGACGGCGACGCCGCCCACGACACCTGCGAGTACAGCGCCTCCGAAATCGAGCGGATCGCCCGCACCGCCTTCGAGGCGGCCCGCCGCCGCGCCGACGGCTCCGGTCGCGAGCCCCGCGTCACCTCGGTCGACAAGGCCAACGTGCTGGAGACCTCGCGGCTCTGGCGCGAGGTCGTCACCGGCATCGCCCCCGATTACCCCGACGTCGCACTCGACCATCTGCTGGTCGACAACGCGGCGATGCAGCTGGTTTCGCGCCCGGCCGAGTTCGACGTGATCGTCACCGAGAACCTCTTCGGCGACATCCTCAGCGACGAGTCGGCGATGCTGACCGGCTCACTGGGGATGCTGCCCTCAGCCAGCCTCGGCGCCGACGGCGAGCCAGGGCTCTTCGAGCCCGTCCACGGCTCCGCCCCCGACATCGCCGGCCGGGGCGTCGCCAACCCGCTCGCCACCTTTCTCTCCGCGGCGATGATGCTGCGCCACGGCCTTGACCGGCCGGACGACGCGGCGCTCATCGAGACCGCCGTGGACGCGGTGCTCGACCGCGGCCTCCGCACCCCGGACCTGGCCGGCGAGGGGGAGACCGCGGTCGGCACCGACGAGGTGACCGAGGCCGTGCTGGCCGAGCTCGGCGCTTAGGGCGCGGTTACCGCCCACAGGCCGCTTACTTCATTGCCTTCGTCCGCCGCCGTGAAGAAGGCGGCGAGGCCAAAGCCGAGGCGATGAAGAAATAGCGGCCGGCGCAAGCCGTCGCGAAGGCCCCGTCGCTCAACCGAGCTTCGGGGCCTTTCGTTTGAACAGCCCGGCGATGTCGGCCTTGGCGCGCCGCCAGCCCAGCCAGACCCCGGTCGCCACGCCCAGGCCGGCGCCGAGCAGCAGCATGACCATCGCCGCCGCCCAACCGACCCCGCGGTCCGCCCCGTCGATGAAATCGAGGCGGTGCAGGCCCTCGAACAGCCAGCGGTAGCCGCGCGCGTTGGCGTCGATGACGCCCTTCAGCTGGCCCGAGGCCGGATCGAAGTAGAAGCGCACGCCG
>Ga0190274_10000407_pt1 | contig 26459 bp, 27 predicted proteins | sample Popmic531T_FD_133002 | JGI IMG/M metagenome (GOLD analysis project Ga0190274, IMG submission 133002) | Populus adjacent soil microbial communities from riparian zone of Yellowstone River, Montana, USA - 531 T | ecosystem: Environmental > Terrestrial > Soil > Riparian zone | place: USA: Montana... | reverse complement strand
GACCAGGGTCGTGCGGATCGGCGTCAGCCACCGCGCCTTCAGGCTCGCCGGCGGCAAGGCACACACCTTCCGCGTCGCGCTCAACGCTCGCGGCCTGCCACTGCTGCGCCGCCGCGGCTTCCTCAAGACCCAGCTGCTGGTCGCGATCCCGGGTTCCCGCGCGACCCACGCGGTACAGCTCAGGCGCTAGACGCGCCTATCCACTCCTCGCCGGAGCCGCCCATCATCTGGGTGACCAGGTCGACCGTCTCGGTCTGTGCCTTGACAGGAGAGCCGGCGTCGAAGGGGGGTTGCGGGTCGTACTCGATGCCGAGCTGAATCGCTTCGGCGACCTGCGGGGCGACCTCCTGGCCGACCAAGTGCAGGGCCATGTCGATCCCAGCCGAGACGCCAGCGGCGGTGATCGTCTTGCCGTCCTCGACGAAGCGGCCGCGAACGGGGTCAGCGCCGAACGTGCGCAGTTGGTCGAGGAGGAGCCAGTGGCTGGTTGCCCGCTTGCCCTTGAGCAGGCCGGCAGCGCCGAGCACCAGCGAGCCGGTGCAGACCGAGGTGGTCCATTTGCTTCCGGCGTCGATCTGGCGCAGCCAGGAGAGCACCGCCTCGTCGTGGAGCAGCGCCCGGTTGCCGTCGCCGCCGCCGACGAGCACGATGTCGGCCTCACTCACTTCGTCGAGCCCGAAGTCGGCGTTGAGCCCGAGCGCGCCGCTGTCGGTGCGCACTTGACCCTTCTTGGGGCCGACGAATTTCACCTCCCAGCCGGGGACCGAGCGCAGCACCTCGTAGGGGCCGATCGCGTCGAGGGCGGTGAGCTTGTCGAAGATGAGGATGGCTATTTGCATTGGAGGAGGATCTCGGCCCGCTCTACGAGAGTCGAGTGGCAGGATTGCCAATATCCACTAGATTTCTGCCATGCACCGCGTGGTCGCCCTCTGCCTCGATCGTCTGGTTGCCTTCGACCTGACGGCCCCCGCACAGGCGTTCACCCTCGCCGTGCGCCCAAATGGGGAGCCTCTCTATGAGTTCTCGACCTGTTCTCCGGGCGGCGAGGAGCTGCGGACGACGACCGGGTTCTCGGTTCGGCCGCAGGGCGACCTCGGGGCCCTGGAAGCGGCCGACACGGTGGTCGTCCCGGCGTACCGAGACGTCTTCGAGCCGCCGCCTCGCGAGGCGATTGCCGCCCTGCTGAGGGCCTCGGAGCGGGGCGCTCGGGTGCTGTCGGTCTGCACCGGCGCCTTCGCGCTCGCCCACGCCGGTCTGCTCGACGGCCGCCGGGCGACGACGCACTGGGCATTCGCGGCCGGTCTCGCGGAGCACTTCCCGGCGGTCGAGGTCGACGCCCAAGCCCTCTACGTCGACGAAGGCACTGTGCTGACCTCGGCCGGCCTCAGCGCCGGCATCGATCTCTGCCTGCACGTGATCCGCGAGGACTTCGGCGCCGTCGTGGGGGAGCGGGCCGCCCGCCACATGGTCGCGGCCCCCCACCGCGAGGGCGGTCAGGCGCAGTTCATCGAGCGGCCTCTGGTCGGGGCGAACGGCTCCACGGGCTCCCTCGAGGGGACCAGGCGCTGGGCCGCCGAGCGCCTGCACGAACCCCTTGACGTCGCCACGATGGCCCGCCACGCCAATGTCAGCCCCCGCACCTTCGCCCGCCGCTTCCGCGAGGAGACCGGCACGACGCCGCTGCAGTGGCTGCTCTGCCGGCGCGTGGACGAGGCCCGCCGGCTGCTCGAGGAGACCGACCTGCCGATCGATGCCGTCGCCTGGCGTTCCGGCTTCGGCACCGCCGCCTCGCTGCGCGATCACTTCCGCCGTGTCACCGAGACCACCCCGAGCTCCTATCGCCGCTCCTTCAGGCCGCTCGCGGTCTGAGCGTCGGATCGCGAATCAGTCCCAAGTGGCCAGTCGGAGGTTGGCGAGGATGGTTCGATCGGCTGTGATCAGCGGGAGATCGGCGACCATGGCGTGCGCCGCCATCATCCGGTCGAAGGGGTCACGTGTCCAGGCGAGGCCGACCGCCGTACGGGCAAGCTCGGCGAAGGAGGCATCGGCGATCTCCAGCCCGATGCTCTGGCGAAGCGCCGCCAGCATCATCGGCACCGGATCCCTTGCCCGCCCGATTTCGTGCATGTAGGCGAGCTCCAGCTCCACCAGCGGCGAAACCCGGGGCTGGCGCTCTCCTATCAGCGCTCGAGCGGCTTTCGGGATTCGCTCGGACAGTCCCGCGTAGAGCCAGAGGGCGACGTGGGTGTCAATTAGGGTCAGGGTTCCACTCCGAAGACCAATCGATGTGAATCAGCTCATCGGGATCTCCGACGATTGCGCCCTCACGACGGGGCAGCCGGTCCCAGATCGACTGCTCCTCCCTTGCTGAGATCACCAGGGTCTTGCCGTTGCGCTCGATCTCCAGCGGCTGGCCGGTCTCGAGCACCTCGTCGAGCATCCGGTAGATGTTGGCGCGCAGTTTCGAAGCGGTGATAGCCAAGGCAGCCCTTTCAGGAAGCGTACGTACGCTCAGACTATAAGACGTACGTACGTTATCACGGAGGGCAGAGGCTCCCGGAGCCAGAGCTTGCATCGTCATTGAGGCGACGCTACAGATCGAAATCCAACCCGTGGCGCGCACAGGCAGACGGAACTGCAACGCGCGCCGCTCGCCAATCGGGCAGTCTTCGACTCGCCGTGAGCCGCCGGGACCAGATCAAGCTGAGCGACGATGAGCTGCTGGAGCTGCTCGGGGGGGAGCGGGTCGCGATCGTCTCCAGCCTCGGCCCGCGGGGCTGGCCCCACTCGATGCCGATGTGGTTCGTGCCCCGCGACGGCGAGATCTGGATCTGGACCTACGCCAAATCGCAAAAGGTGCGCAATCTGGAGCGCGACCCGCGGGCGACCGTCCTGGTCGAGACCGGCCACGAGTACGGCGAGCTGCGCGGGGCGATGATCGAGGCTGAGGCGGAGATCCACCACGACTTCGAGACCGTTCTCGGCTTTGCCGAGGAGCTGACGCTGCGCTACGCGGAGGGGATCTCTTCCGTCGAGGGCGACGCAAAGGCCGCGCTCGAGGCGCAGGCCCCGAAGCGCGTCGCGATCCACTTCAAGCCGGTGCGCATCGCCACCTGGGATCACCGCAAGCTGGGTGGGTCCTACTGAGGCTTGCCGACTCCGCTACCCGCGGCCAGCCGCCGTGTTAGGGGGTAACCTTCGGCGCCGCCCGCCGCTCTGGACTGAATGAGATTCCGACTTACAGCCGCCTTCGCGCTCGCCTGCGTTGCGACCGTGCTGCTCGTGTCGACGAGCGGCGCTCCGGCTCGCGGCGTGGGATCGACACCAGCGGGCTTCTTCGGCATCGTTCCCCAGACCGTTCTCACCCCCGAAGACGCCAGCTACATGAAGGCGGGAGGCATCGAATCGGTTCGCCTGCCGCTCGGTTGGAGCGGTGTTCAGCCGACGCGGAGCGGCGGCTACGACTGGACCGCCTTCGACGCCGAAGTGGCAACCGCCGCGCGCGCCGGCCTGCGGGTCCTGCCCTTCATTGCCAGCACTCCGCGCTGGGTGACGCGCAAATCGACAACGCTGCCGATCGACAACGGCCGCGCGCGCAAGGGCTGGGTCGCGTTCGTCAAGGCCGCTGTGAAACGCTACGGGCCGGGCGGGGAATTCTGGGTCGAACACGCGCCGGCGGTCGCGGGCGTCAACTATGTGCCGGCCATCTCCCGCCCGATCCCGGTTCGCTCCTGGCAGGTTTGGAACGAGGCCAACTTCTTCTACTCGGCCTACCCGGCCTCGCCCCAGCGCTATGCCCGCCTGCTGAAGCTGACCCACGGGGCGATCAAGTCGGTCGACCCCGGCGCGGAAGTGGTCCTCGCCGGCCTCTTCGGCAACCCCGATGAGAGGGGCAAGCTGGCGATGCCGGCGGCCCAGTTCCTCGAAGCCCTGTACCGCGTTCCGGGGATCAAGTCGGACTTCGACGCGATCGCCATCCACCCCTACGCCTTCCACGTCGACATCCTCGAAGAACTGACCAGCGGCATCCGGGAAGTGGCGCTCGAAAACCACGATCCGAGTGCCGGCCTCTACATCACCGAGATGGGTTGGGGATCGCAGAACGACCCGAACATCGTCGCCTTCGAGCAGGGCATCCGGGGTCAGGCGCGGGAACTGCGCGGCGCCTATCGCTACCTGATCCAAAACCGGCATAAGCTCAACCTCAAGGCCGCCTACTGGTTCTCCTGGAAGGACGTGATCGGCTACTGCAACTTCTGCGACTCCGTCGGTCTCTTCCGCGGCGGCCCTCGCTTCCACCCCAAGCCCGCCTGGCGTACCTTCGTCGGCCTCACCGGCGGTCGCCTGCGGCCGTAGCGCAGCAGGCGCGGCCAAGAAATAGCATCGGCCCATGCCTCAGCCCGCGCCACAGGGTCCGGCGTGGCTCGTCCTACCGACCTACGAGGAGGCCGCCAACATCGAGGCGTTTGCCGAGGCGGTGCTGGCCAAGCTCCCCGCCTTGGCCCGGGTCCTGATCGTCGACGACAACTCCCCAGACGGCACCGGTGAGATCGCCGACCGCCTGGCCGCGAACCACGAGCGCATCGAGGTCCTGCACCGGCAGCACAAGGAAGGCCTTGGCCCCGCCTACATCGCCGGCTTCCGCCGCGCCCTCGCCGAGGGCGCGGGCCTCGTCCTCGAGATGGACTCCGACTTCTCACACGATCCGGCCTACCTGCCCCGCCTGCTCGAGGCCGGCGAGCGGGCCGACGTCGTGATCGGCTCGCGCTACGTCCCCGGCGGCGGCGTCGGCGATTGGCCCCCGCTGCGCCGGGCGATCAGCCGCGGCGGCAGCGCCTACGCCCGCCTCGTCCTCGGCGTCGGGGTGCGCGACCTCACGGGCGGCTTCAAGTGCTTCCGCCGCGAGGTGCTCGAGGCGATCGACCTCGACTCGATCCGCTCACGCGGCTACGCCTTCCAGGTGGAGATGACCTATCGAGCAATCCAGCACGGCTTCAAGGTCGTCGAGGTCCCGATCGTCTTCCACGAGCGTCGCGCCGGCACCTCCAAGATGGACCGCTCGATCGTCGCCGAGGCCGCTTGGCGGGTGCCACTGCTGCGTCTCGCCGGTGTCAAGTGAGCGCGCTGGCGGAGGCGATCGAGCCTCGGGCGCCCGAGCCGGCGCTCGGCCGGGCGAGCTCGCTGGCCGCGCGCCTGCTGCGACCTGCCTTCGCCTGGCTCGTGCTTGGCCTCGCGATGTGCGTCTCGGCCACCTGGTTGCTGATCGCCGGCGATGGCCTCACGTTCGTCAACGACGACGATCTTCTACTACGGCCCAGTTCCTGGTCCACGGGACGTCTGATGTAAGGCCGTCGGACGGGATCGAATACTTCCTGGCGCCGAGCAACGGCCACCTGCAGGTGGGTGGCCGTGAATGGTCCGGTCTATTCCTGTGTTCTCAAGCCCGGCTAACCCCCTGTCGAGCAGACCGTCAGCGCCGCGCCGATCGTCGCTTCCCAGCGGTCGGGCGCCGCGTCGGGCGGGATCGCGAGCTTCACCCATCGCCGCGGTGGGATCCGCCCGCGACTGGCGCTGTGGATGTCCGTGGCGAAGCGCCGCAGCCAGATTTCGGCCCAGTGCTCTCCTGAGGCGCGAAGCAGGGCTCCCCCCGGGGGCATGGTGAAGGTGGCATCCCCGGTTCCGGGCTCGACCGGAACCAGCCGGCAACCCTCCCTTGTCGCGGGCGCGGGCGCGTATTCGGTCTTCAGGTCGAGCGCGTCGACCAGGGTGTTGTCGGCGATCCTGCGCAGTTCCTCCGGCTGGCGGCGCAATTCCTCGAGGGAAAAGGCGGGGGAGCCGTTGCGTTCGACCGCCCGCAGGTAGGCCCCGGCCGGGAGGCCGATGAACAGGCCGCCGCCGATCGCGGTGACGTTGGGGTCGTCGGAGGCGACGTAGTCGGGGTCGACTCTCCCGCGGGCCAGCTCGATCATCGCGAACTCGGTTCTGCTGACCGGTGCGTCATGGTGGAGGGCGTCGTTCTCGCGGCCACTGCGCAACTGAGCGATGTTGGCCGGCAGGGCAAGCGCGACGATGACGAAGACGGATGCGGTCACCCGCCCCGAGATCCTGCCCGCCATCGCCTCGGCGGCAACCAGCAGCACGCCCACGGCCCCGACGAAGACGTAGCGAGAGCCTTCCGGCGGCCGGGCGGCGGCGCCCATCAGCACCCAGTAAAAGACGATCACAGCGAGCCAAACCCACAGGGTTCGGGGAATGGCGCCGCGCTTCAGCCTTACGGCAAGCGCGATCGCCGCCAGGACGGCCAGTCCCCGGCCGAACCAGGTCACGGTCGTGATGTAGGTGGCGGGGATCACCGGGTTGGTGCCGGTGAGCGAGCCCAGCACCGTCGCCAGCGAGTAGAAGACCGTCTTCGGGATCAGGGTCACGTTGGAAAGCTCGATCGCGCTTTGGTCCTGGTGGAAGCGGTGGGCCCAAATCCACCAGGCGGCATAGAGGGCGGCGGGGACGAGGAAGACCCAGGCTCTGCGCAGGCGCCCCGGTTGCAGCAATATCGAGACGGCAATCCCGACCAGAAGCGCGATCCCGACCTCGATCGTGGCGATCGAGAGGGTGATCAGGATGCAGGCGAGGACGTCGCCCCGGCGATCGTCCCGCTGCAGGACCAGCAGCGCTCCCAGCCCGAAGGCGAGCGAGACCAGGGTGTGCAGGTCGAAGGGCCAGAGCAGGACCTCTCGGGCGAAGCCGAGGAAGAGAAGGAGAACGCACGGGGCCAGCGCGGTCAGCGCTCCGACCCGGCGCCGGGTCAGCTCGAAGACGAGCCCGGCGCAGGCGCAGAGGGCGGCGATGTTGACCAGCTCGAAGGCGACGTAGCTGGGGCCCGCCACGGCGAAGGTGGCTTCATAGATCAGTTTGCCGCCGAGCTGGAGGTGGCCGTTGTAGGGGGCGAGCAGGTATTCGAGGCTGAGCGAGTGGTGCTGGACGATGTGCCCCGAGTCTTGGACCAAGCGACCGAGGTAGAAGATCTCGTCGATGTCGAAGCTCTCGCCGTGCGCGGTGGCGAGGATCAGGGCGCCGGACAGTGCCATCGCGATCCCGAGGGCGGTCCAGGCTCCCCGTGGGGTGCGCAGGAAGTCGACCAGGGCGAGGCTGCGGCGCCGCTCAGGGAGCACGTTTGGCGCTGCCGCAGACGGTGATCGGCCCGGAACCTGTCAGCTGCGCCTGCCATGGCTTGCGCGAGCGATCGGTGGGGATCGCGATTTCGCTCCAGCCCCGGCCAGGCAGGCTTCCCAGTTCGACCGGGAAGGAATCGGCGAAGCGCCTTAGGCTGACCTGCGTCGAGGCGCCGCTGCGGGGGCGCAGCAGGGCGCCGCCGGGCGGCAGCGAGACGACCGTCGGCGTCGCCGCGGACACACCCACCGTGAGGCAGCTGCCGTCGGCCCCGAGGCCCGCGCTCGCAGGGCTGACCAGGCGCGGGGGCGGTCCGGCTCCGCCCGCAGTGCCCGGGGCCGGGACCAGGGCGATGCCGAGGCTCGCGGCCAGCACCTTGTCGGCGGGGACTCGCGCTTTTGCCGGCGCCTTTGCGAGCTCCGCGGCCGAGTAGCCGGGGGAGCCGTAGGCGTCCCGGGCGGAGAGGTAAGGGCCAGCTTCAACCGCGACGTAGCCGGTATCGGCGAGTTCTTCGCTGAGGACGAAGTCCGGCGGCACGCTGTCGCGGGCTATTTCCAGCGCCGCCAGGTCGGCACGCTCGATCTGGCTGGTGTCCCTGTAGCTCTTGTATGAGAGTTCGAGGAAGAGGACGTTGCTCGCCACCGCGGTGGCGAGCACGATCAGAGCAGGCGCCAGCAGGCGCCGGTCCAGCTTCACTCCCCGCAGCAGCTCGGCGGCGACCAGCAGCACGAGCGCCGCCCCCGGGTACTGGTAGCGGCTCTCCCAGGGGGTGCGACCTGGCTTGACCGCCAGTCCGCTGAGCACCCAGTAGGCGAGGACGACGGTGAGCACCACCCAGAGCGAGCGCGGGATGCGCTCGAGGCGGTAGAGCCGCCAGGCGGCGAGCGCACCCAGGAGCACCGCAAGCGGGCGCCCCCATTCGAGTCCGGCGGGCGAGGTGATCCCTTCCACCGGTGTCGCCAGGCCGAACAGCGCCGCGACCGCGGCCGAGAAGGAGTCGAGCACGAAGCGCGGCATGGTCGCGGCGTTTTCCAGGGTCAGAGAGCTGCCCCCGTCGCGCCCCCAGCCCAGCCACCAGATCGCGTAGAGCGCAAGGGGCACGAGCACGACGTAGGCCCGGCTCTGCCAGCGCCGGTCGTGGCGGCGCAGGAAGATATCGACGGCGGCTCCCGCGGCGAAGGCGATCCAGAGGCTGGAGAAGGCGGTGGCGCCGATCAGCCAGGCGCAGGCGAGCTGGTCGCCGAGCCGATCGCGGCGGTCCAGGGCGACGAGCATTCCCAGTCCGCAAGCCATCCCAGCGAGGAAGGGAAATGCCGCCGCGAGCCAAAGGAAGTCGTCGAAGGCGGCCCCGAGGAAGAGCATCGGGAGGGTGGCGATCAGCGCTGGCCATTCGCCCAGCCGGCGACGGATCCAGACGAAAAGGAACCAGGCACCGAGCAGGAAGAGCGCCGTGGAGACGATGCGGAAGGGCAGCACCGAGCCCATGCCGAAGGTGTTGAGCAGCAGTTGCCAGAGGGCGACCGGCCCGGCGACGAGGTGTTCGTTGTCGGGCGCCAGGAATGCGTCGGCATTGAAGCCACGCCGGCCGAGGATGTAGGTCCAGTCGTCGAGGAGGAAGCTGAGCTTCGACCCGAGCACCACCAACAGCACGCCGGAGACGAGCATCGCGGCGAGCACAAAGGGCGTTGCGGGGTGGCGAGACCGCACCTCCGCAACGGTGGCTTCCCCTGGTGGCATGCGGGTAATCTAGGGGCCGTTCCGGAGGCGACCCGCTCGCCAGATGCCCCGCTGCTTCTTCGCCGCGGTGCCGTCCCTCAGGTAGTCGCCGCGGCTCAGGTGGTGCTCGAGGAAGACGTAGAGGACGATGAAGAGGTAGCGGCTGCCCATCTCGTTGAGCCGCAGCTTGGAGACGCCGGTTTTGCGGTTGCTCCAGGAAATCGGCACGATCCCATAGCTGTATCCCCGGACCACGGCCTTCAGGGGCAGCTCGACAGTGAGGTTGAAGTGGTGGGAGAGGAACGGCTGGACGTTTTCGATCACCTCGCGGCGGTAGGCCTTGAAGGCATTGGTGGTGTCGTTGTAGCCGTGGCGAAAGAGGGCGCGGATCCCGGCGTTGACGATCCGGTTCATGATCAGCTTCGAACGGGGGTAGTCGATCACCTTGGAGCCGTGCACGAAGCGCGACCCGAAGGCGCACTCATAGCCTTCTTCGAGCAGGCGCTGGTAGGCGACGAGATCCTCCGGGTTGTCGGATCCGTCGGCCATCACGATCGCCACCGCGTCACCCTCAAACGCCTCGAGACCCGCCCGCACGGCGAAGCCAAAGCCGTTGCGGTATGGGGAGGGAAGGCAGCGCACCTGGGGATGCGCCCGCGCCAGGTTGGCGACGACGCTGGCCGTGCCGTCGGTGCTGGAGTCGTCGACGACGACGACGTCGTGGTCGATTTTCTCGCGGGAGAGGGTGGTGACGATGCTCTCGACCGTCTCCGCGATCGAGCCCTCCTCGTTGTAGGCGGGAATGACGACAGATAGTTTCATGCCGGTTCTCTCCGCAGGCCCAGCGCCTCGCCGACGGTGTCTTCATGGGCGACGGTCCACTCCAGTAGGTCCGCGAGCACGTCCCTCGGCCCCTTGCGCGGCCGCCAGGAGGTCAAAGAGAAAAGTCGCGAGCAGTCCGAGAGGTAGATCGGCACGTCCCCTGGTCGGGTCTTTGGCTCGGCACCGATCGGAACCTCATTGCCGGTCAGCTCACGGCAGATCTCGGTCGTCTCCAAGAGCGAGAGGCTGCCCTCGCGCCCACCGCCGACGTTGGCGCTGACGCCGCTCCAGCGCTCTGGGTCGCCAAGCTGCTCGTCGACCAGGTTGACCAGATCGTCGACGTGCAGCAGGTCCCTGACCTGCTTGCCCTTGCCGTCGAAGCCGATGTACGACAACGGCTTGCCGAAGTGATGGCTGAGCAGCCACCAGGAGAAGACTCCCTGGTCGACCTTGCCCATCTGCCAGGGTCCGGCGATAACGCCACAGCGGTTGATCGTCGCGCGTAGGCCAAAGGCGTTGGCATACTCCTCGATCAGCAACTCCGCGGAAAGCTTGGTGGCCCCGTAGAGGGTGCGCGCGCCGGGAAGCGGGAAGTCCTCCGAGATGCCCAGCGCTCCGGCACCGAGGACCGGTTGCTTGTCCGCCAGCTCGAAGCGGCTCTCGGTCTCCTCCAGGACCAACTCGAGCTGAGGAGCGACCGGATAGACCCGGCTGGTCGAGAGGAAGACGACGAAGGCCTCCTCCTCGCGGGCCCGCTCGAGGCAATTGAAGGCGCCGACGAGGTTCGTCTGCACGGAGTACGAGGTGTCCGCAAAGCCGGCCAGCACCGAGGGCTCGGCCGAGCACTCGACCATCGAATCGAAAGGTCCCGCGCCGGCAAGATCGGCCGGCTCGCGTACGTCACCATGGCAGAAGGTGACCCCGGCCTCGCGCAGGCGAGGGAGGTTCAACTCGCAGCCGCGCCGCATCAAGTTGTCGAGCGCGACGATCTCCCAATCGGGATGCCGCTGAGCGAGCGAAACACTGAGATTTGCTCCCACGAACCCGGCACCGCCGGTAATCAGGATCCTCATCGCTGGGCACTCTAAAGATCGAGGCCGTAGCGGGCCGCGGTGTGGATTGGCCGGGATCCGGCTGGTCCCATCGATCTGATACTCAGTTCCATATGCCTACTGCAATAGTCACTGGGTCCGGGGGCTTGATCGGCTCCGAGTCGGTTCGCCGCTTTCTGGAGGCCGGATGGGATGTCGTCGGCCTCGAGAACGACATGCGCGCGCGTTTCTTCGGCGAGGAGGCGTCGACGGCTCACGTCACGGACGATCTGCGAGAGGCCTATCCGGATTTCCGCTCGCTCGACGTCGATATCCGCGACGCTGACGGCGTCAACCGCGCCTTCGCGGATCTGGCGGGCAAGATCGAGGCGGTGATCCACACCGCCGCCCAGCCCTCGCACGATTGGGCGGCGCGTGACCCGCAGACCGACTTCGGCGTCAACGCCCTGGGCACGCTCAACCTGCTCGAGGCGACCCGAGAGCACGCGGCCGAGGCCCCATTCATCTTCTGCTCGACCAACAAGGTCTACGGGGACACCCCGAATCACCTGCCGCTCGAGGAGCACGAGAAGCGCCTCGAGCTGCCCGAGTCGCACGAGTACTACGGCGGCATCCCCACCTCGATGTCGATCGACCATTGCACTCACTCGCTCTTCGGCGTCTCGAAGGCTGCCGCCGACCTGCTCGTCCAGGAGTACGGCCGCTACTTCGACATGCCCACCGTCTGCTTCCGCGGCGGCTGCCTGACCGGTCCCCAGCACGCCGGCGCGCAGCTGCACGGCTTTCTCGCCTACTTGATGAAGTGCACCGTCACCGGTACGCCCTACACCGTGTTCGGCTACGGCGGCAAGCAGGTGCGGGACAACATCCACTGCGCCGACCTCGTCTCCTGCTTCGAGTCCTTCCAGCGCGCTCCCCGCGCCGCCGCCGTCTACAACCTCGGCGGCGGGCGGCGCAGCAACTGCTCGATGCTGGAGGCAATTGAGGTCTGCGAGCGGATCAGCGGCCGCGAGTTGCAGTGGGAGCTGAGCGACGAGGCGCGGATCGGAGACCACCGCTGGTGGGTCTCGGACGTCTCCGACTTCGGAGCCGACTACCCGGACTGGCAGCCGCGCTACGGCATCGACGAGATCCTGCAGGAGATGTTCGAGCAGAACGTCGAGCGCTGGATGGCGAAGGCCTAGGTCGGTTCGGGCCGCAGGCCGCAGACGGTCGCGGCACCACCTTCGAGCCGCATCTTCCAGGGCACAGCCGAGGTATCCGGAGGAATGCGGATTTCCACCGCCCGACCGGGTTCGGCGCCTTCCTGGAAGTCGACCGAGAACTGTTCCGTCGCGAAGCGCCTCATCTTGATGTCGGTCACAGCCGTACGGCCGGCCTCGACCGTAGCGCCGGCGGGCGGAAGGCTGAGCAGGGATCCGCGCGAGCCGTCGGGCACGGAGACACAGGTCCCTTCCGGGATGCTGATCAGGCCCTCGGCGTCAAGCTCAGCCGCCCGCGGCTTTCCACCGGGAAGGGTTGAGGTCGGCACCGGCGCGAGCCCGAAGCGCAGGGCGCTTACAAGCACCTTGTCGGCGGCAAAGCGGGCCGGCTCGGTGGTGTTCAGCAACTGGTCCTGGGTGTCGGCGGGGGACCCAAAGCTGTCGCGCGCGTTGAGATAGGAGCCCGCATCGACGTGCGCGAAGCCGGTATCGCCGTTTTCTTCGTCGATGAAGAAGTTGGCTTCGACGGTGTACCTCGCGATCTCCATAGCCGCGAGGTCGGCCTTGATCAGCTGGGTGGTGAACCTGTGGGTTTTGTAGGCGTCATCGAGGACGCGGGCGTTGCCCACGAGCGAGACCACCAGGACGCCCGCAGCCACCGCAGCCATCCAGCGCCGGTCCAGCCTGACGCCGCGCAGCAGCTCCGCCCCGACGAGCAGCACGAAGGCCGCGCCCGGATACTGGTAGCGGCTTGCCCAGGGGACCCGGCCCGGTTTGACCGCGATCCCGCCCAGCACCCAGAAGGCGAGACCGACGGCGAGCACGACCCAGAACGATCGGGGGATGCGCTCGATCTGGCGGAGGCGCCAGACGGCGAGCGCTATGAGCGCGAGGGCAAACAGCTGCCCCAGGTCAACGCCAGAGGGCGACACAAACCGCTCGGCCGGCGCGGCCAAGCCAAGGAGCGCCGCAACTGCCGCGGTGAGGGAGTCGAGGACGAAGAACGGCGTGTTGGCGATGTTCTCCAGCGTGATCGAGCCTTCTTCTGTCCCCCAGCCCAGCCACCAGATCGCGTAGAGCGCAAGGGGCAGCAGGACGACATAGGCGCGGCGCCACCAGGCACGGTCCTTTCGCCGCAGCACGACGTCAACGACTGCGCCTGCCGCAAAGGCGAGCCAGAGGCTGGAGAAGAGCATCGACACGATCAGCCCTGTGCAGGCAAGCCAATCGCCCAGCCGATCGCGGCGATCGAGGGCAACCAGCATCCCCAGGCCGCCGGCCATTGAGCCAAGGAACGTGATCGAGGAGAACCAAAGGAAGTCGTCGAAGGCGGCCCCGAGGAAAAGGATCGGGATCGTCCCTATCAGCGCGGGCCACTCGCCCAGTCGTCGCCTGATCCAGAGGAAGAGAAACCAGGCACCAAGCAGGAACATCGCGGTGGAGACGACTCGGAAGGGCACCACCGAGTCCATCCCGAAAGTGTTCAGCATCAGCTGCCAGACGGCGACCGGGCCGGCGACGAGATGTTCGTTGTCGGGCTGCAGAAGGGTGTCGGCGTTGAAGCCGCGCCTGTAGAGGATGAAGACCCAGTCGTCGAGGAAGAACGTGAGCCTCGATCCCAGCGCCATCATCATCGTGGCCGAAGCGAGCATCGCGGCCGCGAGCAGGGTCGAAACCAGGCTCCAAGGCCAGCGCGCCCTCGTCGCCTCAGCTTGCTCACGGCCCCGCACGAGACCTTCTGCGCCGGTGGCCACGCGGGTAATCTAGCCATCTCTTGATGGCGTCTGTTCCCTTCCTCGACCTCCGCACCGCGCACGAGGAGCTTGGCGTGGACCTGGAGGAGGCGGTCGCGAGGGTGGTCGGGTCTGGCTGGTATCTGCTCGGCCCCGAACTGGAGGAATTCGAGCGAGAGTACGCCGCCTTCTGCGGTACTCGCCACTGCGTTGGCGTCGCGAGCGGTTTGAGCGCGATCGAACTCACCTTGCGGGCCGCTGGCATCGGGCCGGGGGACGAGGTCATCGTCCCCGCGTATACCTGGGTTGCGACCTGGCTCGCGGTGACCATGGTCGGCGCTCAGCCAGTCGGCGTCGACGTCAGGGAGTCCACCTACAACATCGACCCGGACTTGGTTCGAGCCGCGGTCACGCCGCGCACCGCCGCGATCGTCCCAGTGCACATGCGCGGGGAGCCGGCGGATATGGGGGAGATCGACGCAATTGCGAGGTCGCAGGGGCTGTTCGTGCTCGAGGATGCAGCCCAGGCGCATGGCGCGAGACATGACGGCAAGCGTGCTGGCAGCCTCGGCGACGCCGCGGCCTTTTCCTTCTACCCCGCCAAGAACCTGGGCGCGCTTGGCGATGGGGGCGCGGTAACCACCGACGACGACGAGCTGGCTGCCAAATTGCGGCTGCTGCGCAATTACGGGATGAAGGACCGGTACCAAATCGAGACGGCGGGGGTGAATTCGCGCCTGGCGGAGGTGCAAGCCGCAGCGCTGCGGGTGAAGCTCCCGCATCTCGACGATTGGAATCGAGCGAGAGCATCGCTGGCCGCGATATATGTCTCGGCCTTCGAGAGCCAGGAGGAGATCGCCTTGCCCGAAACGCCGGCCTGGGCTGACCCGGTTTGGCATCTCTTTGCAATCGGTCATCCTGACCGCGATGCGTGCATCGAGTCGCTGGCCAAGCGAGGGATCGAGGCGCTCGTCCACTATCCGGTGCTGCCGCATCTCTCCGGCGCCTATCGCGATCGGGGTTGGGCTCCCGGCAGCTTTCCGGTTTCCGAGCGCCTCGCCCGCGCCGAGCTCAGCCTGCCGCTGTATCCGCAGCTGCAACCTCGGTCCTGCGAAGCGGTTGCCGAAGCGGTCCTGGGGTCGGTAGCGGCGCACGCAGATCGTCACGACCCGCTGGTCTAGGATGCGTTCGCAGATGGCCGAGGGATCTCGTCGCTTAAAAGGCCGTTCGCGCCGCGTGATCGATCGGATAGCCCGTCCGTATGTTCAGGAGCTCCAGGCGAGCCTTGAAGCCACGCAGCAGTTGGTCGAAACGGCGCAGCGGTCAATCGAGGCTCTGCACGGCGACCTCGGCCGCGTACACGAGGAACTGCAACAGGTCCACGGCCGTGCGGAGCGAATCGAGCTCGACGCTCAGCGCACGGCTGGGATCGCCCGCCACGCCTACGACGAGGAGCCCGCCAACCGCCGCCGGCTCCACGCCCTGCGCGCCAGCGAGGAATACGAGCTTGCCTTCACCGAATCCGAACCGCTGGTCAGCTTCCTGATCCCGACCTACACCTCCTATGAGACGCTGCGCGACGTCGCCCTCCCCTCGATCCTCGGGCAGACCTACTCGAATCTCGAGGTGATCGTGGTCGGCGACTGTGCGCCTCCCGAGACTGAAGAGGCGATCGCTTCGATCGGCGATTCCCGTGTCAGCTACTTGAACCGTACGGTGCGCGGGCCTTACCCGGAGGATCCGTCGCGGCGCTGGTACGTCGTCGGAACGCCGCCCTACAACGAGGCCCTCTCCCGCGCTCGCGGGCGCTGGATCGCTGGCCTGGGGGACGACGACGCGGTGCGTCCCAACCACACCGAGCTGCTTCTCGCCACCGCCCAGGAGCACCGTTACGAGCATTGCTACGGACTTCAGCTCGTCAAATTCGCCGAGGGAGAGCCGATGAGGCTGGGGAAGTTTCCCCCCGAGTTGGGCGAGTGGGGCCTGCAGGCTGCGCTCTTCCACGGCGGCCTGCGCTTCTTCGAATCGGAGCTCTCCGACGCGATCTACGGCGAGCCGAACGACTGGTCGATGTGCCGGAGGATGCTGCGCGCCGGGGTCAGCTTCGGGATGGTCGACGAGATCGTCGTCGACAAGCTCGAGACGCGCCGCCACTCCGCTGAGGAGTGGGACGAGGGATCGGTCCCTCGGGTCGACTGAGATGGCCGTTCCGACCTTCTCGGCGCACAACGTCGAGCTTCCCAACGGCGAGTGGACCCTGCCCGGCACGCCGCCGATCGGCTCGGAGCCGATCTCCGTCTCCTACCTTCGAACCCTGCGCCAGATCTGCCCGCCGCCGGCTCGCGTCGCCGATCTCGGCGCCCTCGAGGGTGGCTACGCCGTCCACTTCGCGCGGGCGGGTTACGACGTGGTTGGGATCGAGGGGCAACCCGACAACTTCGCCGTCTGCGAGTGGCTGGCCGACCGGGTCGAGCTCGAGAACCTGACGTTCGTCCAGGACGACGTGCGCAACATCCGCAAGTACGGCGAGTTCGATGCGGTGCTCTGCGCCGGCCTCCTCTACCACCTCGATCGCCCGGTCGAGTTCATGCGCACGCTCGGCGAGGTGACGCGGAGGCTGCTGATCCTCTCCACCAATCACGCGACTGAGGCAGGCGGCGAGCTGGGGGTCTACGCGCCCGGCCTCTCGCCCGACCTGACCGAGCACGAAGGCAGGCGCGGGCGCTGGTTCCAAGAGCAGCCGGGGCCATGGAGCGCCCTTGGCAACCCGCGCTCCTTCTGGCTGGAGCGGACCGACCTGCTGAAGACGATTGCCGAGGCCGGGTTCCCGACCGTGTTCGAGCAGTTCGACTGGGTGGGCGACACCGAAGCCGCTCGCAGGCTGGCGGAGCGCGTGGTCTCGGTCTTCGTCGGGGTCAAGTCTCCCGACGAAGATCAGGCGGCGGCGGCGCGGAACTCGTCGTAGTCGCGGTAGTAGTCGCCCTCGTCGTAATAGGCGGAGGCGAGCACCATGCAGACCGATCCGGAGGAGAAGTTGACCAGCTCCCGCCAGATCATCGTCGGCATGTAGAGCCCGATCCGGGAGCGGTTCAGGGTTATCTCCCTGCGTTTGGAGCCGTCGTCGAGGATCACGTCGAAGCTGCCGCTGATCGCGACGATCAGCTGTTCGAGGTCGCGGTGGGCGTGGCCGCCGCGCATCGCGCCGCCGGGGACGTCGTAGAGGTAGTAGACCCGGGCGATCGGGAAAGGGACATGGCGCTGCTCCTCGATGAAGGTGAGGTTCCCCTGCGGGTTCTGAATCACCGGCAGCTCGAGCAGCTTGCAGTCGTCGACGCTCAAAGGCGCCCGGACCCTACCAGCGCCGACACCGGCCCCGGGTCGGGGTCGTCGCTGCCCGCTACGATCGCTGCCGCCGCTTCGAGGCAGCGAGCGGCCGCCCTCATGACCGTCATCCACCCCAGCGCCGTCGTGGAGACCGACTCGATCGGGTCAGGGGTCTCGGTCGCCGAGTTCGCCGTTCTGCGCCAGGGCGTGCTCCTCGGCGAGGGCGTCACGATCCACCCCAACGTGGTCGTCGAAGCAGGCGTCGAGATCGGCCCCGGTACGGAGGTCCTGCCCGGCAGTCATCTCGGCAGGGCGCCGCGTGCGGTCGGCTCGATATCGCGCACCCCGTCCTTCCAGACCAAGCTCACGATCGGCGCGGGCTGTGCGATCGGGACCAACTCGGTCATCTACTACGACGTCGAGATCGGCGAGGAGACCCTGATCGGGGACGGCGCCTCGATCAGGGAGCTAAGCCGGATCGGGGCGCGAACCGTGATCGGCAGGGACGTGACGCTCGACCGCGATGTGACCGTGGGCGACGACACCCGCGTGATGGACAAGGCGCACCTGACCGGAGGTATGAAGGTCGGGGACGAGGTGTTCATCGCCGCCACCGTCGTGACGACGAACGACAACTCGTTCGGCCGCGAGGGTGCCGGGAACGGGGCACTGCAGGGCCCGATCGTCGATTCCGGGGCGATGATCGGCGGCGGCGCCTCGCTGCTGCCCGGGGTTGTCATCGGCCGCGACGCCATCGTCGCCTCCGGTGCGGTGGTGACCAAGGACGTCGAGCCGGGCACGACGGTCGTCGGGGTGCCGGCCCGTCCCGTCTCTTGAGAACCGAACGCGGGGCAGCCCGCCGGCTCAGTGCGCGGATCTCGCCGATGCTCGATCATTCCGGCACCTGATGGCAGTCGATACGCAACAGGCCGAGCCGGCTGGCTCCGGCAAGCCGGCCTCCACCAGCGAACCCGTCGTGATCGAGGCGATTGGGATCGAGAAGGCCTTTCGCCTTCCCACCCACCGAGTGGATTCGCTGAAGGAGCGATTGACGGCCTTCACCCGGCAGGACTTCAGGATGCTGCACGCGCTCCGCGGCGTCTCCTTCGAGATCCGCCGGGGCGAGTTCTTCGGGATCGTCGGGCGCAACGGCTCCGGCAAGAGCACGCTGCTGAAGATTCTCGCCAGCATCTACGCGGCCGACGCCGGGACGGTGAGGATGGCGGGGCGCCTGGCGCCCTTCATCGAGCTCGGCGTCGGCTTCAACCCCGAGCTGACCGCGCGCGAGAACGTCGAGCTGAACGGCGTGATGATGGGCCTCTCGAGGCGCGACGCCAGAAACCGCCTCGGCGCGGTGCTCGAGTTCGCCGAGCTCGAGGAGTTCGTCGACATGAAGCTGAAGAACTACTCCTCCGGGATGCTGGTCCGGCTCGCGTTCTCGGTGATGATCCAGTCCGATGCCGAGATCCTCCTGATCGACGAGGTGCTGGCCGTCGGCGATGCGGCCTTTCAGCAGAAGTGCGCCGACGTCTTCCACGAGATCCGCGATTCCGATCGGACCGTCGTCTTCGTCACCCACGACATGGGGGCGGTCGAGCACTACTGCCACCGCGCGATGCTGATCAACGACGGCGACGTCAAGGTGATCGGCGATCCTGGCGAGGTGGCACGGAGCTACCTCAGGCTCAACTTCGAGCAGGCGCCCAGCTCATCCGACGCGGATGACGATTCGCCGAGCCTGGCCGACGTGACGTTGGCCGACGCCTGGCTCGAAAAGGCCGATGGCAGCCGCGCGACGACGCTGGAGACGGGCAGCGAGATGCGTTTTGGCGCGACGCTCGAAGCCCACCGCGACGTCGAGGGGCCGAGCTTCGGCTTCATGCTCACCAACGCCGACGGGGTCGACGTGGCTGGTTTTGGACTCGAGCTCTCCGAAGGCATTCCAGATCGGCTGCGGGCCGGCCAGCGCGTGCGGATCAGCGGAGTCGTCGAGAACCGCCTCACGCCCGGCCGCTACGTCGTCAAGTGCTGGATCTACCGCAACCACAACTACGCCAACCTCATCCTCCACTCGCCACATGTGCTCGACTTCGTCGTCTTCGGCGAGGGCGCCCCCGGCATCGTCTCCCTCGACCACGAGGTCACGGCCGCTCTGGAGGACCAGTGAGCGCGGAGCCGGCGACGCTCGAGCTGACCGAGGTTCGCGGCCCCTCCGCGGTGGGCGGCGGCGCCCACCGCTTCTTCGAGCTGCTCTGGCTGATCTCGGTAACCGAGTTCAAGAAGACCTTCTTCGGCACCGTGCTCGGCTACGTCTGGTCGCTGGTGCGCCCGCTGATGCTCTTCGCGATCCTGCTCCTGGTCTTCACCCAGATCTTCAAACTCGGCAGCGCGGTCGCCCACTATCCGGTCCTGCTGCTCTTCAACATCGTCCTCTTCGGCTTCTTCCAGGAAGGGACCGGAGGAGCGGTGAGCTCGGTGCTGGCTCAGGAGGGGATCGTCCGCAAGACCCAGTTCCCCCGCCTGGTGATTCCTCTCTCCGTCGTCCTGACGGCGCTCTTCACGCTCGGTCTCAACATGATCGTGGTCGTGGTCTTTCTGTTCGCCTTCGGCGTCGACCCGATGTGGACCTGGCTGCTGCTGCCGGTGATCTTGGCGCCGCTGCTGATCTTGACCAGCGCTCTGGCGATGCTGCTGTCGGCGCTCAACGTGCGCTTCCGCGACGTGGCGATCATCTGGGTGGTGGCGGCGACCGCGCTCAACTACGGCACGCCGATCATCTATCCGCTCGAAATCGTGCCGACGAGGCTGGCTCACCTGCTGATGGTCAACCCGCTGACGCCGATCTTCCAGCAGGCCCATATCTGGATCATCGATCCGCAGGCGCAAAGCGTGCTGTCGATGGCCGGTGGCTGGCTGCCGCTGATCGGCGCGGCGATCATCTACCTGACCGTCTGCATCCTCGGCGTCTGGGTCTTCAACCGCGAGGCGCCGCGGATCGCCGAGCAGCTCTGAGGTGCGCTACTCGCGGGCGAAGAGGTTGACCGAGCCGATGCGGCGCATCGTGTACTGGTCGTAGGGGAGGTCGCCGCGCCAGCGATTGTGGGCCTCGGCGGAGACGAAGTAGGTCTCGGGATCGGCCTCCATCGCCTCGATCGTGGCGGCGAGGTCCTCCGTGGAGAGGCCGAGAGCGGCGGTGATGCACTCGAGTTTCTCGCGGTGCTCGTCGGCACCCCACCCGGCGAGCACATGATCGACCGCGTGGATCGAGCAGCCGTTGGAGTCGGCGAGCAGGGCGCGGGCGCTCCCGATCACGCCGTCGATCTGGTCGAGCGGCACGTGCTCGAGCACCGAGATCGAGTAGATCGCGCCGAAGCCGGCCTCGAGCGGCTCGCTCGGGGGGAACTGCTCGCGGATGAAGGTGAGGTCCGGGTAGGCGGCCTGGAAGCGTTTGAACTCGCGCGGCCCGTTGCCGCTGCCGTCGTAGGGGTCGACCAAGGTGACGTCGTAGCCGAGGCGGGAGAGGACGCCGGCGACGAGCGGCTCGCCGGCGCCGATCTCGAGAATCCGCGAGCCGCGCTCGACGTTGCCGAGGATCGCCTTCACGGTCCAGCAGCGCTGCAGGTCCTTCATGTCGAAGCTGGCGCCCGCCAGGCCCGTGATCTGGTCGGCGCTGTCGGCGAAGTCGCGCACGGTCCCGTAGGAGGTCGCCGGCAGCGGGAAGGAACCCGTGTAGCGCTCGGCCACCGGCCAGAGCGATCCCTCGCCGACGACCCAGGCCGACGCGTTCGGGCCGCTCACGGCCTGTGGAGGGGCGTAGAGCGCGGCCTTGCCGGCGAGCTTGCGCAGAAGCGGCGAGCGCGCCGCTGTCGCCCGCAGGCGCTTGCCGGTGTCGCTGACGCTCATGCCGCCGAACCCACTGCGCCGGCCGCGGAGACCTTGCCCAGGAAATCGGCGAGCGCTTCGGAGTTTGCCTTCCAGCTCAACTGCTCTTCGGCGAATTTGCGTGAGCCGCGGCCGAGCCGCTCGCCCAGCTCGCGGTCGGAGAGAAGCTCTTCGATGCGTGCGACGATCTCCAAAGCGTTGCCCTCCTCGAGCAAGAGTGCGTTCTTTCCGTGCGTCAGGTCGTTGCCGATGTTGCAGTGCGGCAAGATAACCGGCCGGCCCATCGCCAGGAACTCCGGCAGCTTTGAGGGCAGCCTGTAGCGGTTGAAGTCGTCGGGTGGTCCGGGCTGGACGAAGGCGTCGGCCAGCGCCAGGTAGTTGGGCATCTCCCGCCATGGAACCGGGCCAAGCTCGATCGCCCCATCGGCCACGGCGCGAAACGCGCGCGGGTCGACGCCGCCGAACTCGCTGTGGCCGACGCGGACCAGGCGGACCGGGTGGCCACGCCGCTGCAGCAGCTTGACCGCGAGGTAGAGGCTGAGCATCTCGTGCTGGTTCGCGTAGTGGATCGTGCCGTGGTAGACGAGGACGAAGTCGTCGGGCGCCAGGCCGAGCTCGTAGCGCGAGGGCGGCGTCAGCCCGGGCCCGAAGCGCTCCAGGTCGATGCCGGGTCGGGCCAGCGCGTGCGGCCGGCCGGCGTGGTTGAACTCGTTCAGCTCCTCGGTGATCACGGTGACCCCCGCCGCGCCGTCGAGGAACTCGCGATGATGCGTCGGGTGGATCAGGTCGACCGGCACGAGGCGGTCCTGCTGGCGCAGCGGCAGGCGCTGCAGTTCGGCCAGCGAGCGTCCCGTCGCCGACTCCAGCAGGTACTCCTCGTTGTCCTCGAGGTGGATCGTGTAGGGGGCACCGAGACGGCGTGTCACGTCCATCGTGATCCGGCGCACGCGCTCGCGCGGCGTCCAGCAGAGCACCACCGTCTCGCCGTCGTTCGCTTGCATTTCCCGGACCTTCGGCTCGAGGTCGTCGTGGGAGACGCACTCGAACCGAGGCTCGCCGACCGCGCTGATCCGGGTCGGGTCACCGCGACCGGTAAGGGTGACCTCCCAGCCGAGGTCGGTCAGCTCGTTGCCGAAGTGGAACGCCTGGATCGCGCTGTTGACGTCGAACGGCCCGAAGTAGACGATCAGGAGCTTCATCGCCTGCCCAGGGGCGCCGTGGCGCGGTACACCCGTTCGCGCCAGCTGGCCGGCACGTAGTCGGCCAGCTGCTGGGCGAATCCGGGGTTGAAGTAAGCGTCGCCACGGGCCAGCTCGTCGTACCAGCAGTCGACGAACAGGGCCCGGTCGACGATGTCGGTGCCGGCCCGTCGGACGGCCGGAGTGCGATGGCTGACAAGTCGCGGCCGTGGCGCATAGACGGACTTGAGGCCGCGTTTCGCCAGCCTCCGGCAGAGGTCGAAGTCCTCGTACTCGGCGCCGTAGGACTCGTTGAAACCTCCCTCGGCGTCAAAGTCCTCCTTGCGGATCAGCATGCAGTCGCCGCTCAGCGCCGAGACCTCGCGCGCGCAGGGCAGCGAGCCGTAGTAGCCGTCGCCGTCGGCGGGGAACCCGGCGAGCATCGGTCCCGCCGGGTCGCGCAACCCGATCGCGATGCCAGCCTGCTCGACCAGCCCGTCCGGGCGTGCCAGAAGAGGCCCCACGGCGGCGACCCCGGGAAGCCCGGCGTGAAGCAGAAGCTGCTCGATCCAATCGGCCTCGACCACCTCGGTGTCCTCGGCGAGGAAGACGAGGTACTCGCCGCCGGCCCGGGCGGCGCCGAGATTGTTGGCCCGCGGTCGCCGGAACGGACCGGGCGCATCCTCGACGCGCACGATCCGCTCGTCGTCCCGTGCGCTCCCGCCGGTGGCGGCGGACTCCACCAGGATCAGCTCGAAGTCCGGGTAGGCGGTCAGCCCCAACAGCGAGGAAAGCAGGCGGTCGAGGGCCCGTCCTCCTCGCTGCACGGGGACGATGACGCTCACCTTGGCGCTGAGCGCCGCACCGTTGCGCGGCGCCAGCACGGCGCGGTGGGGGATCTGAGGATGGGCGGCGGCGAGCGCGTTGACACCGAGGCGATCGAGGTGGTTTGACACGGCCCTGGGCTGGAGGTCCTCCACTCCCGACTTCTGGTCGGTGCCGGCAGCGATGCTGCCGGGAATCGCCCGCCAGTGGTAGAGGACCTGGGGGATGTGGTGGATGCGGTCGGTGTACTCGGAGACGCGCAGCATGAACTCGAAGTCCTGGATCGTGTCGAAGTCGGAATCGAAGCCGCCGACCGCCTCGGCAACGGAGCGGCGCACGACCAGCAGGTGGCCGATGTACATCGCCCCGAGCGCGTAGACCGGCGACCAGTCGGGCTTGAGGAACGGATCGGCCCTGATCCCGTGCAGGGTCAGCTTGTCCTGGTCGGAGTAGACGACATCGAGCTCGGGGTCGGTGACGAGCTCCTGGGCGAAGCGGAGCAGGGCGTCGTCGGTGAGGGTGTCGTCATGGTCGAGAAAGCCGACGAACTCCCCGCTGCACATCGCCAGTCCCTCGTTCGACGCCGCTGAGATCCCGCCGTTTTGCTCCAGCGCCTTGAACTTGATCCGCCGGTCGCTGTCCGCGTAGCGCTGGATCGCGGCGCTCAGCTCCGGCATGCCAGAGGCGTCGTCGACGATGCAGAGCTCCCAGTCGGAATAGTGCTGAGCCTGCACCGACTCGACCGCCTCTCGCAGGTACTTCAGGTCGGTCTTGTAAGTCGGCATCACCAGCGAGATCAGGGGGCGGGCGGTCAGTGCCTCGACTTCCTGCCGCGCCGCCTGGCGACGATGGCGGCGGCTGTTCAGGTGCAGCCGTCCCTTGACGCGGCGAGCGAGATCGTGGCCGCGCCGCAGCGCGCTCAGCAGGCTCGGTGGCAGCAGGGCCTTCAACGTCCAAGCGTCGGCGAAGGGAAGCCTGTGGCCGAGCAGGCGTGACTGGCGGATCCGTCTAAGCATCGACACCGATTAGCCCCGCCGCAGTTTTGCGAACAGTGTCTTGGCCGATCGGACCGGGCGAGTTATCCGCCAGCTGAGCGAGGTCTCGTATGTCCTTGTCACGCCTTGCAGTTCTTCTTCCAGTTCGGCGATCCGGTAGGCGCGGCGCCCTAGCTCGCGGTGAAATTCTTCGCGCTGGGCGTCCAGCGCTGCGGCCAGGTCATCTCTGTTCTCGCTCTTCGGGCTGCCCACGTTCATGAGCGACTTATCGTAGGTGACGGCCCCGCGGCGTCGCGGTTGCCCGTCGCTCAGTAGGCTTGCGGCCTCCCATGGAGGGCCTGAAGGGACTGATCCTCTCGGGCGGAGCCGGCACCCGGTTGCGCCCGATCACCCACACCTCGGCGAAGCAGCTCGTGCCCGTCGCCAACAAGCCCGTGCTCTTTTACGGGATCGAGGCGCTGGTCGATGCCGGCGTGACCGAGATCGGGATCATCATCGCGCCGGAGACCGGTGGGGAGATTCGCGAGGCAGCCGGCGACGGTTCCGCCTTTGGCGCCAAGATCACCTACATCGTCCAGGACGAGCCTGCCGGCCTCGCCCACGCGGTGCTGACGGCGGAGGAGTTCATCGGTGGCTCGCCCTTCGTCATGTACCTCGGCGACAACCTGCTCGCCGAGGGGCTGCGCGGACTCGTTTCGACCTTTCGCGCCGAGGAACCGGACGCGCTGATCCTGCTCACCCCGGTCGACGACCCCCAGTCCTACGGCGTCGCCGAGCTGGACGGGGAGCGGATCGTGCGCCTGATCGAGAAGCCCAAAGACCCGCCCTCGAACCTTGCCCTGGTCGGCGTCTACCTCTTCGCGCCGCCGATCTTCGAGGCCGCCCGCGCCCTCGAGCCCTCCTGGCGCGGCGAGCTGGAGATCACCGAGGCGATCCAGAGCCTGATCGAGGAAGGCAAGACCGTGAAGTCCGAGGTCGTCAGCGGCTGGTGGAAGGACACGGGCCAGCTCGCTGACATGCTCGAGGCCAACCGCCTCGTGCTGGAGGAGATCGAGACGAGGATCGAGGGCGAGGTCGACGAGGCCTCCCGGGTCGAGGGTCGTGTAGTCGTCGAGGCGGGTGCTGTGCTGAAGAACTCCGTCATCCGCGGTCCCGCTGTGATCGGTGCCGGCGCTCGCATCGAGGACGCCTACGTTGGTCCCTACACCTCGATCGGCGACGACGTCTGCGTGCGCCGCTCCGAAGTCGAGCACTCGATCATCCTCGCCGGCTCCGTGGTCGAGGACCTCGGCACCCGCATGGAGGCGAGCCTGCTCGGCCGCGAAGTCAAGCTGACCCGCAGCGATGGCATGCCGAAGACATTGCGCATGCTGGTCGGCGACAAGTCCGAGATCAAGATCATCTGATGGGGGCACAGCGATGAAGGTTCTCGTTACGGGAGCGGGGGGCATGCTCGGCCGCGACATCGTGCTCGCCGCCGGCAACGCCGGACACGACGTGGTCGGCTTCGGCCACAACGAGCTCGATGTCAGTGATGCGGCCGGGGTGACGGCGAAGCTGGATCTGGAGCGCCCCGACGTCGTGATCAACTGCGCCGCCTGGACCGATGTCGACGGGGCGGAGGATTCGGAGGATGAAGCGACGGTCGTCAATGGAGAGGCGGCTGGCCATGTCGCCGCCGCAGCCGCCGCGGTCGGCGCCTCGGTCGTCTACGTCTCCAGCGACTACGTCTTCGACGGGGCCAAGGGCGCGCCCTACGTCGAGACCGACCAGACGGCACCGCTCTCCGCTTACGGTCGTTCCAAGCTGGCTGGCGAGGAGGCCACTGCGGCCGCCAACAAGCGCCACTTCGTCGTCCGTTCCGCCTGGCTCTTCGGCATCGGGGGGTCCAACTTCGTCGAGACCATGCTGCGCCTCGCGTCGACTCAGAACGAGGTGCTGGTCGTGCGTGACCAAGTGGGCTCGCCCACCTACACCTGGCACCTCGCCTATGGCATTGTCCGGTTGATCGAGGGAATCGAGTTCGGCATCCACCACATGGCCGCCGCGGGAGCTTGCTCCTGGTACGACTTCGCTCGCGAGATCTTCGAGCAGGCGAAAGTCGAGTGCCGGGTGCTTTCGGCGACCACCGACATGCTCGGCCGTCCCGCTCCCCGGCCCGCCTACTCGGCGCTGACCAGCCAGCGCGAACACGCGATCGAGCTGCCCTCCTGGCAGGACGGTCTCTCGGCCTATCTCTCCCAGCGCTCCGCCGAGAGCGAGGCGCTGGCATGAAGCTGCTCGTCACCGGCGCCGCCGGCTTCATCGGCTCCACCTACGTGCGGCTCGCCGGCGGCGAGCACGAGGTGCGCGTGCTCGACAAGCTCACCTACGCCGGCCGGCGCGAGAATCTGCCCGAGGGAACGGACCTGGTCGAGGGCGCGATCGAGGACCCCAAAGTCGTGCGCGAGGCGATGGAGGGCTGCGACGCGGTGGTCAACTTCGCCGCCGAGTCCCACGTCGACCGCTCGATCGACGACCAGGACGCCTTCGCCCGCACCCACGTGATCGGCACCGGCACGCT
>Ga0190274_10000406_pt1 | contig 26662 bp, 25 predicted proteins | sample Popmic531T_FD_133002 | JGI IMG/M metagenome (GOLD analysis project Ga0190274, IMG submission 133002) | Populus adjacent soil microbial communities from riparian zone of Yellowstone River, Montana, USA - 531 T | ecosystem: Environmental > Terrestrial > Soil > Riparian zone | place: USA: Montana... | reverse complement strand
CCGCCGAACATCATGATGTGGCGTACGACGTCGGGCGCGTTGTAGGTGCGGATGTCGGAGAACTCCTCGCCCCTGACGAACGTCACCGCAGACGACAACGCGGAGAACATCAGCGGATGCAGCTCGGTGATACCGCCGGGGTTGATGCCGGTGCCGTGCAGCGTCGTCCCGGCCTCGGCGCACGCTGCCGCGAGCGGCGCCCCGTCGCGCTCGGTCGGGTAGAACCAGCCGACCGGGGTCACGACGTTCTTGCCCGAGCGCAGGATGGCGGCGACCTCGTCGCGGTTCGGGATCAGCGGCGCGTAGAGGACGCAGTCGGCGTCCATCGCCAGGATCTCGTCCATGCTGCTGGTCGCCGCGACGCCGAGCGGCTCGATCCCGAGGATCTCGCCGACGTCGACGCCGTCCTTGCTGGACGAGTGCACCCAGCAGCCGACCAGCTCGAGATCTGGATGGAGCAGGATGCCTTCGATCGCGGCCTTGCCGACGCTGCCCGTTGCCCACTGGATGACTCGCACCGCGCCACTGTGGCAACTAGAACACGTTCTTGTCTACGGCCGAGAGCTCACAGCGAGGTCATCACGCCGACGGACTCGGGAGAGAACCGCGGGAACACCGCCGCGGTCGACGCTCCGAACCGCTTCGCCACGATCTCGGCGAGCACGCTGCGGTAGTCGGTGGTGACCAGGACGTCGGCGTCGTCGGTCTTCGCGAGCCCCGGCCACCGTCCGTAGTAGCTGCCACCCTTCACCCCGGCGCCTGCGACGAACATGACGTTGCCGTAGCCGTGGTCGAGACCCTGGCTGGCGTTCTCGACCACCCGGCGCCCGAACTCGCTGATCGTCACCACGGTCACCTTGCCCGCCTGGTCGCCCAGGTCGGCCAGGAACGCCGCGAGCGCACCGGCGAGGTCGCGGGCGTTGTTGGTCATCCAGCCACCGTCGACGGTGCCCATGCCGGCGTGCATGTCCCAGTCGCCCTGGTCGACGGTCACGACCTCGACCCCGACGTTGCCGCGGATCACCCGGGCCACCTCGGAGAGGGCCTTGCCCAGGTCGGTGTCCGGGTAGCTGGCGACGTTGTCCACGGTGCTCTGCACGGGGCCGAACTCGTCCACGGCGGCGTACGTCGAGCGCATCGCCTTCGCCAGCGGGGAGCGATCGCGGTCCCACAGCGTGTGCAGCGAGCGCCGGCGCCGGCCGTGGTCGTCGTCGCTCTCGCCGGGCAGCTCGACTCTCTCGACAGCGCTCGCCGACATCGTCGGCTGCGGGCCGAAGAGCGACGTCGGGGTCACCCCGCCGCTGAGGTTGAAGCCCTGCAACGGTGAGCTCCCCGGCGCCGTACCGATGAGCCGGTTGAGCCAGCCACTGCGCGCGGTCGAGCCCGGGTCGGCGTCCTCGACGGCCTCCATCGCCGCGAAGTGGGACCGGTTGGGTGCCGGCAGCCCGGTCGCGTGCACCGCGGCCAGCCTGCCGCTGGTCCACAGCGGCAGCAGCGGCGCCAGCTCGGGGTGCAGGCCGAACATGCCGTCGCGGGCCAGCAGGCGGTCGGCCGGTACGGCGATCCGCGGGCGGGCCGCGTAGTAGGCGGGGTCCGCGTGGGGCACCACGAGCGAGAGTCCGTCGGCGGCGCCCCGCAACGAGACCACGACCAGCACGGCGTCGGCGGGCGCTGCCGCCGCCGCACGGGGTGCCGCGACCGTGATCGCGGCCGATCCGACGATCGTCGTCGCGCCGGTCAGGGCGACCGCACCGGCGAGCAGGCCGCGTCGTGAGACCGCGGCGAACTCCGGGCAGGTCTCGGGGGAGCAGGGTTCTGGAGTCTGGGAGGTCATCGGATCACCGGGTCAGGTGGGCGGGGGAGTCGAGCACGGTGGACAGGAGCTGGGGCATCTGCCAGCGCACGATGGCGTGGTCGGCCGTGATCCGCTCGTGCGGCTTCACGCCGGTGGCCTGGGCGCAGGCCGTGACCAGCCGCGGACCGGCCCGCCGGTGCAGCACCTGCAGGGAGATGTGGTCGACCAGGTGGTCGAAGCGCACCGACTTCTGGGGCAGCCAGCGGGCCGGCTTGCGATAGGTGGCACCGGTCGCGGGGTACCAGCCGCCGGCGAGGCTGCGGTGCACCTGCATCGACGCCACCAGCCGGGCCGGCGACGACCAGGACAGGTTGTCGATCGGCTGTCCGTCGGGCCGGGGCCAGTCGAACGGCTTGAGCCCGATGCTCCCGCACTGCCAGAGCAGCTGGTTGGCGGCGTACGACTCGCCCGCCTTGCCCGCGGGTGGGCGGCGGACCTGGACGCCGAGGGCACGGTACGTCGCCACCAGGTCCTCACCGGGGTCGCGCACCTTGGCGCCCTTGGCCCGGGCGAACTCCGGTGACGCGACCAGTGCCTGCAGCACCGGCCGGATCTCGGTGTCGTGCGCCAGGTAGAGCCGGGCCAGCCGGTTGACCAGGCGAGGCGGCGGGTCGTCGCGCACGAACTTCACGGCGAGGCGGCGCGCGATCCTGCGGGCGGTGTCCGGGTGCCGGGCCAGGTAGCGCAGGTAGTCGCGGGTGACCGCGCGGCCGTCGGCGGCGTGGTTGCCGGCCTTGAAGCCGAGCACGTGGACGCGGCCACGGGCGTGCGCGTCCTTGTCGTACTCGGCCTTGAAGGTTGCCCACATGTCGACGGTCCAGCCGGTGAGGATGCGGGCGGAGTGCTTGACGTCGGCCTCGTCGTAGTTGCCGCGGCCGACGGTGTGCAGCTCGAGGAGCTCGCGGCCGAGGTTCTCGTTCGGGTGCTCGCGGGTCGAGCTGACGTTGTCGAGCGCGATGAGCATCGCGGGGTGGGTGGCGGCGGCCTGGAGGAGGTCGGAGAAGCGTCCGAGCGCCCGCTCGCGGACCACGTGGCCGAAGTCGGCGCGCCAGGTGAACGCGGCGTCGCCGTTGGCCGGCACGTTGAAGTGGTGCTCCCAGAACTCGGTCATCACCTCGAGCACCTGGCGACGGGACCGCATCCGGCGCAGCAGGACCCAGCGCTGGTAGTCGGCCATCACCTCCCAGCCGAACTCGACACCGGCCTTCTGGCGCTGCCAGAGGTCCGTGGGGCCGCGGTCGAGGCTGGGCCACCAGCGGCGCAGGGCGGCGGCCGAACGGTCCGGGACCCGGGCGGGAGTGAGCTGCTGCTCGAACCAGGCCTTCGCCCCACCGGCGCGGCGTACGTCGCGGGCGAGCTCGGGCGTCACGCCGTACGAGAACCGGCCGACCAGGTGCCGGTCACGGGCGTTGAGAACGTGCATGGTCTGGGCGTCTCCACGTCGTCGCGGGTGGCACGGTGCCCTCCCGAGAAGGAGCGCGGTCCGCGGTCTAGACCGAACCCTAGGTGTTCGACCGGGGCCGGACGCAAGATCTCGGGGAATGTCGTCGCCGGCGCGCCGCCGGTACGATGCTGCCGACCAGCCCATCACCCGTGAGGACCCGACGCCCCACCCATGGACGGCTCTCAAAGTCCCCAGCTCTCCCCTGATCTCCAGCGAACTCCGCATGTTGAGGGGGGAGAGCACGCATGACGGCATGGCTGCTGCTGCTCGCGGCGCTGCTGCTGATCGTCGCCTGCGGCGTCTTCGTCGCCGCCGAGTTCTCGTTCGTCACCGTCGACCGCAGCAAGGTCGACCAGGCGGCCGCCGCCGGTGACTCCGGCGCGAAGGGCCTCCAGGAGGCCCTGCGCAGCCTCTCGACCCAGCTCTCCGGTGCCCAGGTCGGCATCACGATCACCAACCTGGCCATCGGCTACCTGGCCGAGCCGGCCATCTCCGACCTGATCGACGGCCCGCTGGCGAGTGCCGGCGTCCCGGAGAGTGCGATCACGCCGGTCGCCGTCGGCATCGGCCTGACCCTCGGCACGATCCTGACGATGATCTTCGGAGAGCTGGTGCCGAAGAACCTCGCGCTCGCCAAGCCGATGGAGGTCGCCCGCGCCACCCAGCGCTTCCAGCGCGGCTTCACCGCCGTGATGCGCGGTCCGATCCGGGTGCTCAACGGATCGGCCAACGCGTTCGTACGACGTCTGGGCATCGAGCCGCAGGAGGAGCTGCGCTCGGCCCGGAGCTCGACCGAGCTCGCCTCGCTGATCCAGCGGTCGGCCACCCACGGCACCCTCGACGTCGAGACCGCCGAGCTGATGGAGCGCTCCGTCGAGTTCGGGACCCGCACCGCCGGCGAGATCATGACCCCTCGGGTCCGCTCGACCAGCCTCGGCGTCAACGACCGGGCCACCACGCTCATGGAGCGCACCCGCGCGACCGGGCACTCCCGCTTCCCGGTGCTCGACGCCGACGAGAACATCGTCGGCACGGTGCACGTCAAGCACGCCGTCGCCCTGCCGGTCGGCGAGCGGGCGACGACCAAGGTCAAGCACCTGATGGTCAGGCCGATCATCGTCCCCGACTCGCTCCGCCTGGACCCGCTGCTCGCGCTGCTGCGCGGCGACGGCTTCCAGATGGCCGTGGTCATGGACGAGTACGGCGGGTTCGCCGGCATCGTGACGCTCGAGGACGTCGTCGAGGAGATCGTCGGGGACATCTCCGACGAGCACGACCGGCTCAGCGCCAACGCGCGGCGGCACCGCGACGGGGCCTGGTCGCTGTCCGGGCTGCTGCGTCCCGACGAGGTCGAGGACCTCACCGGGATCGAGCTGCCCGACCACGAGGACTACGACACGATCGGCGGCCTCGTGATGCGTGCGCTCGGGCGGGTGCCGGCGGTCGGTGACCTGGCCGAGATCCGCGTCCCCGACCGCTCCGACGCCGACGAGCCGCGCGAACAGCTGGCGATCCTCACCGTCGACGGGATGGACGGGCTGCGCGTCGACCGGCTCACCCTGCGCCTGCTCGACGGTGCGTCCGACGAGGACAGCGAGGTGGAGCGATGAACAGCGCCACCGCCATCGCCCTCGCGGTCTTCCTGCTCCTGGGCAACGCCTTCTTCGTCGGGGCCGAGTTCGCGCTCGTCTCGGCACGCCGTACGCAGCTCGAGCCGCGCGCCGAGGCCGGCTCGCGGATGGCTCGCACCACGATCAAGGCGATGGAGAACATCTCCCTGGTGATCGGGGTCAACCAGCTCGGCATCACCGTGTGCTCGCTGGTCCTCGGTGCGGTCGGCGAGCCCGCCGTCGCCCATCTCGTCGAGCCACTGCTGCACGCGGCCCACGTGCCGGAGGGGCTGCTGCACCCGGTGTCGTTCGTGATCGCGCTGACCGTGGTGGTCTACCTGCACGTGGTGCTCGGCGAGATGATCCCGAAGAACATCGCCCTGGCCGGGCCGGACCGGGTGGCGCTGGTGCTCGGACCGCCGATCTGGGGGATCGTCACCGTGCTGCGCCCGATCGTCGTGGTGATCAACGCCGTCGCCTCCGTGGTGCTCCGGCTGGTCGGCGCCCGGCTGCTCGACGAGGTGAGCTCGACGTACACCCGGGAGGAGGTCGCCGCGCTGGTCGAGGAGTCGCACGGCGAGGGCCTGCTCGAGGCCGACGAGTACGGCCGGCTCACGGGTGCCCTGGGCTTCACCGAGAAGACGGTGGCCGCGGTCCTGATGACGACCGAGTCGCTGACGACCGTACGCCGCGGCTCCTCGGTCGCCGACGTGGAGGCGGTCTGCGCGGCCACCGGCTACAGCCGCTTCCCGGTCGCGGCCGAGGACGGAGAGCTGGTGGGCTACCTGCACATCAAGGATGTGCTGGAGACCGACCCGGATCGTCGTACCCGCGCCGTCGACGACAAGTGGATCCGCCCGTTCGCTCCCGTCACCGCCGAGGCCCAGCTGCACGACGCGCTCGAGACGTTGCAGCGCCGCGGCGCCCACATGGCGCGCGTGGTCGACGCGTCGGGTACGACGCTGGGCCTGGCCACCCTCGAGGACGTGATCGAGGAGTTGGTCGGCGAGATCCGCGACGCGGCGCACCTGGACGAACCGGTCTGACGACGGAGTCCGGCGCGGCCCGTGCGGCGAATCGGGGACGGCGCCGGGCGGCGGCTAAGGTGTGGCTCGGCAGGCACCCAGGAAGAAGCGCAGGAACACGTGGGAGACGACTCGACGCGCAATCGCGTGTGGACGCTGCCCAACCTGCTCAGCATGCTGCGGCTGGCGGGCGTGCCGCTCTTCCTGTGGCTGGTGCTCGGCCCCGAGGCCGACTGGTTGGCCCTCGGCGTGCTGATGCTCTCCGGCATCACCGACTTCCTCGACGGGTACCTCGCCCGCAAGCTGGGCCAGACCTCGGTGCTCGGCCAGGTGCTCGACCCGGTGGCGGACCGGCTCTACATCCTCGCGGTGGTCGTCGGCCTTGCCCTGCGCGACATCATCCCGTGGTGGGCGGCGCTGTCGCTGCCCCTGCGTGACCTCCTGCTCTGGGGACTCGTGCCGCTCCTGCGCACCCGCGGCTACAGCGCCCTGCCGGTGCACTTCCTCGGCAAGGCCGCGACGTTCAACCTGCTCTACGCCTTCCCGCTGCTGCTCCTCGGCGACGGGGAGGGCACCGTGGCGACGCTGGCCGAGACCTTCGGCTGGGCGTTCGCGCTGTGGGGCATCGGGCTCTACTGGTGGGCCGGTCTGCTCTACGCCTGGCAGGTGCGCACGCTGCTGCGCACGACCGAACGCCGCCGGGTGGTGCCCGATGCCTGACGCACCGACCGCTCCGGACCGGGCGCGTACGCCGCTGCTGACCCTGATCACCCAGGAGTCCCTCGACGAGGACTACCAGCACGTCGCCGAGAAGCGCGCGGCGGACGGCGACGTCGGTCGCTCCTCCGACGGCCGCCACTGGATCGCGGCGACCGTCGTGGCCGCCTTCGGGCTGCTCGTGACGATGGCCGCCGTCCAGACCTCCGCGGGCTCGGGCGTGGCCGACGCCAACCGCGAGTCGCTGCTGCGCCAGATCGACCAGCGCCGCGACCAGTCCGCCGCGCTCCAGGGCAAGATCGTCAGCTTGCGGGAGCTCAACGTCGGCCTCCAGGACTCGATGGCGGAGGTGAGCGACACCGAGCGGGCCACCACCAACCGCGTGGACCGGCTGGCGGCGGTCGCCGGTTACGGACCGGTCACCGGACCGGGGATCGTGATCACCGTCGACGACGCGCCCGGCGGCCAGGCGGTCCAGTCCGAGGACCTCGCCCTGCTGGTCAACGGCCTGTGGGAGGCCGGCGCCGAGGCGATCGCGATCAACGGCAGGCGGCTGACGGCGAGCTCGGCGATCTTCAACTCCGGTGCCGCGATCAACATCCGGTTCACCCCGCCGCTCTCGCCGCCGTACGTCGTGTCGGCGATCGGCAACAACAAGACCCTGCAGGCGGACCTGCTCGACACCTCGACCGGCCTGGCGTTCAGCAACGAGGCGGACGCGCTCGGGTTCCGGGTGGACATGGACACCGAGGACCAGCTCACGCTGCCGAAGGCGACCCTGCGCGACCCGATCTTCGCCGCCAAGGGCACCGCGAACCGTCGACCCGAGAGGGAGGAGACCGCACCGTGATCGCCGCACTCGGGCTCATCGTCGGCATCGTGCTGGGGGTGGTGTTCCAACCGGACATCCCGCTCTGGCTGGAGCCCTACCTGCCCATCGCCGTCGTCGCGGCTCTCGACGCCGTGTTCGGCGGCCTGCGCGCCTACCTCGACGGGATCTTCGACGACAAGGTCTTCGTCGTCTCGTTCGTCAGCAACGTCGTCATCGCCGCGGCGATCGTCTTCCTCGGCGACAAGCTCGGTGTCGGCGGCCAGCTCTCGACCGGCGTCATCGTCGTCCTCGGCATCCGGATCTTCTCCAACGTCGCCGCGATCAGGCGGCACATCTTCCATGCCTGACCTTGACGACCACGCAGCGCAGGAACCCGAGCCTGTGTCCGAGCCCGAGGCCGACCAGCCCACGGGTCGGGACCGGTTGCGCCGGGCGATGCTGCGGCCGTCGCGCGGCCAGGTCATCGTCGCGGTGCTGTTGGCGCTGCTGGGCTACGCCGCCGTCACCCAGGTGCGCTTCACCAACGTCGACGACACATACGCCAGCCTGCGCGAGCAGGACCTGCTCGACCTGCTCAACGGCCTGGCCGACAACACCCAACGCGCCGAATCCGAGATCTCCCGCCTCGAGCGCACGCGCGACGACCTGCGGTCGAGCACGGGCGCGCGTGCGGCGGCGCTCGCCCGGGCCGAGGAGCAGGCGGACAACCTGGCGATCATGGCCGGACTGGTGCCGGTGACGGGACCGGGCATCCGGGTCACCGTCACCGAGACCGACGGCCCCGTCGACGTCGACACGATGGTGGACATGATCCAGGAGCTCCGCACCGCCGGAGCCGAGGCGATCCAGGTCAACGAGCAGGTCAGGGTGGTCGCCCAGACCTCGTTCAACGACGCCGTGGGCGGCATCCAGGTCGACGGGGTGCTGGTCACCTCGCCGTACGTCATCGACGTCATCGGCGACCCGACGACGCTGCACGAAGCCATCAACTTCCCGAACGGGCCGCGCGAGCGGTTCCAGGACGAGGGCGCCACCACCGACGTCGACGAGCTCTCGTCGCTCGACATCGAGGCTGTCGTCACCCCGCGGAAGCCTGAGTACGCCGAGCCCGACTCGTCGCAGTAACCTCACGGCTGGCGCATCCGCACCCGACCTCGAGGAGATCCCGTGTACCCCGACGACCTGAAGTACACCAGTGAGCACGAGTGGGTCCGCGAGCCCGGCGAGCACGCCGGTTCCGTGCGGATCGGCATCACCGACTACGCGCAGGACGCGCTCGGCGACATCGTCTACGTGTCGCTGCCCGAGGTGGGGGACAGCGTCGAGAGCGGCTCGACGTGCGGTGAGCTCGAGTCGACGAAGTCGGTCAGCGACATCTACGCGCCGATCTCGGGCGAGGTGGTCGCCCGCAACGACGCCCTCGACGCGACGCCCGAGCTGGTCAACACCGACCCGTACGGCGCCGGCTGGCTGTTCGAGGTCGTGCCTGCCGGCGGGACCGAGCCCGCGGGCCTGATGGACGCCACGACGTACCAGGCCTCCCTCGACGGCTGAGTCACGGCTGGGCCATCGCTGGGCCACCGCTGGGCCGCCGCGATTCCCCTTGATCGGACTGGACAGGCTGATAGGTTCGGGGCAACCTTCACCCTCAGCCGATCCCTGAGGGTTCTGCCTGGAGGGCTGGCCAGAAGGTTTGCCGACGACGAAGGACTGACGATGCCGTTCTGCACAGTGTGTGGCACGCAGAACCCCGACGACGCGCGCTTCTGCGCGCAGTGCGGCAACCGCCTCCAGGCCGCGCCGCCGGCGCCCGACGGCGACCCTTCGGGGGAGTCGACGGCGACGATCTCGATCGCCGCGACGGACAAGGCGGAGACCTCCGACCGCCAGCTCAACCCCGTCGACGCGGCCGCCGTCGACGCCCTGCCGACCGGCCACGCTTTGCTCGTCGTACAGCGCGGACCCGGATCGGGCAGCAGGTTCCTGCTCGACCAGGACGTGATCAGCGCCGGACGGCACCCCGACAGCGAGATCTTCCTCGACGACGTGACGGTGTCGCGACGGCACGCGGAGTTCCATCGCCAGGGCGACGCGTTCACCGTCAGCGACGTGGGGAGCCTCAACGGCACCTACGTCAACCGGGACCGGATCGACCGGGTCCGGCTCAACGACGGGGACGAGGTGCAGATCGGGAAGTTCCGTCTGGTCTTCTTCTCGGGGCACACGGACGGGTGAGCACAGTCGCTGGCTCGGCCGCCGGCCCGGTCCCGTCCCGGGCGCGGATGAACATCGGCGAGGTCCTGGACCGGCTCCGGCCGGACTTCCCCGGCATCACCATCCCGAAGATCCGCTTCCTCGAGGACAAGGGCCTGATCAAGCCCGAGCGGACCGCCTCCGGCTACCGGCAGTTCTCGGTCGAGGACGTCGAGCGGCTGCGCTACGTGCTGCGGATGCAGCGCGACCACTACCTGCCGCTGCGGGTGATCGGCGAGCACCTCGACGCGATCGACCGCGGCTTGGAGCCGCCGCCCATCGAGCCGGTGGTCCCGACCGTGCCGCAGGTCGCGCTCGCGGCCGACGGCATGCCGAGCCCGGAGTCGTTCCTGCGCCGTGACAACGTGCGGCTCTCCCGGCGCGAGCTGCTCAAGATCGCCGAGATCTCCGAGGAGCTGCTCGCCGAGCTGGAGCAGTTCGGGCTGGTCACGCCCTCGCGCACCGGCCACTACGACACCGATGCCCTGGTGATCGCCCAGACCGCCCGCGAGCTGGCCGACTTCGGCTTCGAGCCGCGGCACCTGCGGGCCTTCAAGACCTCAGCCGACCGCGAGGTCGGCCTGGTCGAGCAGGTCGTGGCGCCGCACAAGCGCGGCCGCGACACCGCCGCCAAGGCGCGCGCCGAGGAGACCGTCAGCGAGATCGCCGCGCTGTCCGTCCGGCTGCACGCCACCCTGGTCAAGGCCGGGCTGCGCAGCTCCTGACCCTGGGCGCCCGCGGTTTCACCGGTGCACCGGTGAAACTGTCACTTCTCAGGCAACGCAACGCCTGAGAAGTGACAGTTGTGCCTGAGAAGTCGGCCGCGCGGGAGGGCCCATGGACCGGGAGTAGGGTGATCGACGTGCGCGAAGTCGATGTCTTGGGAGTCAGGGTCGAGATGCCCTCCAACCAGCCGATCGTGCTGTTGCGGGAGGTGTCGGGTGACCGCTACCTCCCGATCTGGATCGGGGCCGTCGAGGCCACCGCGATCGCGTTCGCCCAGCAGGGCGTCGTGCCGCCGCGCCCGCTGACGCACGACCTGATGAAGGACGTGCTCGAGGCGACCGGCAACGAGCTCACCGAGGTCCAGATCACCGAGGTCAAGGACGGTGTCTTCTTCGCCAACCTGGTCTTCGGCTCGGGCGCCGAGGTGAGCGCGCGGCCCTCCGACTCGATCGCCCTGGCGCTGCGCACCGGCACCCGGATCGTGTGCGCCGACGAGGTGCTCGACGAGGCCGGCCTCGCCGTACCCGCCGAGCAGGAGGACGAGGTCGAGAAGTTCCGCGAGTTTCTCGACCAGGTGACGCCGGAGGATTTTGATGCTCCCCAGGGCTAACCCTCAACCTGAGGTTGAGGGTTAGCGACACGCCGTCGAGCATCTTTGACGGCAGCCCGGTCGCGGCCTACCTTGAACTGTCTCTGTTGTAACTCCAACGCTGTGACGCCCGCTCGCCGGGTCGATCGGCACCTTCCCCGGAGAGTTACGGTCGACGGAGTAGCCCTCGGAGGACCGCGTGAAAGAGATCGAGAAGCAGCCTGACGTCGATGCGGCGCTGGCTGCCCACGAGGCCGAGGAGCAGGGTCTGCTCTTCACCGACGACGTCTCTCCGCTGCCCAGCGACACCGGCTACCGCGGCCCGACCGCGTGCAACGCCGCCGGGATCACCTACCGCCAGCTCGACTACTGGGCCCGCACCGGCCTGATCGAGCCGACCGTGCGCGGCGCCAAGGGCTCCGGCTCGCAGCGGCTCTACTCGTTCCAGGACATCCTGCTGCTCAAGGTCGTCAAGCGGCTGCTCGACGCCGGCATCTCGCTGCAGCAGATCCGTACGGCGGTGCAGCACCTGCGCGAGCGGGGCACCGACGACCTGACCCGCGTCACGCTGATGAGCGACGGCGTCACGGTCTACGAGTGCACCAACAACGACGAGATCATCGACCTGCTCCAGGGCGGCCAGGGCGTGTTCGGCATCGCGATCGGCGGTGTCTGGAACGAGATCGAGGGCACCCTCGCGGAGCTGCCGTCCGAGCGCACCGCCGAGGTCGCGGCCGAGCCGCTCGCGAGCGACGAGCTCGCCGCGCGGCGCGCGGCCCGCAAGATCTCCTGAGTGGTTTCGAGACAGTTGCTGCGCAACTTCCTCAACCACCGTTGAGCCGAACATCGGCCCGTCGCCCTCGTGGCGGCGGGCCGATGTCGTGTTTGCGGGGGCAGGCCCGGTAGATTGGGTACCGCTGACACTCCTGCACGGGAGAGTCCCCGCAACTCGCCGGCAGGCGGGGGATCGGGGCGCCGAAGGGGCAATTCCTCCCCGGAACCTCTCAGGCCAACGGACCGTGCGGGTCAGGCACTCTGAAGTACCAACGGTGGTGCGACAGAGGGGGAGGCACCCGAACGATCTTCGAGGAGCCCACCAGATGTCAGACCACCCCACTCTCACGGAGCTGGACGGCGCGCTGCCGTTCGTCGAGCGGCACATCGGCCTGCGCGAGCCGGACATCGCGACGATGCTGGAGCGGCTCGGCTTCACGTCGCTCGACGCGCTGATGGACGCCGCGGTGCCCGGTGCGATCCGGGTCGCGGAGTCGCTGGACCTGCCCTCGCCGCTGAGTGAGGAGGCTGCCGCCCGTGAGCTGCGCGCGATCGCGCACGCCAACCGCCCCGGCGAGGCGATGATCGGGCTCGGCTACCACGCGACGATCACGCCGCCCGTGATCCGCCGCAACGTGCTCGAGGACCCGAGCTGGTACACCGCCTACACGCCGTACCAGCCGGAGATCTCGCAGGGCCGGCTCGAGGCGCTGCTCAACTTCCAGACCGTGATCGGCGACCTCACCGGTCTGCCGACGGCCAACGCGTCGCTGCTCGACGAGGGCACCGCGGCCGCCGAGGCGATGACACTGGTACGCCGAGGAAACAAGAAGGCGTCCGGTCCGTTCGTCGTCGACGCCGACGCGCTCCCGCAGACCATCGACGTGGTGCGCACCCGCGCCGAGGCGATGGGCATCGAGGTCGTCGTGGCCGACCTCGCCGACGGACTGCCGGACGGGGAGCTGTGTGGCGTGCTCGTGCAGTACCCCGGCGCCTCCGGCCGGGTGCTCGACCCCCGCCAGGTCATCGGGCAGGCACACGAGCGTGACGCGCTCGCGGTCGTCGCCGCCGACCTGCTCGCGCTGACCGTGCTCGAGGCCCCCGGCGCGCTGGGCGCCGACGTCGTCGTGGGATCCAGCCAGCGCTTCGGGGTGCCGCTGTTCTACGGCGGCCCGCACGCCGGCTACATGGCCGTCGCCGCCGGCCTCGAGCGGCACCTCCCGGGACGCCTCGTCGGCGTTTCCGTCGACGCGGAGGGCCGCCCGGCGTACCGCCTCGCCCTGCAGACCCGCGAGCAGCACATCCGCCGCGACAAGGCGACGTCCAACATCTGCACTGCTCAGGTCCTGCTCGCGGTCGTCGCGTCGATGTACGCCGTCTACCACGGCCCGGAGGGGCTGCGCTCGATCGCGACCCGCACCCACCGGTACGCCGCGGTGCTGGCGGCAGCTCTCGCCGAGGCCGGCATCACGGTCGAGCACGCCGACTTCTTCGACACCCTGACCGTGCCGGTGCCGGGACGCGCGGCCGACGTGGTCACCACCGCGCGCAGCTACGGCCTGCAGCTCCGGATGGTCGACGCCGACCACGTCGGCATCACCACCTCCGAGCTCACCACCCGTTCGACGATCAGCAGCGTCCTCAAGGCGTTCGGGGTCTCGACGGGCTCGACCACCGGGGGTGTCGACCTCGACGCCGTCGACACGGCGACCGGGGACGCGCTGCCCGAGGCGCTGCGCCGCACGACGCCGTACCTCACGCACGAGGTCTTCAGCACCCACCACAGCGAGACGGCGATGCTGCGCTACCTGCGCAGGCTCTCGGCGCGCGACTACGCGCTGGACCGGGGCATGATCCCGCTGGGCTCCTGCACGATGAAGCTCAACGCCACCACCGAGATGGAGCCGGTGTCGCTGCCCGGCTTCGCCGACCTGCACCCCTTCGCGCCGGCCGAGGACGCCGCGGGCTACCGCCAGCTGGTCAACGACCTCGAGGGCTGGCTCGCAGAGGTCACCGGCTATGACCGGGTCTCGATCCAGCCCAACGCCGGGTCGCAGGGTGAGCTGGCCGGGCTGCTCGCGATCCGCGCCTACCACCGCGCCAACGGCGGCACGCACCGCGACGTCTGCCTGATCCCGAGCTCCGCGCACGGCACCAACGCGGCGTCGGCCGTGATGGCCGGCATGAAGGTCGTCGTGGTCAAGTCGGGCGACGGCGGAGAGGTCGACCTCGACGACCTGCGTGCCCAGTGCGAGAAGCACGCCGACGACCTGGCCGCGATCATGGTGACCTACCCGTCGACGCACGGCGCCTACGAGGACACCATCACCGAGCTCTGCGCGATCGTGCACGAGCACGGCGGCCAGGTGTACGTCGACGGCGCCAACCTCAACGCCCTGCTGGGCTTCGCGAAGCCCGGTGAGTTCGGCGGCGACGTCTCGCACCTCAACCTGCACAAGACCTTCTGCATCCCGCACGGTGGCGGCGGCCCGGGCGTCGGCCCGGTGGCGGTGCGCGCGCACCTGGCGCCGTACCTGCCCTCGCACGCGATGCACCCCGAGCAGGACAAGCGCGAGGGCATCGGCCCGATCAGCGCGGCGCCGTACGGCTCCGCAGGGATCCTGCCGATCTCCTGGGCGTACATCCGTCTCATGGGAGCAGACGGGCTGACCCGCGCGACCGCGGCCGCGGTGCTGTCGGCCAACTACATCGCGACCCGGCTCGGCGAGGCCTACCCGGTGCTCTACCGCGGGCACGGCGGACTGGTCGCCCACGAGTGCATCCTCGACCTCCGCGGGCTGACGAAGGACACCGGCGTGACCGTCGACGACGTCGCCAAGCGACTGGTCGACTACGGCTTCCACGCACCGACGATGTCCTTCCCGGTGGCCGGCACGCTGATGGTCGAGCCGACGGAGTCCGAGGACCTGGCCGAGATCGACCGGTTCATCGAGGCGATGATCGCCATTCGTGCCGAGATCGACCGGGTCGCGGCAGGGGAGTGGACGCCGGAGAACTCACCGCTCCGGGGCGCCCCGCACACCTCGCGGGCGCTCGTCGGCGAGTGGGACCGTGCGTACTCGCGCGAGCTCGCGGTCTTCCCGACCGGCATCGACCCTGACAAGTACTGGCCGCCGGTCGCCCGCATCGACCAGGCGTACGGCGACCGCAACCTGGTGTGCGCGTGCCCGCCTCTGGAAGCATTCGCCGAGTGAATGATCGAGTGACTGACGCGGTAGCCGACCTGACCGCCCGGCGGCTGCGTGCCCGGCTCGCCCACGCGCAGACCACGGGGCGCCTGCCGTCGGTCGTCGCGGGACTGGTCCGTGACGGCGAGCCCGTGTGGTTCGACTCGTACGGCGAGCCGGCGGTGCCCGGTCACGACCCGTACGACGTGCAGTACCGGATCGGGTCGATCACCAAGACGATGACGGCGGTGCTGGTCCTCCAACTGGTCCGCGACGGACGGATCGGTCTCGACGACCCGGCCTCGGTCGTGCTCGGCGAGGCCGGGTACGCCGACCGGACGCTCCGCACGTTGCTCGCCCACAGCTCCGGCATGCAGTCGGAGCCGGGCGGGTCGTGGTGGGAGCGGTCGGCCGGCCTGTCCTGGGACGAGCTCGCGGCAGCCAACGACGGGTCCGGATCGGTCTTCCCGGCGCTCCAGGAGTTCCACTACTCCAACCTCGGCTATGCGCTGCTCGGTGAGCTGGCGGCCCGGCTGCTGGGCACGACCTGGTGGGAGGCCGTCGAGGCGCAGATCCTGGCTCCGCTGGGCATGACCCGGACGTCGTACCTCCCCGAAGGCGCGGCGGCGCAGGGCTGGTCGGTGCATCCCTACGAGTCCACCCTGGTGCCGGAGCCCGCGACCGACACAGGTGCGATGGCGCCCGCGGGCCAGGTCTGGGCGACGATCACCGACCTCGCGCGCTACGCGAGCTTCCTGCTTGACGGGCATCCGGACGTGCTCTCGGCCGACGAGCTCAAGCAGGCGTTCGGCCCGCAGTCGGGCAACCCCCACGATGGCATCCGCTACGCCCACGGGCTGGGCTTCCAGCTCTTCCCGGGGGGATCCGGGACGCTGGCCGGGCACACCGGGTCGATGCCGGGCTTCCTGGCGACGTGCCTGGTCGACACCGGGCGCCGGGTCGGGGGAGTCGTGCTCGCCAACGCGACCGTCGGCTACTCGCCGGCCGCCGTCGTGACGGAGCTGCTCGACGAGCTCGAGCGCTGTGAGCCGGCGCTGCCGCGGCCGTGGACCCCGTCGCCCGCGCTCCCGAGCGAGCTCGACGGCGTCCCCGGTGTCTGGCACTGGGGCAACACCCCGATCGTCCTCAGGATGGAGGCGGACGCCCTGGTCGGGCGGCGCAACGGCACCGAGCTCTACCGGTTCGCGGTGGTCGGCGGCCGGGTGGTCGGGCTCTCCGGCTACCACGCCGGCGAGGAGCTGCGCGTCGTACGACGAGCCGATGGCAGCGTCGGCCACCTCGACGTCGCGACCTTCATCTACACGCGGACGCCGTACGACCCGGATGCCCCCATTCCTGGGGGACATCCGGGCTGAAGCAGCCTCAGTTGAGGCGCTGGAGCAGCTGCCGGTAGATCCCGAACAACCCGACGAGGTCGGCCTTGGTGGACTCGTCCTTGGCGTCCGGGTCGACCTTGATGTGCCGGACGGTGCCGTGGCCGGCGATGCCGGAGTTCTGCTCGTTGCCGATCATGGCCACCCACTGGAGCTTCTTGACCGTGGGCTTCACGACCTTGCTGCTGTTGGCCGGCACGCGGACCGCTCCGCCGAGGTCGTGCTTGCGTCCGTCCCACATCACGACGACTCGGCTGTCGTTGTGGTTCGTGATCCGCACGCGGCCGGGCTTGCCGTGAACCTTGCGGACCTTCACCGGCTTGGTCTCCTTGGTCGTCACCGTGATGACGGCCTTGGTGAGGAAGCTGTAGTTGCAGACGTAGTACTCGACGTCGACGGGCTGCGCGAGCTTGCGGCGGGTGATGCCGACCATCAGGTCGCCGGCCGAGCCGAAGAGGCCGCCGGCGTCGGCCACGATCACCGCGCTGGAGGAGCTGAAGAGGTCTTCGAAGTCCAGAGAGGGCAGCCGGCACAGCGCCAGCTGGGAGCCGTCCGGGTCACCCGGGTCGACGTCGTTGGCCAGCACGTCGACCATCGCACTCCCGTAGGGGTAGAGCGCGACGCTGTCGTTGGTGACGATCGGCGCGGCCGGGTCGGGGAGGGCGGCCTGCGACGCGGGTGCAGCGAGGCCGAGGACGGCGGTCGCCGCGACGAGAGTGGTGGCGACGCGGACGAGGGCGCTGGTGCGCATGGGGCTCCGTTTCCGAGCAGGTGAGGCGGTCCGGGAGAACCTAGATCAGCAGCGCCCTCGTCGGAGGGGTTTTCGCTCAGCCGACGAGTGACGTTTTCGTCACTTTCAGGCGGAACGCGACGGCCGGGTCGCAGGCCAGGGTGGTCGAACGTCCGCCGTAGGTGACCGTGAGGTCGTGGGCGAGGCGGCGGTGGACGCCCTCGGAGACGATGCGCAGGCCCGCGTCCTCGACCACGTCGTGGATCCGGGTGGTCTTCTTCGTGGGCGCGGCGCTGCCGGTGACGGACAGCTGCTTGCCGGCGAGGGAGACCTTGACGCGGATCTTGCCGTCCCGCAGGAACGGGCGCTTGCGCTGCTGGGCGATGCTGACCTCGTGGCGGTCGCCCTCGCCGTACTGCGCCTCGAGTTAGTTGCCGTAGGTCCGGTTCTCGTAGAGGTTGACGCGGATCGGCTGCCTGCCGAGAGTGCCCGTGCAGTCGAACATCACGCCGCGTTCGTGGGTGACGCCGGGGGTCATCGGGTCGGGTCGAGCATCGAGGGTCTGGGCGTTGCCCGGTGCCGCTCCCAGCCCGATGAGGGCGGAGGTCGCGGCGACGGCCAGGGCGCCCGTGATGAGCTGGGTGCTGCGCATGACGGAGTCGCTTTCTGTGTGTGGTCGGTCGTCGGTTGACGAACACACGGGATACGCCCGGGCCGTGGCTCCGGTTGCATCCGAAAGCAGAGAATCTTCTGCTGGGCCTGGCTATTGGGCCTGGGAGACGCTCGACATGTTGAAGTCCGGGACTCGCAGTGCGGGGGTCGCCGTACGGGAGAAGTAGTCGTCGCCCCACTCCCGGCTGAAGCTCGGCACCGTCTCCGAGGCGTGCGTGAAGCGCCGCAGCAGGTCGACCGGGCTGTCGTTGAACCGGAAGTTGTTGACCACGCCGGTGATCTCGCCGCCCTCGACGAGGTAGACGCCGTCGCGGGTCAGGCCGGTGAGGAGCAGGGACTGCGGGTCGACCTCGCGGATGTACCAGAGGCAGGTCAGCAGCAGCCCGCGCTCGGTGCCGGCGACCAGGTCGTCCTCGGTGCCGCTCCCGCTGTCGACCGACAGCACCAGGTTGTCGATGCCCGGGGTGACCGGCAGGCCGGTCATCGCGGCCGACTGCCGGGTCTGGATGAGCGAGGTCAGCTCGCCGTCGCGGATCCAGTCGGTGCGGCCCAGCGGCAGCCCGTTGTCGAAGACCGACGACTCGTTGCCGGACCGGGAAGCCACGTTGAACGGCTCGCACTGCAGGCCGTCGTACGCCGGGTCGGAGAAGAGGTTCACCCCGGCGGACGCGATGCGCTCGCCGACCCGGGTGCCGCCGCCGCGGCGGCTGTAGACCGACTGCCCCTCGTGCGCGACGCGCGCGCCGGCGCTCCAGTAGGCGTCGATCATCAGGTCGGCGACGGTGCTCGGCGGCAGGATCGTGTCGTAGCGGCCCGCGGGCAGGTCGACGCGGCGCCGCGCCCACCCGAGCCGTCGAGCCAGTTCGGCGTCCAGGGCCAGCGGGTCGACGCCGGCGAAGTCGCGGGTCGCGCCGCCCACCCAGGCACTGGTCGACAGGTCGGTCGGCTTGCCGGTGCAGCCGTAGTGACCGGTGGGCTGCACGTGCCGCAGCCGCAGTCCGGTGGTCGAGCCGACGTACGTCGTGGTCATCTCGTGGTTGACGAAGCCGTAGAGCACGCGGTCCTCGGCGGAGGCACGGCCGAAGGCCTCACCCAGCGCCGGCGCGAACGCGTCGTACACGTGGATGTCGGTGGGGACCGGGGCGTCGTCCCAGTCCGCCGACGCGGCGTCCCGGACGAGCTCGGCGGCGTCCTCGGCCGGGGAGCCGGCGCGTGCTGCCGCGTCCGCGGCCTCGACGAGCGCGGTCACCCCGGCCTGGTCGGTCGCCGTGCCGGCCATCGAGCCTGTCGCCACCCCGTCGGCGCCGCGCACGAACGAGATCACCGTGACGTCCACGCCGTGCATGACGCCGTTGGTGGTGAGGGTGTTGTTGGCCCAGCGGAGGTTGGCGCTGGTCTTGTCGTGGACGATCACGATGCAGTCGTCGGCGATCGAGGTCGCGAGTGCGTGCTCGACGAAGGACTGGGGGTGCACCTGGGCGGTCATCAGTTGCCTCCCTCGGCGACGGTGTTGAGGATGCGTACGCCGCGGAAGAGCGACGTCGGACAGCCGTGGCTGACCGCGGCCACTTGTCCGGGCTGGGCCTTGCCGCAGTTGAACGCGCCGCCCAGGACCCAGGTGTCCGGGCCGCCGACCGCCTCCATCGAGTTCCAGAAGTCGGTAGTCGTCGCCTGGTACGCCGCGTCGCGGACCTGGCCGACCAGCTGGCCGTCGGCGATCCGGTAGAACCGTTGACCGGTGAACTGGAAGTTGAAGCGCTGCATGTCGATCGACCAGGACTTGTCGCCCACGACGTAGAGGCCGCGCTCGACCCGCCCGATCAGATCCTCGGTGCTCGGGCCGTCCGGCGCCGCCTGGAGTGACACGTTGGCCATCCGCTGGATGGGGATGTGGCCGGGCGAGTCGGCGTACGCGCAACCGTTGGAGCGGCCACCAGGAAAATCGGGTCCAGCAAGGTCGGGGTGCATGGCGCCCATCGACCGGTCCAGCTGGTAGCCGGTGAAGACGCCGTTATTGACGATGTCCCAGCTCTGGGTGGCGACGCCTTCGTCGTCGTACCCAACCGTGGCCAGGCCGTGCTCGATGGTGCGGTCACCGGTCACGTTCATGACCGGGGAGCCGTACTGGAGCGAGTGGAGCTTGTCGAGGGTCGCGAACGACGTGCCGGCGTAGTTGGCCTCGTAGCCGAGCGCGCGGTCGAGCTCGGTCGCGTGGCCGATCGACTCGTGGATGGTCAGCCACAGGTTGGACGGGTGGATCACCAGGTCGTAGCTGCCGGCCTCGACGCTGGGCGCCTTGAGCTTCTCGGCGAGCAGCTCGGGGACCTCGTTGAGCTCGGCGTCCCAGTCCCAGCTGTTCCGGCCGCCGGTCAGGTACTCCCAGCCGCGGCCCACCGGCGGGGCGATGCTCGCCATCGAGTCGAACGTGTCCGCGCCGGCACCCATCGCCTCGAAAGCCGGGTGCAGCCGGACCCGCTGCTGCGTCGTCCGGGTCCCGGTGAGGTCGGCGTAGTACTTGCACTCGTGCACCTGCAACAGGTGCGCGGAAGCATGGTCGACCGCGGCGCCGGTGCGCAGCCGGGTCGTCCAGTCGATCAGCACGGCGGCCTTGTCGGCGACGGACACCTCGAACGGGTCGATCTCGTAGGCGGAGACCCACTCGACGTCGGCGTACGTCGGCTCGGCGGCGAGCACCACGGGGCTGCTGGTCATCTCGGCGGCGACCCGCGCGACCGCGACAGCCGTCTCGGCGACCCGGACCGCCTCGTCCACGGTGAGCACGACACCGGAGGCGAAGCCCCAGGCGCCACCGTGCACGACCCGGACCGCGAAGCCGAGGTCCTCGGTGTCACTCGCGCCCTGGAGGACGCCGTCGCGGACCCCGAGCTCCTGGTAGCGCACCCGCTCGAACCGGAAGTCGGCATGGCCGGCTCCGAGCTCGGCCGCCCGAGCCAGCGCCGCGTCGCCGAGGCTGCGGTAGGGGAGTGAGGTGAACGTCGGATCCAGCACGCGATCGCCCATGCCGCGAACCTATCGGATGACGTCCAGTGGGTTTCGGCGCGACCGGCTGGGTACCGCGCACCCATGACGGACAACGGAGACCCGAAGAAGCTGCTCGACCTGATCGGCGACCTCCCGATCGCGATGCTCACAACGTTCGGCGGGGACGGTCCGCGGAGCGTGCCGATGGCCCGACAGGAGGTCGACCCGTCCGCGGAGCTGTGGTTCATCACGGCCCGCGAGACGGCGCATGTGCGGGCGATCCAGGCAGATCCCCGGGTGTCGTTGACCTTCTCCTCGCGGGACTCCTGGGTGGCGGCGTACGGCCGGGCCGAGGTCGTGGACGACCGCGACAAGCTGGGCGAGCTCTGGACGACCTTCGCCGGGGCGTGGCTCCCGGGCGGCCCCGACGACCCGAACGCGACGCTGTTACGCGTGGACCTGCAGCACGGCGAGTACTGGGACACCCCGGGCGGGAAGGTGGCGTCGCTGATCAGCTTCGCGAAGACGAAGCTGACCGGTGACACGTACGACGCCGACCATGGGTCGGTCGACATCTGAGGCCTGAGGCCTCAGGCCCGGGCGCGTGCCGCCCAGGCTGAGGCGCGCACGCTGAACGGCGCTGGGGGCAGCCGCTCGGCGCAGCCCGCTCGCAGCGCCGCGCGGCCGTCGTCGTCGAGACTCCGGATGTAGGTGCCGAGCGGCCCGATGCCGAAGGTGTAGGGCTCCCACCACTCGTCGAAGGAGCCGAACTCCACATCGACGTGGAGCTTGGTCGCCTCGACGTCGGACAGCCCCGCCTCGATGCAGAGCTGCTCGAGGTGACCCCGTCGGGCGCCGGCGAGTCCGGACTCGTCGACCGCCGACGGGTCGAGCTCGCGGGCGACGGTCCAGCAGAGGCTGAGTGGGGTGTCGCCGCCGTCGTGGTCCCAGACGCACGCCGCCACGACACCGCCGGGCCGGGTGACCCGGCCCATCTCGCGCAGGCCGGCGACCGGGTCGCTCATGAAGTGCACGACGAGCTGCGCGAGCGCCGCGTCGAACGCGGCGTCGTCGTACGGCAGGCGCTCGGCGCTCCCGGCTCGTACGTCGACCTCGGGCAGCCGCGCCTGCAGCGCCGCGACGAACGGAGGTGACGGGTCGATCGCAGCGACGCTGCTCGCGCCGACGCGGCGGACGAGCTCGGTGGTCAGCGCGCCCGGACCCGATCCGACGTCGACCACGGTCTGGCCCGGCGCGATGCCCGCGAAGTCCGCGAAGGCGACGCCGAGCGGCTCGGAGAAGCGGCCCATGAAGCGGGCGTACGCGTCGGCCGGGACGTCGAAGGTCACCGCTCCACGCTAGACCCCTCTCGGCGAACGCTCCATCCACACCGTCTCGGGCCAGCCGGCCTCCTCGGGTGGCTGGCGGCGGACCTCCCGGAAGCCGTGACGCTGGTAGAACGCCGCGGCACGGTCGTTGCCGTCGACGTACTCGAGGGTGACCGTCGCACCGCCGGCCAGGGCGACCAGCTCGCGGATCAGGGCAGATCCGGCCCCGGTGCCCTGAGCGGCTGGCACGACATAGAGCTTCCAGATCGTCGGCGGGTCACGGCGTAGGTCGAGGTTGCCGACCCCGACGACCTGGCCGTCGAGGACCGCAACCAGGGTGGTGGTCGTCGCCAGGGTGCGCCGAGTCGCCTCGTCCGACCACCAGGTGGCGATCCCACGGGCGACGTACTCGTCGCCGGCGAACGCGTACGTCGGCGGCCAGGTGAGCTCGCCGACGGCTCTGATCGCGGCGACGTCGTCGTCGGACGCGGCCCGGATCTCGAGCGTCATCGCCTGATCGCCACGGCCGAGCCCAGCCGGGACTTGGTGACCAGGAGCTGGGTCGGGATGCGGTCGCGCATCTCGGCGACGTGACTGACCACGCCGACCACCCGGCCGCCGTCGCGCAGCGAGTCGAGGGTGTCCATGACGTCATCGAGGGTGTCGGAGTCGAGCGCGCCGAAGCCCTCGTCGACGAAGAGGGTGTCCAGGTCGGCGCCGCCCGCCTCCTGGGTGACCACGTCGGCCAGGCCGAGCGCGAGCGCCAGCGAGACGACGAAGGTCTCACCGCCCGACAGCGTTGCCGGGTCGCGAGCCTCGCCCGACCAGTCGTCACGCACCAGCAGGCTGAGCCCGCCCCGGGTCTCGCCGGCACCGCGCTTGCCGGTGTGCTCGAGGGTGTAGCGCTGGTCGCTCATCCGGTCGAGGCGTTCGTTGGCGGCCGCGACGACCTGGGCGAGCCGGTAGGCGAGGACGTAGGCCGAGAGCCGCATCTGCAGCCGGTTGTCGGCGGACTTGCCCTCGACGAACGCGGACAACCGGGTGAGGACGTCGAGCTCCTCGTCGAGCGGCCGCCAGGCTGCCACCGCCGCCTCGAGATCGCCGGTGAGCCGGCCGAGCCGCTTGGTGCGGGTCGACCAGGCCTCCTCGTGGGCCCGGGCGGTGCCCAGGGCGCGGAGGGCCTGCCGGTGGGACTCGGCGAGCGCCGTCACGTCGGGGAGCTCGGCCGCGGCGACCTCGTCGGCCCCGGGCTCGGCGAGCACGGCGGCGACGGCTGCGAGTCGACGCTCGTGGTCTGCCGTACGGCGGGCCAGGTCCTCGTAGGCACGCTGGTCGAGGGCGGCACCGAGTGCCTCGTCGGCGTCGCCGAACCCGGCGTCGACGGTCGCCAGGGAGAGCGTCTCCTCGGCCTCGGCGAGCGCGGTCCGCGTGGTGACGAGCCGGTCGAGCGCGACCAGTGCGGCGCGGGCGTCCCGCTCGGCCTGGTTGAGCGTGGCGAGGCGTGCCTCGTCGTAGTCGGCCAGGTCCTCGCGCAACGACTCCGCCTCGGCCGCGAACGCGTCCAGGGTGGCGGCCACGGACGCGGCCTCGGCCCCGATCTCGGGTGGGACGGCGTCGATCCGCTCGACCGCCGCGGCGAGCGAGGTGTGCAGGTCACGCACCTGGCCGGCGACGGCGAACTCGGTCGCGGCGGCGGTGTCGGCCTCCTTCTGGGCCGCCTTCTCGGCGACCTCGTCCGGGGCGCCATGGGGGGCGACAGCCTTGTGGGGGTGGTCGCAGGACCCGCAGACCGGGCAGGAGCCACCGACCACGAGGGCGGTGGCGATCTCGGCGGCCATGCCGTTGACCCGCTGCTCGCGCAGGCCGATCGCGTGCTCGCGCAGGTCGAGCGTCTGCCGCTGCGCCACGATGTGGGCCTCCTCGGCCGCCGCGAGCCGCCCGGTGAGGTCGGCGACGAGGCGCTGCGCCGCGACCCGGGCACGCTCCGTGGCCGCGGTGAGCTCGGTCGCGCGACGCTCCAGTCGCGTGGTCTCGGCGACAACGGTCGCGAGCCGCCGGGCGCGCGGCTCGAGCGCCCGGATGTGCGCGGCGCCGTCGACGGCGTCGGCCAGCGCCTGCTCAAGCTCCTCGCGGTCGTGGGTGACGACGGCTCCGCGAGCGACGCTGTGCGCCCGCCGGGCGCCGACCGCGACGCGGTGGAGCGGCACGACACCGGCGGCGCGACGGGCGGCCTCGAGCCGACGTACGGCGTCGGCGTGGTCGGCGGCGCCGGCCTGCAGCCGCTCGTGCTCGGCGGCGGCCGCGTCGACCCTTGCCCGGCGCTCGTGCTGGGCGCGGGCCACGTCGAGCACGGCGCGGGCGGACTCCTCCGCGGTTGCCGCGACGGAGGAGGCGGCGGCTGTCTCGGCGCAGCGGCCGGCGGCGTCGTCGCGCAGCTCACGCGCCCAGGTCTCGGGTGGGACGTCGTCGGGCACCGGCGAGCTGGTGGTCTCGCTGACCCGGCTGACCAGGTCACCGACCACCTCGCGGGCTGAGTCGGCGCGTCGCCGGAGGTCGAGGCGGCGGTCGCGCAGCCACTTCTCGACATTCTCGAAGCGGCCGGTGCGGAAGAGCTGCTGGAGCAGCTTGTGCCGCTCGTCGGAGCGCGCCCGCAGGAACGCCTGGAACCGGCCCTGCGGGAGCATCGCGACCTGGGTGAACTGGGCGACGTTCATGCCCAGCAGGCGGGAGACCAGGTGGCCGGTCTCGTCGAGCCGGGTGGAGTGGGTGACCCAGGTGCCGTTGACGCGCTCGGCGATGCTGACCGAGGCCTGCTCGGTGGTGGTGCCCTCACCGCGCTTCTTGGCGCGCTCCCACGAGGGCGACCGGGTGATCCGGAACCGGCGGCCCGACAGCGTCGCCTCGAGCACCACCTGCGGGCGGGCGCCGGGAGCGGCCAGGTCGGAGCGGAGCCGCTTGGCGGTGTTGCGGTCGCCCGGGACGTCGCCGTACAGGGCGAAGCAGACCGCGTCGAGCACGCTGGTCTTGCCGGCACCGGTCGGGCCGGACAGCAGGAAGAGCCCGGCGGCGGACAGGTGGTCGAAGTCGACGTCGATGGTGTCGGCGAACGGCCCGAACGCCGTGGCCTGGAGGTGGTGGAGCCTCACCAGAGACCGTCCGCACCGTGCGCGGAGACCAGCACGTCGACCTCCGGGTCCTCGCAGCACGCGTCGCAGGCCGCCTGCAGCAGGGCGGCCTCGTCGGCGGTGGCCGGCGCGGCGCGGAGCTCGGCGACGAAGTCGAGCGCGATGTCGTGGTCGGACCTGCCCTGCGGGCGTGCGAGAGGTACGGCGGTGGATGCGCCCCCCGCGGGCTCGAACCCGATCACGAGCGCGTGCGGGAAGCGTGCGCGGAGCCGTTCCATCGCCTGCAGCGGTCGTACGGCGTCGGTCAGCGTCGCCTGCACCCACGCCTTCTGGTGCTTGCCGAAGCGGGGCTCCTGCAGGAGCTCGTCGAGGGTGCCGCGGAGCCGGGCCAGCTTGCGAGGCACCGGGGCGTCGACGAACTCGGCCGTGGTGACGCCGCCGGGCCCGAGCTCGACCAGCCACGACCCCTTGCGGTGGTCGGCCTCGGAGAACGAGTAGGCGAGGGGCGAGCCGGAGTAGCGAACGGTCTCCGCGAGCGTGTGCCGGCCGTGCAGGTGGCCGAGGGCGGTGTAGTCGACGCCGGTGAACGTGGTGGTCGGAACCAGGGAGACGCCGCCGACGCTGATGTCGCGCTCGGACTCACTCGGCTGCGCGCCGGCGACGAAGGCATGGGCGAGCACCACGGACCTGGTGCCGCGCTGCCGTCCGATCAGGTCGGCGCGCACCCGCCGCATCGCCTCGTCGAGGGCGGCCTCGTGGGACCGCGCCGGGAGCCGCCAGGGCTCGCGGAGCGTGTCCGGGTCGAGGTAGGGGATGCCGTAGACCGCGACCTCGCCGTGCTCGTCGCCGAGCAGGACCGGAGTGCCGACGGAGGCGGCATCCGTGCGGATGAACACCCCCGCGGCGTCGATGAGCCGCGAGCTGAAGCCGAGCCGCTGGGCGGAGTCGTGGTTGCCGCTGGTCAGCACGACCCGGGCGCGGCTGGCCGCCAGCCGGGCCAGGGTCTCGTCGGCGAGCCGGACGGCGTCCACCTGCGGAAGGGCCCGGTCGTAGATGTCGCCGGCGACCACCACCAGGTCGACCCGCTCCCGCTCGACCACGTCGAGGAGGTGGTCGACGTACGCCCCTTGGTGCGTGAGCATGTCCTCGCGGTGGAACGACCGGCCCAGATGCCAGTCGGAGGTGTGGAGGATGCGCACACCGCAACGCTAGGAGGCGGCACCGACAGTGCCTCGCCCCCACGCCGGAGAGGTGCGTCTGGGCGCACCGTTTGGTCACCAACCGCAGGTTTTCGGCCGGTGGATTCACGCGGTCGATGCAACACCGGTTGGATTGAAGGGTTCCGACAGTAGCTGGTCGAGGGCCTCGGCTGGGGTGCGGAACTCGAGTCGTTTGCGGGGCCTGCGGTTGAGCTTGGT
>Ga0190274_10000405_pt1 | contig 26724 bp, 24 predicted proteins | sample Popmic531T_FD_133002 | JGI IMG/M metagenome (GOLD analysis project Ga0190274, IMG submission 133002) | Populus adjacent soil microbial communities from riparian zone of Yellowstone River, Montana, USA - 531 T | ecosystem: Environmental > Terrestrial > Soil > Riparian zone | place: USA: Montana... | reverse complement strand
CGCCGTCCGCCGCCGACGTCGCCGACGGCTTCGCGCTAACCGGTTTCTTCCTCGCCCGCCACGTGCTGGAGCCGCGCGGGCTCAGCTTCGCGGACGCGCGCGAAGGCTTCGTTGCCGCGGTGCTCGGCCGGCGCGGGCCTTCCGCCCCCTAGCGGCGTACGTTGTAACACCAGGTGCTGCCGCACGAGAGCGTCATGCATTTGCGCTCGTACTGGCCGCCTTGCGGCGCCGACGACGCGGTCTGGCTGATCGGAGTGTATTGTCTGGTGGCGCGGCGGTCGTTGGCGTGCGAATCCAGCACGCCTGCCAGGAGAAGGCCGACAACCGCGAAAACCGCCATAAGGACGTTTGTCACGGTACTCGCTCCAAGGTCCAGTTTTGCCTCCTGGACCTCAAGGGCTACCGCATTAACCAGAAAATGCCGCATCGGACGCGCCGATGCAAGCACGCAAACGGCGGCTCTGCCGTTGGTAGAACCGCCGTTAAATCAATAGCTTATCCTTTGGTTCAGTAGTAACGCCAGCGGCGGTAGGACCGGTACGGGCGATAGTAGCGTCGGGTCGGCGTCCACCAGCAGACCCGGCGGCTGCTGTAATAGCGGTGTCGGCAGACGTACGCCGCGTTTTCCAGCGCGCTCATGTCCTCGAGTGCCATTTCCATAGCGGCGGCACTGCCGACGCCCATGGCATCCGCGCGGCTCGGAAGCAGCGTCGCAGCCGAGACGATGGCGTGGCTGCGGCCAGCGAGAGTAGTGTTCGATTCATTGGGCCCTCCGTAGGTTGTTGCAGCTTATGCCGCCCACTCTTTGGTTTTTCGTACAGGCAATCCAACAACTGCACGTGGCTGTTGTTTCAGAGACTTAAGTTGAATTCACTTGAATTCCGGGTGGTTGCCCCGTTCATCACCTTGTTCATGCCGGGATTGCGGGCTAACCGAGCGGACATGGGCAAGCGTCTGATTCCTCCCGAACCCTCTGACGTCCAGGAAATCGCACTGCGCGACGCGCTGGAGGAGCGCTATCTCGCTTACGCATTGTCCACCATCATGCACCGCGCGCTTCCGGACGCGCGCGACGGCCTCAAGCCGGTGCACCGCCGGGTGCTGTTTGCGATGCGGCAACTGCGCCTCGACCCCGGCGCAGCCTTCAAGAAGAGCGCACGCGTCGTCGGCGACGTCATCGGTAAATTCCACCCGCACGGTGACCAGTCGGTCTATGACGCGCTGGTGCGCCTCGCGCAGGATTTCGCGCAGCGTTATCCGCTGATCGACGGGCAGGGCAACTTCGGCAACATCGACGGCGATAATCCGGCTGCGATGCGCTACACCGAGTCCCGCCTGACCGAGGTGGCGCGCCTTCTGATCGACGGCATCGATGAAGACGCGGTCGACTTTCGCCCGACCTACGACGGCAGCGAAAGCGAGCCGGTGGTGTTGCCGGGCGCGTTCCCGAACCTGCTCGCCAACGGCTCGCAGGGCATTGCGGTCGGCATGGCGACCGCAATCCCGCCGCACAACGCCCATGAGCTTTGCGACGCGGCGCTGTTCCTGATCGAGAATCCCAATGCGCGCTCGCGCACGCTGGTGAAGAACTATGTGCCGGGCCCGGACTTTCCGACCGGAGGCGTGATCGTCGATCCGCGCGACGCGATCGAGGAAGCCTACGTCACCGGCCGCGGCTCGTTCCGTGTACGCGCGCGCTGGACGAAGGAAGACTCCGGCCGCAGCACCTACCAGATCGTCATCACCGAAATTCCGTGGCTGGTGCAGAAGGCGCGGCTGATCGAGCGGCTGGCAGAGCTGTTCAACAACAAGAAGTTGCCGCTGGTCGCAGATTTCCGCGACGAGTCCACCGAAGACGTCCGTGTCGTCATCGAGCCGCGCGCCCGCACCGTCGATGCCGAACTGCTGATGGAATCGCTGTTCAAGCTGACCGAGCTTGAGAGCCGCATTTCGCTGAACATGAACGTGCTGGTCAAAGGCAAGGTGCCCAAGGTGCTGGGTCTGGCCGAAGTGTTGCGCGAATGGCTCGATCACCGGCGGGAAGTGCTGGTGCGGCGCTCCAAGCACCGGCTGGCCGAGATCGATCATCGGCTGGAAGTCTTGGGCGGCTTGCTGGTCGCGTATCTCAACCTCGACAAAGTCATCAGAATCATCCGCAACGAGGACGAACCCAAGCCCGTCCTGATCAAGGCGTTCAAGCTCTCGGAGGTTCAAGCCGATGCCATCCTCAATATGCGCCTGCGCAACTTGCGCAAGCTCGAGGAAATGGAGATCAAGCGCGAGAATAAGGATCTGCGCGAAGAAAAGGCGGTGGTCGAGAAGCTGATCCGCTCCGAAAAGGGGCAGTGGAAGACGGTCGCCGGCCAGATCAAGGAGGTGCGCGACGCCTTCAACAAGAAGACGCCGCTTGGCAAGCGCCGCACCGATTTCGCCGAAGCGCCGCAACACGACGAGGCGGCGATCGAAGAGGCCATGGTGGTGCGCGAGCCGATCACCGTGGTGGTGTCCGAGAAGGGCTGGATCCGCGCGTTGCGCGGTCATCAGACCGATCTGTCCGGCGTGGCGTTCAAATCCGATGACGGGCCGAAGTTCTCGTTCCCGGCCGAGACCACTTCTAAGGTGCTGCTGTTCGCCACCAACGGACGTTTCTACACGATCGATGCATCGAAGCTGCCCGGCGGGCGGGGACATGGCGAGCCGGTACGGCTCTATACCGAGATCGAGCAGGACGGCGATCTTGTCGCCGCGATGCGCTACGTCGGCGGCCGGAAGTTCCTGGTCGGCAGCGCGAGCGGCCGGGGCTTCGTCGTCAAGGAAGACGACTGTCTCGCCAACACCCGCAAAGGCAAACAGGTGCTCAACGTGAAAGCGCCGGACCGGGCGGCGGCGGTCGCTCCGGTGGAGGGCGAGCTCGCCGCGGCGGTCGGCGAGAACCGCAAGCTCATCATTTTCCCGCTCGATCAGGTGCCGGAGATGACGCGCGGGCGCGGCGTACGCCTGCAGCGTCACAAAGACGGCGGGCTTTCGGATGTGGCGACGTTCAAGGCGGCGGACGGGTTGCGGTGGGTCGGTGAGGGTGGTCGAACCTCGAATTTGTCGATCAAAGAGCTTGCCGCCTGGCGCGGCAATCGCGGTGACGCCGGCCGGGTCCGTCCGGACCGTTTCCTCGCCAACCTGAAGTTCGGCCACCCCCCGGAAAACGGCAAAGCCTCCGACGGCAAGTAAAACGCCGCAGGCAATCCAAACAGTCCCAGCCGCCAACGATCGGAAACCGCCCGGAACTGCAATTGCAAGTTATTCGCAACTAGGCTAACTAGTTGCAGGGAAACCTTTGCGAGACGTATTGAAAATGCCGACCTCGACGCCAGCGACGGACGTCCCATTCAAGGGCGGCTGGCGTAATCCGCGTCTGCGGCCCTCGCTGGCCGAGGTGTTCGGCAGCATTTCGACCCGCCCAACCGGGTCGTTCTGGCGCAAACTGACGGCGTTCCTCGGGCCCGGCTACCTCGTCGCGGTCGGCTACATGGACCCCGGCAATTGGGCCACGTCGCTCGCGGGCGGCTCCAAGTTCGGCTACACGCTACTGACCGTCGCGCTGCTGTCGAACCTGATGGCGATCCTGCTGCAGGCGTTGTGCGCGCGGCTCGGCATTGGCGCCGGCCGGGACTTGGCGCAGGCGTGCCGCGATGCATTTCCCCGTGCGGTGGCATGGCCGCTCTGGGTGCTCGCGGAGATCGCGATTTGCGCTACCGATCTTGCAGAGGTGATCGGCACCGCAATCGGGCTCAACCTGCTGTTTGGAATTCCACTTGAGATTGGGGTGTTGATCACCGCGCTCGACGTGTTCGTTATTCTCTGGCTGCAGAACCTCGGCTTCCGATGGATCGAGGCGTTTATCGTCACACTGCTCGGCGTCATTGCTATTTGCTTTGCCGTGCAGATCGCGATGGCGGACCCGGACTGGGGTGCGGTGATCAAGGGCTTCGCGCCGACCACCGAAATCGTGACCAATCCCGACATGCTTTACATCGCGCTCGGCATCCTCGGCGCGACCGTGATGCCGCACAATCTCTATCTGCACTCCGGCGTGGTGCAGACGCGGCGCTTTGGCGACTCCATCGCGGACCGGCGGGAAGCGATCAAGTTCGCGACTGTCGACTCCACCATTGCGCTGATGTTTGCGCTTCTGATCAATGCGTCAATCCTCATCCTGGCGGCGGCGACCTTCAACAAGGTCGGTAAGACCGATGTGGCCGAGCTCGAACAGGTGCATTCGTTCCTGGCGCCGCTACTCGGCTCAGCGATGGCGCCGACGTTGTTCGGCATCGCGCTGCTGTGTTGCGGGCTCAATTCCACGGTGACTGCGACGCTGGCTGGTCAGATCGTGATGGAAGGCTTCATCGACATTCGCTTGCCGCCGTGGGCGCGGCGATTGGTGACGCGCGCCATCGCTATCGTGCCCGCGGCGATCGTGACCATCTGGTACGGCGAGAAGGGCACCGCGCAACTTCTGATCTTCAGCCAGGTGATCCTGAGCCTGCAATTGCCGTTCGCGATCGTTCCACTGGTGATGTTCACCGCCGACCGCCGCAAGATGGGCGAACTGGTGGCGCCGAAATGGGTGACCGGGCTTGCGGCGTTGACTGCGATCATCATTATCGCGCTCAACGTCAAGCTGCTGCTGGATTTCGCCCGCGGCTGAACGCGCGCGTTCAGATCTCGACCCGCACCCAGGCGTCCGGTGTGAGCCGCTCCTGCGGCAGATAGCGGCTCTTGTAGTCCATCTTGCGCGAGCCGTTTACCCAATAGCCGAGATAAACGTACGGCAAACCCATGCGCTTGGCGCGTTCGATGTGGTCGAGGATCATGAAGGTGCCGAGCGAGCGGTCACTCGCGTCGGGATCGAAGAACGAATACACCATCGACAGGCCGTCGTTGAGCACGTCAGTAAGGGCGACCGCCAGGAGCGGGCCCGTGCCGCGGCCGTTGATGGTGCTGTCGGGGCCGCGCAGGCGGTATTCCACCAGCCGCGTTTTCACGTGGCTGTCCTCTACCATCATGGCGTAGTCGAGCACCGTCATATCCGCCATCCCGCCGTCGCGGTGCCGGCTATCGAGGTAGCCGCGAAATATGGCGTATTGCTCGGAGGTCGGCACCAGCGCGCGCATCTCGCCGACCACGTCGGCGTTGCGATCCGCGATGCGCCGCATGCTCCGGGTCGGGCGGAATTCGTCGGCGATGACACGCACCGACACGCAGGAACGGCACGCCTCGCAGGCCGGCCGGTAGGCAATCGACTGGCTGCGCCGAAAGCCGCCGTGGGTCAGGAGATTGTTCAGCCCGGGCGCGCGATCGCCAACCAGATGCGTGAAGACCTTGCGCTCCTCCTTGCCCGGCAGATAGGGGCAGGGCGAAGGCGCGGTCAGGTAGAACTGCGGCGTGTCGCGCGAATGCTGGGTCACGGAAACGCTTTCGGCCGTTAGTCGAGAACCGGCGCAACGCGCGCCGAGTCTCGCTGGCAATGTTGCCTTGAAAGTCGCGTCAGCGAAAGGCCTAAAGCGCAGTCAGGCCGGCCGGCGGACCGAGGCCCGCAGCGCCGCAGCGCGTTGCTCGTTGTTGATTACGACCGTTCCAACCAGGATGTCGTGCAGGCAGCGCCGGCGTTCGTTGATCAGGCATACAACGAGGATCAGCGGCGTGAACACCGAGACGGTGATCCAGAATATGATGGCATGCACCGTGCCGAGCACGAAGTAGGCCGGCGAGCCGTACCAGGTACGCATTTCGATATCCATGGCGCGCATGCCGATGGTGGCAGAGTGCCGGCTGCCCAATGTTGTGCCGTAGTAGATCAGCGCCCAGAGCACCATCGCCGGCGTGAGCAAGGCGTAGAACATGAAGCCGAGCCCGAACGTCACCACGCCGACGACAAAAATGAACATCGCCAGGAACAGCACCGGCATGGCCAGGATGATCAGGTCGATGACAAAGGCGAGCAGCCGCCGCGCCAGCACGCCTTCGAACAATTCGGGGCTGACCGACGGGTCATAGGCGTGCGGCTTGACCTCGACCGACAATCCGATCCGCTTGGGTTCGCTCTGCGCCATGGCCTGCATCATCCCTGAGTCGCCACGAAATGGATAATATATCTGTCGATTGCAAGGAGCCACGCGGCCGCGCCTAGTCAAAAAGTGTACGCCGGCCGCGGTGTCGCGGCCGGCCCCGGGTATTTTAGGCAATTCGATCAGTTAGGCTGGAGACCGGCCTGCTTGACGATCTTTTCCCACTTGGTCAGTTCGGACTGGATGTACCCGCCGAATTGCTTGCCGTTGAGCGGCTCGATGATGGCGCCCATATCGATCAGCCGCTTGCGGACATCCGGCATCGCCAACGTTTCCGCCAGGGCCTTTTCGAGTTTGGCGGTGATCGCCGGAGGTGTGCCGGCCGGGGCGACCAGACCGAACCAGTAGGATGCTTCGAGCGTATAGCCGGCCTCCTTCATGGTTGGCAGGTCAGGCAGGATTTCCAGCCGCTTATCAGCCGCGAGAGCCAGCGCATTCAATTTGCCGGTCTTTACGTTCTGCAGGCTGATCACCGGGCTCACGAACATCGACTTCACGTGACCGGCGAGGAGGTCGACCAGTGCTGGCGCCCCCCCTTTGTAGGGTATGTGCTGTAGCTTTACGTCGCCCGCTGCCGCCAGCATCTCGCCGGCGAGGTGGCTTGCGCTGCCCGGTCCAACCGAGGCGTAGGTGATGCCCCCCGGATCTTTCTTGGCGAGTTCGATCACATCCTTCACGTCCTTGGCGCCAACGGTCGGATTGGTCGCGAAAACCAGCGGCGTGTAGCCGACGAAGCCGATCGGCGTGAAATCCTTGATGCTGTCGTAGGGCACATTCTTGAACACCCACGGATTGAGCGCGTGGTTATCGTTGATCATCATCACCGTGTAGCCGTCGGGATCGGCCTTCGCGACCGCCGCCGTCGCCAGCATGCCGCCGGCGCCGGGCCGCGCTTCGATGATGAACTGCTGGCCGAGCAAGCCGCTCAACTTCTCCCCGACGATGCGGGATACCGTGTCGAGCAGCCCGCCGACCGGGAACGCGATGACGATTTTCACCGGCCGGGTCGGATAATTGTCCTGCGCGCTCACCTGGCCGGCGAACAGGCCGATCAGTGCCAGCGCGGCAAGAGCGGGTGCGAGTAAACGTCTCATTGCCTTCCTCCTGTCGCCGCAAATGGCGCGGCATTGGTTTTTTGAAGCTACACGACCTTGGCGGCCTTGAGCTTGGCGATTTCGTCGCGGTCGAGCCCAAGTTCGCCAAGAATCTGCTCGCTATGCTCGCCAAGTACGGGCGGCGGGCGCATCGGGCCGATCCGCTCGCCATCGATGAACATCGGCGGATTGATGCCCCAGATTTCGCCTTCCTTGGGATGCTGCTGCTGATAGAACGTGCCGAGATGCCGCACTTGCTCGTCGTCGATCACCTCGTCGACATTGTGGACCGGCGCATAAGGCACGTCCTCCGCCTCCAGCCGTTGCGTCCATTCCGCCCGTGGGCGCGTGGCGAAGGTCGTGCCCAGTTCGGTGCGCAGCGCGGTGTAGTTCTCGATGCGCTTCTCGCGGCTGTCGAACCGCGCGTCCGTTGCAAGGTCGTTGCGCTCCAGCGCGGCGAGCAGGCCCTCCCAGAACTTCGGCTGCGATGACAGATGGATCGCAATCAGCCTCCCGTCGTCGCAGCGGAATACGTAGGACTGCGATGCGCTCACCCGCGTGAGCGGCCCGACCGTTGTGCCGTATCGCTTGTGATTGATGAAGGCGTCCGGGGCGAACGCAATCGTTGCTTCCAGCATGTTGGTCTCGATCCGGCGCCCCTTGCCGGTGCGCTCACGCTCATGCAGCGCGCCGAGGATGCCGTAGGCGGCATAGAAGCCTGTCACGTTGTCGGACAATGTCGGTCCGCCGGCTTGCGGCGATTGCGGATCGACGAACTGGCTCAGCATACCGCTGAGCGACTGCGCCACTGCGTCATACGAAGGGCGGTTGGCGTAAGGACCATCGCGCCCGAAGCCGGTGATCGACGCGTGGATGAGTTTCGGGTTCGCGTTGCCGAGCACTTCGTCGGAAAAGCTCAGCCGGTCGAGCACGCCATGACGGAAATTGTCGATCAGCACGTCGGCCTGCTTGATCAGATCGAGCAGGATCTCCTTGCCACGCGGCGAGCGCAGATCGAGCGTGAGACTGCGCTTGTTGCGGTTGTAGGCGATGAAATGCCCGCTGTAGTTCCCGCCACGAAAATAGCGGAACGGGTCCCCGCCCTCGGGATTTTCTATCTTGATGATCGACGCGCCGAGGTCGGCCAGCAGCATGCCGGCCAGCGGGCCGGTGATCATGGTGGTCAATTCGATGACCCGAACGCCGTCAAGCACCCCGTTCATGTTGTTCAGTGCGCCTCAGGTTTGAAATTTGCAGGCACTGGTCCGTCGTACGCGATGCTGCGCTCCGCGGCTTCTGACAGCAGGAAGCCGATCGGCCGCACTTGTTCCTCGACGAGATGCGCGATGAGGCTCGCCGCCCGAGCCAGGATTGGAACGCCTTTCAGGCCGCCGAGCGGAAATCCAGCGTCGAGCAGCACGGCTGGAATTGCGCCTGATACATTGAGCACCAGCGGCCGTCCCATGATCTCGCGGATAACCTCTGCGGCATACGCGGCTGCGACATGAGGTCCGGAGACGCCAACCTCCTTCGCCACCGTGACCGGCCGCCCGGCGCGCGGGTCTTGGTCGGTGTGAAGCGGATGGCCGTAGCCGGGGAAGGGCGTTTTGGCGGCGCGATATTCCTGCGCCAGTGCTTTCGCAGCCGCCGCGCTGCCGCCGCTTTCGTAGATTTTCGCAAGGAACCGTCCGGCTTGCTCCGCGCTGCCCAGGATCACCGAGCCGCAACCAAGGATGCCGGCGGCAACGGCTCCTTGCATCGCTTCGGGACCGGCGGCATAGGTCATGCGTGCGGCCTGGACGCTCGGCACCAGGCCGTGCTCCGCGATTGCCACCAGGCAGGCATCGAGCACGCGAGCCTGCGACGGAGTGGCGCGTTGTCCCGTAACCAGCAGCCAGAAGTGCTCTGTGATCGAGACCGATCCGATCAGGTCCTTGCACAGGTCGAACCCGCGCACGACGATCATTTCGGAATTCGCCGCGAAAATAGAACTTTTGGGGTCTTTGTGCTTTCCGATCTTCACCCACGACATCCGCGTTCTTGTTTTGCACGTGATCATTCTGGGAGCACGCGCTAATGTCGGTGGAAATGATTTCACAGCCAGCTTGAGGATGGAAGCGGCGAGATGACGGGCCCATCAATGAGCGTCACTCTGGCCCACATCGAAACGGCTCGCCGCGTCATCGCCGGACACGTGCTGCCCACACCGATGCTGCCGGCGCCAAAATTGTCGGCGCTGACCGGCGCCGAGGTCTACGTCAAATACGAAAATCTTCAGGTCACCAACTCGTTCAAGGAGCGTGGCGCGCGCTGTAAGCTTGCGTCGTTGAACGAAACCGAACGCAAGCGCGGCGTGGTCACCATGTCGGCCGGCAATCATGCCCAGGCGGTGGCGTATCACGCTGCGAGCTTGGGGATTCCCGCGAGCGTGGTGATGCCGGTGACGACCCCGTTCGTGAAGGTGGCGGCGACCAAGGCCTACGGCGCCGAGGTCGTGCTGCACGGTGAAAGCATCGCGGAGTCGCAAACGCGCGCCGAAAGCATGGCGCACGAGCGTAATCTGACCTGGGTGCATCCTTATGATGACGAGCACGTCATCGCCGGCCAGGGCACTATCGCGCTGGAAATGCTCGAAGACGTGGCGGATATCGAGATGCTGGTCATTCCGATCGGCGGCGGCGGGCTGATTTCCGGAATTGCGGTGGCGGCCAAAGCGTTCAATCCGAAGATCGCGATCGTCGGCGCGGAAGCAGCGCTCTACCCGTCGTTCTGGAACGCGATCCGGCGCGAGAATCTTCCGCTTGGCGGTTCCACCCTGGCCGAGGGCATCGCGGTCAAGAATGTCGGCAGGCTGACGCTGCCCATCGTGCGCGATCTCGTTTCCGAAATCGTGCTGGTCGACGAGCAACACATCGAGCGCGCGGTGAATGCCTATCTGACGCTGCAGAAGACCATGGCGGAAGGCGCGGGCGCCGCCGGTCTTGCCGCCATGCTGGCGCAGCCAAAGCGCTTCGCCGGCAAGAAGGTGGGGCTGGTGTTGTGTGGCGGAAATATTGATCCGCGCATTCTTGCCTCGATCATGGTGCGCGAGCTGGAGCGCGACGACCGCATCGTCTCGTTCCGGCTCACCATCCCGGACCGGCCGGGCGTGCTCGGACAGATTGCCACCGTGCTTGGCGAGCTCGGCGCCAACATCCTCGAGGTCGACCATAAGCGGCTGTTCCTCGATGTTCCAGCCAAGGGGGCGCGGCTCGACGTTACCGTGGAAACGCGCGACGGCGCGCACGCAGAGGAGATCATGCGTGCGCTCGCGGCCGAGGGCTTTGCGCCCATGCAGATCGATACCGGCGCGGCGATGGATTAGTTCGATGCCAGTGTTGGCCGGGGGCGGGGCAGCGGCACCGGCTCATTGGTGTTGTTGACGGATTGCTGAGGACGGCGCGGCGGCAGAGGCACCGCGGCGGCAATTTGCTCGCTGACAGCTAGGTCCGGCTCCAGCGCCATGCGTTGCATCGAGCGCGGCGGGCCCGGTATTGGCACCGCGGCCCAAACTTCGGCCGAGTTGGATGAATATCGAACGGCTGGCTCCGGCGAGTTGGGAGCGGCGGGCGGCGGCGACGCGCCGGTCGTTTCGGGTTCGGCGGCGGGGGTGGCGACGGCCGAGGCGATCGCCTTTGATTCGAAGCTGACGGTCGGGGGTAACACGTACGAGCGGACGAACCATGCCGCCGCGCCAACCAACGCGACCACCGGCAACAGTACTGCGACGGCAGACACCAAGATCCGCTTACGCGGTCGCTCGGTGGTGGACATCTCGTCGACGTCGTAGCCCATATCCGTCCCCAGCGGATAGGGGAAGCTTAGCGCCTTGGTCGGCTGGCCGCCAAGGAACAAGTCACTCGGATTTGAGCTTTTCCGCCATCTTCGGCGCGAAATAGGTGAGCACCCCGTCTGCGCCGGCGCGCTTGAAGGCTGAGAGGCTTTCCACCATCGCTTTGTCGCCGTCGATCCAGCCGTTCTGCGCGGCGGCCATGATCATCGCGTACTCACCGGACACCTGGTAGGCGAAGGTCGGCATGCCGAACGCATCCTTGATGCGCGTCAGGATGTCGAGGTAGGGCAGGCCAGGCTTGACCATGATCATGTCGGCGCCTTCGGCGATGTCGAACTCCGCCTCGCGCAACGCCTCGTCGGAATTGCCGTAGTCCATCTGGTAAGTGCGCTTGTCGCCAACGAGCGTCGCCGACGAGCCGACCGCGTCGCGGAACGGGCCGTAGAACGCGGAAGCGTACTTTGCCGTGTACGACATGATCTGCGCGTCGAGGAAATTCGCCTTGTCGAGGGCGCTTCGGATCGCGCCGACACGCCCGTCCATCATGTCGGATGGCGCGACGATGTCGCAGCCGGCTTCGGCTTGCACCAGCGCCTGCTGCACCAGCACGGCGACGGTCTCGTCGTTGAGAATGACGCCGTCGCGCATCAGGCCGTCGTGCCCGTGGCTGGTGTAGGGATCGAGCGCGACGTCGCAAAGCACGCCGATTTCCGGCACCGCCTTTTTGATGGCGCGGATCGATTGGCAGACCAGGTTGTCCGGATTGAGCGCCTCGCTGCCATTCTCGTCGCGCAGGCCAGGGTCTGTGTAGGGGAAGATCGCGATGCAGGGGATGGTAAGCTTCGCTGCTTGCTCCGCGGCTCGCACGACGTCGTCGACCGACAACCGCTCGACACCGGGCATCGAGGCGACCGGCGCACGGCGCCCTTCGCTGACGAACAGCGGCCAGATCAGATCGTCGGTCGAGAGCACGCTTTCGCGCACCATGCGCCGCGCCCATTCGCTGCGGCGATTGCGGCGTAGGCGGCTGGCGAGGTCTAGCGCGGTCGTGGCTTTTCCCGGCGCTTCAACCGGGGTGAACCGGACGCGGCTTTCGATCGGACGGCCGTACTTGATCGCCATGCAACACACACCCTCGTCTTTACCGGCAATAGTCGCGCAGCGACGTCTTCACAGTGGAACCCCGGCAATCCATCATAGCGTCTTGACGTGCCCGATGACAGATGGACCCCGGACCAAGCCCGGAGGTGGACGAGTGGCGAATGGATTTCGATCTCACCGAGGATCAACGCGCTTTCCAGGCCACAGCACGGACCTTTGCCCGCGGCGAGATGATGCCCAAGGCCAGAGAATGGGACGAGAACGAGACTTTCCCGGTCGAGACCCTTCGCCAGGCCGCGGCGCTGGGATTCGGCGGTATTTACGTGAAGGATGACGTCGGCGGAGCGGCGCTGACCAGGTTGGACGCCACTATCATCTTTGAGGAATTGGCGCAGGGCTGCACTTCGACCGCCGCCTATATCTCGATTCACAACATGTCGGCCTGGATGATCGACGCCTTCGGTGGCACGCCGCAGCGCAAGCGATTTCTTCCCAAGCTCTGCGCCATGGAGCATTTCGCGAGCTATTGCCTGACCGAGCCGGATTCCGGCAGCGACGCCGCGAGCCTCAAGACCACGGCCAAGCGCGATGGCGACCATTACGTGCTCAACGGCAGCAAAGCGTTCATTTCAGGCGGCGGCGTTTCCGACATTTATGTCTGCATGGTCCGCACCGGCGCGGCGGGACCCAAGGGCATATCCTGCCTCGTGGTCGAGAAAGGTACGACAGGCCTGTCGTTCGGAGCACCGGAGAAGAAGCTCGGCTGGAAGTCGCAGCCGACCGCGATGGTGATGTTCGAGAACTGCCGCGTGCCAGTTGCCAACCTGATCGGCAACGAAGGCGATGGCTTCAAGATCGCGATGGCGGGGCTCGACGGCGGACGCCTCAACATCGCCGCCTGTTCGATCGGCGGCGCACAGTTCTGCCTCGACCGCACCATCGAATACATGCGCGAGCGAAAGCAGTTCGGCTCCAAGCTGTCCGATTTTCAGGCGTTGCGTTTCCGCGTCGCTGACTACGCGACCGAGCTCGAAGCCGCGCGTCTGATGGTACGCCGCGCCGCGGTCGGAGTCGGCAACCATGAGCCGGGCGGCACTCGGCTTGCCGCGATGGCGAAGCGTCTCGCGACGGATTCAGGCTTTGAGGTGGTGAACGGCTGCCTGCAACTGCACGGTGGCTACGGATATTTGCGAGACCATCCGATCGAGCGGGTGCTGCGCGACGTGCGGGTCCATCAGATCCTCGAAGGCACCAACGAAGTGATGCGGCTGATCGTGAGCCGCGACCTACTGGGCAATTGAGATGGCCGGGCCACTCCGCCGCGTCGGCATCCTGGAGATGGCCGGCGCTGACCCGTTGCGCCTCTCGTTGTGGCAGGTGTTTCGGCATCGGTTGCAGGAAGCCGGCTGGATCGAAGGCGAAAGCATCGACTTCGACTTTCGCTGGGCCGACGGCCACGAGGATCGGCTTGCGAATGCAGCCGCCGAACTGGTGCGCAGCAATGTCGACGTTCTGGTGACCACCGGAACGCCGGCCGCGGACCTCGCCAGCCGGGCGACGTTGACGCTCCCGATCGTCATGGCGACCGGAACGGCGCCGGACGCAGCGCGCGCCAACGTCGCCGGCGTGATCGATCTGCCGCCCGGCCTGAGCGCCAGGCGGCTTGCTTTGCTCCATGAAGCGGTGCCCGACGCAGTGTGCCTCGCCGTTCTGCTCGACGGGGCCAATTCGAGTTCGCCTCGCGCCATTGAAGAGGCCGGTCAGGCGGCGCGCGCGCTCGGCGTAGTCCTCAAAGGAAAGGTCCCGATCGTTTCAACGAAACGTTTGCCGCTATCGCAAAGGGCGGTGCGGGTGGCGTCTCGCTCGGGCCCGGCGCGATGTTTTTCGCTCGGCGCAGCGTACTTGCCGCGTTGGCGGCCGACTATCGTCTGCCATCGATGGCGGGGCGCAAGGAATACGTCGAGGCCGGTGGTCTTATGTCCTATGGCTCGCCGATCCGCGACAACTACCGGCGCGCCGCCGTCTACGTGGACAGGATATTGCGTGGCGCCGACCCCGCCGATCTGCCTGCGGAGGCGCCGACCGAATACGAACTCGTCATCAATCGCAAAGTGGCTGGTAAGCTCGGCGTTGCCGTTTCCGACGGACTGCTGCGTCAGGCGACCTTTGTTGTTTAGGCGGCGTCGCGCTTGCTGTTGTCGGCCGTCCCGGGAGGGGCGACAGAAACGGTTTCGCCGCGCGGCCCGCGCCAGCGGCGCATCAGCATGCCGACCACTCCGATCGGCGGGGCGGTGATGTCGCCGGCCACTAGCTTGGCGCCGCCCTTGCGCCGCACCAGGTTGAGCTTGCGGTCGTGGAACGCCTCCAGCTCGGCGCGATGCCCGACGCTGATGATCGCGACCTCGGGCAGCTCCTTGCCGATCATCTCCATGAGCTGGCCTTGACTCTCGGTGTCAAGCGCGGATGTCGCCTCGTCCATGACGACGATGTCGGGCTTTTCCAGCAGCAGCCGTGCGAATGCGAGGCGTTGCTTTTCGCCGCCCGAGAGAACCTGGTCCCAGGCAACGTCCTCTTCGTCGATACGGTCGACCACGCGGTCGAGGCCGACCGTTTTCAGCGCCTTCTTCAGTGACTCGTCGTCGATGGTGTCGGCTGCCTGCGGGTAAGTGGCAGCGCGGCGTAGCGTTCCGAGCGGGATGTATGGCCGTTGCGGCATCATGAAAAGCTTGGCGCCGGGCTTCAGCGCGATCTCGCCTTCGCCCCACGGCCAAAGTCCGGCGATGGCGCGCACCAGCGTGCTTTTGCCCGAACCGGAATCGCCGGCCAGCAACAGCTTCTCGCCAAGCTGCAACACTACATCGGCGTCGTCGATGACCACAGTACCGTCGGTTAACTCCACCGATACGCCGGTGAGCCGGATCGCCGCTCCGTCGGAAATCTCACTGCGCTTGATCGCGGTGAGATCGGACTGGTCGAGGTGGTCGAGCGAAACCAGCAGGTTGGCGACGCGGCGCGCCGACGCGGTGAATTCTGCCATCCGTGGATAGTTGTCGACGATCCAGTTGAAGGCGTATTGCACCTGGATGAATGCCGCCGTCGCCTGCATGACCTGACCGAGCGTCATGGTGGCGGCAAGATACTTCGGTGCACAGAGAATGATCGGGATGACCGATGCAACGATGTAGTTGCCGTGCGAGACGAACATGGTGCGCATATACTGGCCGGCGAGCTTGCCGTAAGCCTGGACCAAGGTCGACAGCAGCTTGGCGAGGCCGGCGCGCTCTTCCTCTTCGCCGCCGAGAATGGCGATGCTCTCGCCGTTCTCGCGCAGCCGGGTCAGGGCATAGCGAAATTCGGCCTCAGACTGGTTCTTGCGCTCAGCCGTCGGCACGAAGCTCCGGGCGATGAGCAGCATGCCGGATGTGATGACGATGCAGTACACCACCACGGAAATGACCAGGTAACCGGGGATGTTGAGTTTGCCGCCGTTCCAGTCCACCTCGAGGCTGCCGCCGACGAACCAGAGCACACCGATGAAGGTCGCCGAAGTCAGGAACGCCGTGAGGATGCCGGCCGCGAGGTCGACCGGAGCTTCCGTTGCGATCCGCATATCCTCGGTGAGGCGGTGCTCGGGGTTCTTGTGCTCGCCGGCGACCAGGTTGAGCTGGTAATATCGTCCATCGTTGAGCCAGCGGTCACCGACGTGCTCGGTCATCCAGGCGCGCCAGCGCCGCTGAATGCGCATGCGCGCCCAGACCACCATGATTGCGACGGCAATGCTGAAGACGGCAAGCGGAATGAAAATCCACGCCTGATGGACGACCGCTGCGCCGTCCTTCTTCTCAAGCGCGTCGAATATCTCGCGATTCCAGACGTTGATCCGGTAGCTCGCGATGAGTTGCAGGACGATCAGCACGATGAGTGTCGCGGTCATCAGCCAAGCGACGCGACGCTGATCGCCGGTCCAGAATCCGCGAGCCGCCCGCGCAAAGCGTCTTACCAAGGCCCGTTGTTTATTCCGATCGGGCTTGTCTTCGGCCATGGCCATCCCTGATGAGTGGAGCGCATAACAACGCAGTAGCGGCCGTTTGGTTCATTTCGGGCCGGACGGCGTTGCAACCCGGCTGCTTCCCCGATAGCCCTGCCGGATGGCTGAGCCGGAAATCCTGTTTGAGCGGCGCGGCGTCGCGGGCCTCGTCACCTTGAACCGGCCCAAGGCGCTCAATGCCGTGACTCTCGATATGGTGCGGGCGTTCACCGCGCAGCTTAGGAAATGGGCGGATGATCCTGCGGTGACGCGGATCGTGCTTTCCGCCGCTGGCGAGCGCGCGTTCTCGGCAGGCGGCGACATCCGCGAGCTTTACGATCTCGGGCGTGCCGGACGCTACGACGACATGCTGCCGTTCTGGCGCGAGGAGTACACGCTCAACGCCTTCATCAAGCGCTATCCCAAACCGTACGTCTCGCTGATCGACGGGATCGTGATGGGCGGCGGCGTCGGCCTCTCGGTGCACGGCTCGCATCGCGTCGCCGGTGACCGCTACCTGTTCGCGATGCCCGAGGTAAGCATCGGCTTTTTCCCCGATGTGGGCGCAACCTGGTTCCTGCCGCGGACGCCCGGCGAACTCGGCGCCTATTGCGCGCTGAGCGGCGAGCGGCTGCGCGCTGCCGATGGTGTCGCTGCGACGCTCGCAACGCATCGCGTGGCGTCGGCGCGTTTTTCCGAATTGCGCGATGCGCTGTGCGGCGCGACGTCTGCCGATGCGCTGCTGGCGGCATTCGCAGAGCCGCCCGGAGAAGCGCCGGTGGCGTTGCGTCGGCAAGCAATCGACCGGCTATTTCTCGGCGACCAGGTAGAAGACATCGTCGACGCCCTCGAACGCGAGGCGCAGTCGGGAAGCGCGGACGCCGAATTTGCCGGCGCCACGGCCGCAATCATCCGGACCAAATCGCCGACGAGCCTTAAGCTTGCTTTGGCTCAGGTTCGCATTGGAAAATCCCTCGCATTCGATGCGTGCATGAAGACCGAATTCCGCATAGTGTCGCGCATTATTCACGGTGAAGACTTTTATGAAGGGGTGCGCGCGGTGATTGTTGACAAGGACAACGCGCCTCGCTGGCGGCCTGCTGCGCTCGACGGGGTGACGCGAGCCGAGATCGGACGACATTTCGCGCCGCTCGGCGCGGGTGAACCGGCGGAGCTGACTCTGTCATGAGCGAACCTTACGCCAGCGATCCGGCGCGCACGCTGGAGCCGGTTCATGCCGAGGGAACCGAAGAGATTCGCGAAGGCCGTTGGACATCCCGCCTGGTGTTGTTCCTCCGCGTGATGGCAGCGGTTTCGATGTTAAAGGGCCTTTACCACTGGGCCGTGGTCTGCGGTATAACGGGAATCGACGGAGGTTTCGAGGCGCAGCCGCTGCCGTGGCAGACGGCCACGGTGTTCTTTGCGGTGATCGATCTGGTCGCCGCCGTCGGACTGTGGCTGGCCGCCGCCTGGGGCGCCGTCGTCTGGCTCACCGCATGCGTGTCGATGGCCGCGGTGGAGGTCATCTTTCCCCAGGTGTACGGCGGCCGCATGGCCGTGGTGATTTTCGAGTCGCTGCTGCTGTTCGGCTATCTGTTCCTCGCGATACAATCCGCACGCGAGCATCCGCAGTGAACTCTGTGCAGGTGAGGGGCGTGATGAGACGTCGTAACGTGTTGAGCGTGGCCGCCTTGGCTATATCGACGGCAACCGTATTCGTTGGGCCGGCGGAGGCTCAGGATTGGCCGAACAAGACGGTTCGCGTCATCGTGCCGTTCTCACCGGGCAGCGCCGTCGACCTGGTTGGCCGCGCGGTGTTCGAACAGGTTTCAAAGCAGGTCGGCCAGAGCATCATCATCGAAAACCGCGGCGGCGGCGGTGGCGCGCCCGCCATCATGTCGGTCAAGTCGGCGGACCCTGATGGGCACACCGTCCTGGTCCATTCCAACTCTCTCATCACCACGCCTGCGATCCAGGCGATGACTTGGGATCCGCCGAAAGATTTTGCGGGCATCACGCCGCTCGGCAACGTGCCGCTGGTGCTGGTTGTTGCGCCCGACAAGAACATCAAGACGCTGAAGGCGCTGGTTGACCTCGCCAAGGCCAAGCCGGGTACGCTGAACTATGCCGCCGCCGGTATCGGGTCGCCGCCGCATCTGACGATGGAGCGTTTTCGCATCGCCGCCGGTTTCACCGGCCAACTCGTGCCGTTCAAGGGTGCGCCGGAAGCACTCACCGAGATCATGGCCGGGCGCGTGGATACGTATTTCAGTCCGTTGACCCCGGCGCTGCCGTTGATCCAGGCCGGCAAGCTGGTGCCGCTGGCGGTGAGCAGCACCAAGCGCGCGTCCGCGCTTCCTGATGTGCCGACCACGCTCGAAGCAGGATACCCGAACTCAGATTTTGAATTCTGGATCGGTTCGATGGTCGCCAAGCAGACGCCACGTCCCATCGTGACGATGATGCACACCGAGATCGTGAAGGCTCTGGACGCTCCGGTAACCAAGGAGCGATTCTCCAAGATGGGGGTCGATTTCCTGATTCAATCGACTAGCGATTTCGATGCCCGTATCGCGAGGGAAACGCCGATTGCGGTCGATCTTGCGAAAGCGGCCGGCGTCGCGATCGAGAAGTAGCGCGAGACGCGCACACGAGAGGAACAGCGCATGGCGCGGATCGGGTTCATTGGGCTTGGCAACATGGGCCTGCCAATGGCGCAAAATCTCATCAAGGCCGGGCATGCGGTCACCGGTCTCGATATCAGCAAAGCGCAGATCGACAAGCTCGTCGAAGCCGGCGGCAAAGCCGCCGGCAGCGTCAGGGATGCGGCCTCCGGCGTGGACATCGTGATCACGATGCTGCCCGCGGGCGCGCAAGTGCGCGACGTCTATCTCGGCAACGACGGCGTGGTCGCAACCGCCAGCCAAGGAGCGCTGCTGATTGATTCCTCCACGATCGACGTCGAAACCGCGCGTGCGATGTCCAGCGCGGCGCAAGGTAACGGGCTCGCCATGCTCGATGCGCCAGTGTCGGGCGGCGTCGGCGGCGCACAGGGCGGGACGCTGACCTTCATGGTCGGCGGGCCCGATGCCGCGTTCGAGCGCGCCAAGCCGATCCTAGAACAGATGGGCAAGACCATCGTTCACGCCGGCGGAGCCGGCAATGGTCAGGCGGCTAAAATCTGCAACAACATGATCCTCGGCGTATCGATGATCGCGGTGTCGGAAGCTTTCGTGCTGGCCGAGAAGCTCGGACTCGATGCCCAAAAGCTGTTCGATATCTCGTCGAAGTCGTCCGGCCAGTGCTGGTCGATGACGTCGTATTGCCCGGTGCCGGGACCGGTGCCGGCCTCGCCGGCCAACCGCGACTACCAGGCGGGCTTCACCGCCGCAATGATGCTGAAGGACCTTAAGCTTGCGCAGGACGCTTCGAAGACAACAGGCACCGCGACACCTCTCGGTGCCGATGCTGCGAAACTTTACGGCCAGTATGTCGAGAGCGGCGAGGGCGGCCGCGATTTCTCCGGCATCATCCGTTACGTCCGCAAAACGTAAGCGATGGAACTATCCCCCTCGATGGCGCGTTAGAGAGCCTGAAATTTTATAGTTGATTTGAGGAGGAGCCTTTGGCTCTACCCGCATCCATTTCGCCGCCATCAGCCGGCCGCAAGGTCCCCTGCGAGAAATGTCCGCTGCGCAGCAAGGAAGCGCTGCGGGACTTCACCGCCAAAGAGCTGCCGTTCGTCGCGGAATTCAAATCCGGCGAGCTCAACGTGCAGGCCGGCACCAACATTCTGCTGCAAGGCACCAACAGCGCGCATCTCTACACCGTGCTGTCGGGCTGGGCGTTCCGCTACAAGACCATGGCTGACGGGCGCCGCCAAATTCTAAACTACGCGCTGCCGGCCGATCTGCTCGGCTTGCAGGGCTCGGTATCCGACGAGATGCAGCATTCGGTCGAGGCGCTCACCGACATGATCCTTTGCGTCTTCCCGCGCGAAAAGTTGTGGGATCTGTATTCGGGTTATCCGGCGCTGGCGTTCGACGTCACGTGGCTCGCGGCGCGCGAGGAGCAGATGCTTGACGAGAACCTGCTGAACGTCGGCCGCCGCACCGCGCTCGAGCGCGCGGCCTACCTGCTGCAGCACCTGTTCTCGCGCGCCCAGGAAATCGGATTGACCAAGGGCAATACCGTCGCATTCCCGTTCACCCAGCAACACGTCGCTGACACGCTTGGCATGTCGCTCGTACACACCAACAAGACGCTCAAGCGGCTCTCGGCCACCAAGTCGGTTCGTTGGAAAGACAAGATATTCGAAGTGCTGGACCCGGAGGCGCTCGCCGAGCTCGCCGGCTACGAACAACCGGCGCAGCGCGCCCGGCGTCCGTTCATCTGAGCCCCGCTCGCGCCGTCATCGGCAGGGCAGGGCGCCGCCGATCATTCCATTTCGGTACACGGGGCGCGCTGCACGGTGAATCCGCGGTAAAGACAATCGTTCGAATTCTAAAATACGCCCGTTTTACTATCGCAAATAAACCTAATCTTTATTCTACAATTTAAGCCGATCTTCAAACGCCCTCCCTATGGTGACGCCATCGACGGGGAAAACAGGGCCCCGGACGTAACGAAAAAACACGGGAAGGCGTCATCATGAAGACCGTTGCCAAGACGGTCGAGCCCGCCGAACGTCAGGCGAAGTTCGACCACATCCGGCCGCTGTACCTCGATGCCTTGACGCTGGTCGAGCGGCTTCATCGGCGCTTGCTGGACGTTATCAAGGACGAGTTCGACCGCCGTGGCCGCTCCGATATCAATTCGGTGCAGGCGCTGCTGCTGTACAACATCGGCGACAAGGAGCTCACCGCGGGGGAGCTGCGCACGCGCGGCTACTACCTCGGCTCCAACGTCTCCTACAATCTGAAGAAGCTCGTCGAGATGGGTTTCCTCGATCATCAGCGCTCGCGCGTTGACCGCCGTTCGGTGCGCATCCGCCTGACGGACGCGGGTCGCGAGGTTCGCGACACCGTCGAGGAGCTCTACCAGAAGCACGTGCGCACCGTGGAGCAGGTCGGTGGCATCAATGCCGACGAGTTTGCGACCTTGAACAAGTCGCTGCACCGGCTCGAGCGGTTCTGGACCGACCAGATCCTTTACCGCCTCTAGTCTCTCCCAAAGTTATTCGCGGCGACCTCCGAACCGATCGCCTTCAGCCGCGACAGCCCCCGGCCCTCACCAGCCGGGGGTTTCTTTATTGCGGACCGGTCACAAATTTGCCCCGCGCCGCCCTTACCTGATGTCGCAGGGCGGTGATTTGGCTAGTTTCGGCCTTGTCGGCTGCGGTTCATTGGCCTTTTGTTAGGCGTTGGTCCGCATACGGGATTCGGGGATTTGATGCGCAAACGGCCTTTTTTGGGTCATGGCAATCGATCCGTTGGCATCAGCAGGCGTGCCTTTGTGACGGGTGCCGGCGCTGCAGGCAGTGCACTCGGTGCATCGGCCGCGTTCGGCCAGGACGCGCTGCTGCAGTCGCTGATCGACCAGACCCAGCGCGGCGATTTCGGCCAGGGCTTCGATTCCGCCTCGCGCACCATCGCCATGCCGAAGGCGTCTCTTCCCACGCTTTCTCCCGCGACCGCCGAGCACACCGGACAAGCGATCGCTCATTACGAGGGCATCGTTTCGCGCGGCGGCTGGCCGGAAGTGCCGAAGATCGACCGCATGCGGCTCGGCGCGCGCAACCCGAGCGTCGTCGCGCTTCGTCAGCGTCTGACGCTGGCCGGCGATCTCGATCCCAACGCCGGCGTTTCCGACGTGTACGACTCCTATGTCGACGCTGCGGTGCGCCGTTTCCAGGCCCGGCACGGGCTCGCGGTCGACGGCAACATTCGCGAGCAGACGCTCAAGCAGCTCAACGTGCCGGCGCAAGTGCGTCTCGCGCAGCTTCGCACCAATGCGTCACGGCTAAAGGCGATGAGCGGAAACCTCGGCGCGCGTTTCGTGGTGTGCAACATTCCCGCCGCGCACATCGAAGCGATCGAAGGCGGCGTCGCCGTGTCGCGTCACACCGCTGTGGTCGGCAAGCCGGATCGCGCCTCGCCCGACATCAACAGCCGCATCGTCGAGATCAACTTCAATCCGTATTGGACGGTGCCCGTTTCGATCGTGCGCCGCGACCTCATTCCCAAGATGCAGGCGGAGCCCGATTATCTGGAAAAGAACCTCATCCGAATTCTCGATCCGAAAGGCAATGAGCTCACGCCGTCGCAGATCAACTGGTACTCGGAAGAGGCGGTGAACTATCGTTTCAAGCAGGATCCGGGCGACCTCAACTCGATGGGCACGATCCGCATCAACTTCCCGAGCTCGCACGGCGTGTACATGCACGACACGCCGTCGAAGAACCTGTTCGGCGAGGACTTCCGTTTTCATTCGTCCGGCTGCGTGCGCGTGCAGAACGTGCGTGAGCTCGTCAACTGGCTGCTGGTCGAGACGCCGGGCTGGTCGCGTCCGGAAGTCGACCAGGTGATCAAGAGCGGCGACCGCAAGGATGCCAAGGTGATCCGCCCGGTGCCGCTGTACTGGGTCTACGTAACCGCCTGGGCCACGCCGGACGGCGTCGTGCAGTTCCGCGACGATATCTACAATCGCGACGGGCTCGGCCCCACGGCTGCGTCGCGCGGCTAGCATCGCCGCTCGACGAGCCCCTGGACGGACTGGCTTTGCCACCGGGCAGCGCGCTACCATTCCACCATGATGTTCAAAACGCTGTTCGCCGTCGCGCTCGCAGCCTTTACCGCAGTCCCGGCGCAGTCCCAGAGCGCCGGCGATTTCCCGTCCGGACCAGTGCGGCTGTTGGTGCCGTTCGCGGCCGGCGGCCCGACCGACGTGGTGGCGCGTATCCTCGCCGAGCAATTGTCGGCGCGCTGGGGCGGCAAGCCGGTGCTGATCGAGAACCGGCCTGGCGCCGGCACCATCGTCGCGACGGCCCTGGTGGCCAAGGCGCCGCCCGACGGCCACACCATGCTGGTCGCGACCAATTCGCTGCTGATCAACCCGGCGATCAACCATTCGCTGCCCTACGACACGCTGAAGGATTTCGCCTCGGTCAGCATGATCGCGACGCAGCCGGTCGCGCTGGTTGCGAACAAGTCGTTCGCGCCGAGCACCGTCCAGGAGGTGGTGGCGGAAGCGAAGAAATCGCCCGCGCCGCTGAATTACACCTCGCCGGGGCCGCGCGGCGTCGGGCACCTGGCCGGCGAAATGCTCAAGCAGCGCGCCGGCATCGAGATGGTGCACATCAACTACAACGGCAGCGCGCCGGCCCTCACCGACGTCGTCGCCGGCCGTGTGCCGTTGATGTTCGACATCTGGCATTCGGCCAAGCGCTACGTGGATGCCGGTCAGCTCAAGCTGATCGCCGGCGCGAGCGCCGAGCGCTTCGCCGATGCGTCGAATGTCGCGACCATGGCCGAGAATTATTCCGGCTTCCAGGTGACGGCGTTCAACGCCCTGGTCACCCCGGCCGGCGCGCCGCAGCCGGTGCTGGAGAAGCTATCAGCCGACATCCGTGCCGTGGTGAGTTCGGATGCGTTCCGCGAGAAGACCAAGCATCTCGGCATCAACGCCTACGGCAACACGCCGGCCGAACTTTCGGCCTGGATGCGGACCGAGATCGCGCGCTGGCAAGAGGTCGCTAAGGCCGCGAACCTCCAGGCCAACTGACCGGCATGACCGCTCCCGGCGCGATCGATTGCGACGTCCATCCGACCGTGCCGGACAACAAGGTGCTGCTGCCGTATCTCGACGCGTTCTGGCGCGACTCCGTGGTCGAGCGCGGCCTTACTTCACTGGAATCGATCAGCTACCCGCTGAAGTCGCCATTGACGTCGCGTCCCGAATGGCGCGGCAAGGACGGCTTCGCCGCGACCGACGCCGGCCAGTTGGGCGCGCAGGTGTTCGATCGTTGGAAGTCCGGCACCGCGATCATGAACTGCCTCTACGGCGTGCATCTGCTGTTCAGCGAAGACATGGCGAAGGCGTTCTGCCGCGCGGTCAACGACTGGCTCGTCAAGGAATGGCTCGACCGCGATCCGCGGCTGCGCGCCTCGATCATCATACCGATGCAGAACGTCGAATATGCGGTCGACGAGATTGAGCGCTGCGCCAAGGACAAACGCTTCGTCCAGGTGCTGGTGCTGGCGATGCAGGAGCTGCCACTTGGCCGCCGCCATTTCTGGCCGATCTATGCGGCATGCGAGCGTCACGGGTTGCCGCTCGGCATCCACGCCGGCTCCGCCTACCGCAACCCGGTCACGTCGCTCGGCTGGCCGACCTGGTACATCGAGGACTACGCCAGCCAGTCGCAAGGCTTTCAATCGCAGGTCGCGAGCCTGATCGCCGAAGGGGTGTTTGCCAAGCATCCCGCGCTCAAGGTGGTGCTGATCGAATCGGGCGTAACGTGGCTGCCCGGGTTCCTTTGGCGGTTCGGCAAATTCTGGCGGGGGCTTCGCACCGAGGTGCCGTGGGTCGACCGTGCACCTTGGGAGATCGTGCGCGACCATTTCCGGCTGACGATACAGCCGCTTGATGCTCCCGATACACCGGAGGCGGTGGAGCGGGCGCTCGAACACCTGCGATCTGACGAAATACTGCTTTACGCCTCGGATTACCCGCATTGGCAGTTCGAAGGCGATGCGGTGATGCCGGCGGGGATTTCGCCGGCCTTGCAACGCAAGATAGCGTTCGACAATCCGCTCGCGACCTACGTCCGGCTCAACGGGTGACGAGGCGGTTCGGAATAGTCTTCCGCTAGTGTCGCGGTTTGGAAGTTCGCCTGAATTCACGGCTTGCTCCGAAGCGAACTTCCGAACCGAAGCGACACTAGCAGCTTTATGATTCTAGTGTCCCTTGGACCCGAAGTTCGCAAATCTGGTTGCTGAGCAATGTGCGAACTTCGGGTCCGGGACACTAGCGCGAGATCGTGGCATAAGGGCGCCGCAACTTTTCCGGTCCCCGCCCGCACATGATCCGCCTCGACACCATCAGCAAGCAGAACGGCCATCAGCTCCTTTTTATCGAGGCCTCCGCGGCACTCAACAGGGGCGAGAAGGTCGGCCTGGTCGGTCCCAACGGGTCCGGCAAGACGACGTTGTTCCGGATAATCACGGGGGAGGAGCAGCCTGACGAAGGGCAGGTGGCCGTCGATCGCGGCGTGACCATCGGCTACTTCAGCCAGGACGTGGGCGAGATGTGGGGCCGCAGCGCGGTGTCCGAGGTGATGGACGGCGCTGGCCCGGTAAGCGCCGTGGCGACCGAGTTGAAGGAACTCGAGGCCGCGATGGCGGATCCGGACCGGGCCTCCGATATGGAAATGATCGTCGCGCGCTACGGCGAGGTTCAGGGGCGTTTCGAGGAGCTCGGCGGCTACGCGCTGGAAGGGCGGGCGCGCGAAGTCCTGAGCGGTCTGAGCTTCAGCCAGGAGATGATGGACGGCGACGTCGGCGCGCTGTCGGGCGGCTGGAAGATGCGCGTGGCGCTGGCCCGGATTCTTCTCATGCGCCCCGACGCCATGCTGCTGGACGAGCCGAGCAACCACCTGGACCTGGAGAGCCTGATCTGGCTGGAGCAATTCCTGAAAGGCTATGAGGGCCTGCTGCTGATGACCTCGCACGACCGCGAGTTCATGAATCGCATCGTCACCAAGATCGTCGAGATCGACGGCGGCACGCTGACGGCCTATTCGGGCAACTACGAGTTCTATGAGCAGCAGCGCGCGCTGAACGAGAATCAGCAGCAGGCGCAGTTCGAGCGCCAGCAGGCGATGCTCGCCAAGGAGATCAAATTCATCGAGCGCTTCAAAGCGCGCGCTTCTCATGCGGCACAAGTCCAGAGCCGGGTGAAGAAGCTGGAGAAGATCGAGAAGGTCGAGCCGCCCAAACGCCGTCAGACGGTGTCGTTCGAGTTCCCGCCGGCGCCGCGCTCCGGCGAGGACGTGGTCAGCCTGAAGAACGTGCACAAGGGCTATGGCAGCCTGCGCATCTACGACGGACTGGATTTCATGGTCCGCCGCAGGGAGCGCTGGTGCGTCATGGGCATCAACGGCGCGGGCAAGTCCACGCTGCTGAAGCTGGTGGCGGGCGCCGCGGAGCCCGACGACGGCACGGTCGCCATGGGCGGCAGCGTGAAGATGGGCTACTTCGCGCAGCACGCCATGGAGCTGTTGGACGGCGACCGCACGGTATTCCAGTCGCTGGAAGACTCATTCCCGCAGGCGGGGCAGGGCTCGCTGCGTGCGCTCGCCGGCGCATTCGGGTTTTCCGGCGACGACATTGAGAAGAAATGCCGGGTGCTGTCGGGCGGCGAGAAGGCGCGACTGGTGATGGCGAAGATGCTCTACGACCCGCCGAACTTCCTGGTGCTGGACGAGCCGACCAACCACCTCGACATGGCCACGAAAGAGATGCTCATCGCCGCGCTGTCGGAGTACGAGGGCACCATGCTGTTCGTCTCGCACGACCGGCACTTCCTGGCCGCGCTGTCCAATCGGGT
>Ga0190274_10000404_pt1 | contig 26755 bp, 28 predicted proteins | sample Popmic531T_FD_133002 | JGI IMG/M metagenome (GOLD analysis project Ga0190274, IMG submission 133002) | Populus adjacent soil microbial communities from riparian zone of Yellowstone River, Montana, USA - 531 T | ecosystem: Environmental > Terrestrial > Soil > Riparian zone | place: USA: Montana... | reverse complement strand
TTGCGCGAGGCGAGGCTGCGGCCGCCGGAGAGCTTGGGGGACCTGTTCTCGGACGAGCGCTACGAGCGCGTCTCGCACGCGCTGGGGAAGGCCTACCGCGACGTGGTGCGAGGGTTCCGGGGCGAGTTCACGAACCCGCCGGACCTGGTCGCCTTCCCGGGCGACGAGTCGGAGATCGAGACGGTGCTGAGCTGGGCCGAGGCCGAGGGCGCGGCGGTGATCCCGTTCGGCGGCGGCACCAGCGTCGTCGGCGGAGTCGAGCCGCGGTTGGGCGAACGGCCGGTGGTGACGATGGACCTGCGCCGGCTCGATCGGGTGCTGGAGGTCGACCCGGTCTCGCTGGCGGCGCGGATCCAGGCCGGCGCCACCGGGCCGGGACTGGAAGCGCAGCTGCGCGAGCACAGGCTCACCCTGCGCCACTTCCCGCAGTCCTTCGAGTACGCGACGCTGGGGGGCTGGATCGCGACCCGGGCCGGAGGCCACTTCGCGACCCTGGAGACCCACATAGACGACCTGGTCGAGTCGGTGCGGGCAATCACCCCCCGCGGGGCCTGGGAGAGCCGGCGCTTGCCGGGCTCCGGGGCAGGCCCCTCGCCGGACCGGATGCTGATCGGCTCCGAGGGCATCCTCGGGGCGATCGCCGAGGCCTGGGTGCGGGTGCGGGTGCGGCCCGAGTTCAAGGCCTCGTGCGGGGTCGAGTTCGCCGATTTCCTGGCGGCGGCGAGGGCGGTGCGGGAGCTCGCCCAGTCCGGCCTGCATCCCGCCAACTGCCGTCTGCTCGATGCCTCCGAGGCGGAGCTGACCGGCGCCGGCAGCGGTGGCGCGAACCTGCTGATCCTCGGCTTCGAGTCGGCCCATCACCCCGTGGACGCCTCAATGGACCTGGCCCTAGAAATCGCCCAAGCCCACGGCGGCACCCTCAACACCCGGCCGACGGGCCGAAAAGTCGAGTCAGGCTCGACAAATCGGCCCACCGGCGGCGAGGATGGCGATGCTGTGGGGGCTTGGCGGGGCGCGTTTTTGCTGGCGCCATATCTGCGGGACACGTTCGTGGCCTGCGGGGTGCTCTCGGAGACCTTCGAGACGGCGGTTACCTGGGACCGCTTCGAGGAGTTCCACGCGGGCGTGATGGAGGCGGCGCGGGCCGCGGTGGCGGAGGTCAGTGGCGTTTCGGCGGAGGGTCCCGGCGCGCCGCGGATCAGCTGCCGCTTCACCCATGTCTACCCCGACGGCGTCGCCCCCTATTTCACGGTGCTGGCGCCGGCCGTGCGCGGGGGAGAGGTCGAGCAGTGGGACGAGATCAAGGCCGCCGTCTCCGAGGCGCTGATCGAGGGCGGTGGCACGATCACCCACCACCACGCGGTGGGTCGCGACCATCGCCCCTGGTACGACCGCCAGCGGCCAGCGCCCTTTGCGGCGGCGCTGCGAGCCGCGAAGGCAGAGCTGGACCCCTCCGGGATGCTCAATCCCGGCGTCCTGATCGATCCGGCATGAGCGATTACGCTGTTTTTGTGAGCGAGGAGCCAAAAAAGCGTTCGTCCAAGGATCCCTGGCGGGTCAACGAGGAGTCGCGGCGGCGACAGCTGCTCGAAGATGCCCGGCGGCCGCTCGCCGTCAATCTCGCCGAAGGTCTGGCCTTGAGCGAATTCCTCTCCACTTTCACGGGAAGCGCGCGGAAGAGTTGAAGCCGACGCCGATTCGGCTGCGGGAGCTGCTCGCGCGACTGATCGAGGCGGAAGTGCGGTTCGTGCTGGTCGGCGGGCTTGCCGTAAATGCCTGGGGGTATCTACGGGCGACCCGCGACGTCGACTTCGTCCCCGACCCAACGCCAGAGAATCTGGCGAGACTCGGCGCGTTGCTGCGAGAGCTTGGCGGCAAGGTCGACGTCGGAGGCAGGTTGCTCGAGGGCGGAGCGATCTCCACGTTCCTCGGGACCGGAGACCGGACGCTGGTCGCCACCGATCTCGGCCAGGTCGACGTGCTGCAAGGTCTGCCACAGGTGCCGCCATTCGCCGTGCTCGAGGAGAAGGCCACCGACGTCGACCTCGACGGCATCGTCGTTCGTATCTGCTCGCTCGAGCACCTGCTGGAGATGAAGCGGTCCAGCGACCGGGCCAGGGATCAGGAGGATCTGGAGAAGTTAGAGGCCATCCAAGAGATGCCCGAGGAGAGAGAATGACGCCACCCGGCGCTACCCTGTCGCGACTTGAATTGCCGGGCTAGGGGAGTCTCTGGCTCGGCCTCCCCCTCCCAGGATGGAAACCATCACTTCGGAACAACCGACCGTGCCGGCTGACGCCGGTCAGGCCGACGCCGCTGAGCCGGTTGCGCCGCGGCGCTCGCCGCTACGTGCCGCGATCAAGACCGGGCGGCCGAAGGAGTGGATCAAAAACGTCTTCGTGTTCGCCGGGCTGCTCTTCTCCGGCAAGTTCAACCAGCCCCACGAGGTGCTGGAGGCGGTCATCACCTTCTTCGCCTTCTGCCTGATCTCCAGCGCCGGCTACTTCGTCAACGACCTGATCGACGTCGAGCTCGACCGCAAGCACCCGAAGAAGCGCTTCCGGCCTCTCGCGGCCGGCGAGCTCTCGGAGGCCACCGCGAAGCTGATCGCCCCGGTCCTGGCGCTCGTCGCGATCGGCGTCGCCTTCTCCGTCAACTGGGAGGTCGGGCTGATGGTGGTCGGCTACGGCGTCGCCCAGATGGCCTACAGCCTTGGCCTCAAGCAGGTCGTGATTATCGACGTGATGACGCTGGCGGGGCTGTTCATCCTCCGCGTTGCCGCCGGCGCCAGCGCCGTCGACGCCCACGCTTCGGAGTGGCTGATCCTCTGCACCGGCATGCTTGCCGCCTTCCTCGGCTTCACCAAGCGCCGCCAGGAGGCGGTCTCCGAGCTACACGAGGGGACCTCGACCCGGCCCGTGCTCGAGCACTACTCGCTGCCCTTCCTCGACCAGATGGTCTCCCTGGTCACCACCGGGACCGTGATCAGCTACGCGATCTACACCGTCAACTCACCCCAGATCGGCAGCAGGATGATGCTGACGATTCCGCCCGCGGTCTACGGGATCTTCCGCTACCTGTACCTGATCTACGACCGTTCCGACGACCGCTCGATGGCGGGGATCGTCGCCGGCGATCGCGGTATCCAGGGCGCCCTGATCGCCTTCGCCCTGATCGCCTTCCTGCTGCTCTACGTCTTCAACTAGACCAGGCCCTCTTCGGGCGCGGCCTCCATCAGGTAGAAGCGGGCGCGGCCGAGCTCCTCGCCGTCGACCATGACGACGGCGGCGTGGGGGCCGGAGGTCTCGAAGCTGGCGGTGGCGCCGATCGACATCACCAGGCGCTGCTCCTGGCCGGCTGGCATGCCGGGCGGGCGGCCGGTCTCGAAGCTGGCGGTGAGGCCCTCGCCGAGCTCGGTGCCGTCGGGGTCCTGGACCGTGACCACGAGCTCGTGGGGGTCGTTGGTCTCGTGCCAGGCGACGTCGATGCCGAGGCCGATGTGGAAGGACCACTCGTGGGGAAGCTCGGGCAGGCGCAGGACGTTCCAGCCGCCGCCGTTGAGATAGAGCTTCCCGTTGACGGCCTCGCTGTGGTCGGCGAGCAGCAGGAAGCCGATGTTCATGGCGCCTCAGGGTAGGGAACGACAGCCAAATCTGAAAGCAACTGCATCTTGCCGTCGCGGCTGAACTGGAGATCGATCGTCTCGTTCTTGCGATAGGTGCCGAAGAGGCCGAGATACATCGCCAGCCAGCGGGCGGTGCCGACCTTCTCCTTGACGATCGGGCGGCTGAAGACGATCTCGCCCGCCTCGATCGAGTAGTCGGCCCCCTCGCTCTGCTCGATGCCATTGATGAAGACCGTGAACGGGGGCTCGGCGCCGCGCGGCAGCTTCACCCGCTTGCCGGCGGCGTAGCTGCCCTTGGGGATCTCGGTGCTGGAGTCGCTCATCGTCCCTTTGTCTCCAGAGTCTCCCGCACGAGGTCGAACGGCGTCTCGTGCTCGCCCGGGTCCAGCTCCTCGCGCCCGACCCCGCCTCGATACGGGACGAACCTCCCGTCTCCCCGCACGTCGACCCCGGCAACGGGTTTCCGCAGCAACCCCCGGCCCGCCAGCTGCAACCGTGCCTGAACCTGGTCCTCCGGCCCATACGTCCCCAGCAGCGAGGCGGTCTTCGGCGCCGCCTCCGCCCGAATCTCCAACGCCCGCTCCCGCATCGCAACTACGGCGTCGTCGAGCTCCTCGAACTGAGCATGCTCCACCTCAGACCCCCGCCGCACCGTCAGCTTCCACCTAGCTCGAGCCACGCGCTGAGCGTAGGCGATTGCAAGAGGTCCGGGTGCCCCTCTCCGGAAAGCTCATGGACGGGCGCCTCGAGCCCCCGCACGCGACCCAGCTGCGCGACGGCTTTCAGGAGAGGGGCACCCGGACCTCTCAGCCGGAACGTGCCTACGCGCCGCGCCGCGGCCGTTTCGGCCTGCGTGCCGGCGGCCCGACGATTTTCTCGGGCCCGTCCCGATCGTCCAGCGCCACGTAGTCCCGCTCGCGCTCGCCGGTGTAGATCTGCCGCGGCCGGGCGATTTTCTTCTCCGGGTCTTCCTGCATCTCCATCCACTGCGCGACCCAGCCGGCGGTGCGGGGGATGGCGAAGATCACCGTGAACATGTTGGTCGGGATCTCCATCGCCTCGTAGATGATTCCCGAGTAGAAATCGACGTTTGGGTAGAGCTTGCGCGAGGTGAAGAACTCGTCGTCGAGCGCCTGCTTCTCCAGCTCCTGCGCGATCTCGACCAGCGGGTTGTACTCGGTGGCGTCGAAGACCTCCTGCATGTGCTGCTGGATGATCCGCGCCCGCGGGTCGTAGTTTTTGTAGACGCGGTGGCCGAAGCCCATCAGTTTCTCCTCGCGGTCCTTCACGCGGGCGAGGAAGTCGGGGACGTTGTCGACCGACTCGATCCGGCGCAGCATCCGCAGCACCGCCTCGTTGGCGCCGCCGTGCAGCGGGCCGTAGAGGGCGGCGACGCCCGCGGCAACCGCCGAGTAGGGGTCGACGTCGGAGGAGCCGACGCCGCGCACGGCGTTGGTCGAGCAGTTCTGTTCGTGATCGGCGTGGAGGATGAAGAGGATGTCCAGCGCCTTCGAGAGGCTCGACTTCGGCAGGTGCTTGTCTTCGGTCTTCTTAAACATCATCGAGAGGAAGTTCTCGGCGAAGTTGAGGTCGTTGTCCGGGTAGACGTAGGGCAGCCCCATGTTGTGCCGGTAGGAGAAGGCGGCCAGGGTCGGCACCTTGGCGATCAGCCGGACCGCGGCCATGTAGCGCTCTTCGGGGTCGGCGATCTGCTTCGCGTCCGGGTAGAAGGTGGAGAGGGCGCCGACTCCCGCCAGCAGCATCCCCATCGGGTGGGCGTCGTAGCGGAAGCCCTCGAAGAACTGCTTCAGGTCCTCGTGGACGAAGGTGTGGTGGGTGATGTCGAAGGTCCAGCGGTCCAGCTGCGGGCCGGTCGGCAGCTCGCCGAAGATCAGCAGGTAGGCGGTCTCGAGGAAGGTCGAGCGCTCGCAGAGCTGCTCGATCGAGTAGCCGCGGTGTTCGAGGATCCCGGCGGCGCCGTCGATGTAGGTGACCGAGGAGCGGCAGGAGGCGGTGTTGGTGAAGGCCGGGTCGTAGGACATCAACCCGAATTCGTCCTCCTCGACTTTGATCTGTCGCAGGTCGAGGCCGCGGACCGTGCCGTCCTCGATCGGCAGCTCGTAGGTCTTGCCGGTGCGGTTGTCGGTGACGCTGAGTGACTCGGAGCCCATGCCGGCGCTCATTCTGCCAGTTCGCCGGCCTCGGCCGTTAAGAGGCCGGGACGCCCTCGAACTGGGTCATCCCGCGCAGCGTCTCGAAGCGCTCGTCGATCTCCTCGCGGCTGAGCCGGGATACCCGCTCGGTACCGAACTCCTCGACGTTGAAGGAGGCGAGCACGGTCCCGTAGCCCATCGCCCGCCGCAGGTGGCCCTCGTCGAGCTCGCCGCTCTGGCCGTCGAGGTAGCCGAAGAAGCCGCCGGCGAAGCTGTCGCCGGCGCCGGTCGGGTCGCGCACGTCCTCGAGCGGGAAGCCCGGCAGGGCGAAGAAGCCATGCTCGGTGAACAGCGCCGCCCCGTACTCCCCCTGCTTGGCGACGACGGCGCGCGGGCCCCACTCCATCACGGCGCGTGCCGCACGAGCCAGATTCGACTCGCCGGTCAGCTGGCGGATCTCGGCGTCGTTGACGACCAGGCACTCGACCTCGGCGATCGCCGCCTGCAGCGAGTCCTTGGCGGTCTCGATCCAGAGGTTCATCGAGTCGAGGCCGCTGAAGCGGGGGGCGGCGCACTGGGAGCGCACCTGGCGCTGCAGGTCCGGCTGGATGTTGGCGAGGAAGAGGGTGTCGGCCGCCTTCGAGCTCTCCGAGAGCTTCGGCTCGAACTCGGCGAAGACGCCGAGCTGGGTGTCCTCGGTGTGGGCGACGTTGAGGTCGTACTCGTAGCGGCCGCGCCAGAAGAAGGACTGGCCGCCGGCGACCCGCTCGATGTCGTCGGTGAGGACGCCGCGGTTCTCCAGCACCGCGAACTGCTCGGCGCCGAAGTCGTCGCCGACCGGTCCCACCGGCCGCACCTCGGTGAAGAAGCTGGCGGCGAGGGAGAAGTGGACGGCGGCGCCGCCGAGCATGCGCTCGCGCTCCCCGAACGGGGTCTTGACGGCGTCAAAGGCGATCGATCCGACTACGGTGAGGGACATGCGGACGGCAGCCTAGCGCTTGCCCTGCGAGACTCAGCGGCCGATGAAGGCAATCCAGATTCAGGAGTTCGGCGGCCCGGAGGTTCTCGCGCTGACCGAGGTCGACGATCCGACCCCCGGCGAGGGGCAGGTCGTGGTCGAGATTTCCCGCAGCGGGATCAACTTCGCCGACACCCACGCGACCCGCAACGACTACCTCGCCGAGCAGTCGCTGCCGCTCGTGCCGGGCGCCGAGATCAGCGGCCGCACCGCCGACGGGCGCCGCGTCGCCGCCCTGCTGGGCAGCGGCGGCTACGCCGAGAAGGCCCTGGTCCCGGAGTCGCTGCTGATCCCGATCCCCGACGAGGTCGACGACGACCAGGCGGCGGCGATGCTGCTGCAGGGGCTGACGGCGATGGCCCTGGTCCAGCGCTGCGCCCGGATCGAGGCGGGGGAGACGATCGTCGTCGAGGCCGCCGCCGGCGGCACCGGCACGCTCGCGGTGCAGATCGCCAAGCGCGCCGGGGCGAAGGTGATCGGCCTTGCCTCCAGCGCGGAGAAACGCGCCCTGGTCGAGCGGCTCGGCGCCGACGCCACGGTCGACTCGCGCTCGCAGAGCCTCGGCGAGGAGATCCGCGCGGCCAACGGCGGCGAGCGCGTCGACGCGGTCCTGCACATGAGCGGCGGCGCCGCCTTCGACGCCGAGCTGGACGTGCTGGCGCCGCTGGGGCGGATGGTCGTCTTCGGCATCGCCTCGCGCGAACAGCGCGAGGTGTCCACCGGCGCTCTGCTGCGCGGCTCCAAGGCCGTGATCGGCTTCTGGCTTCTGCACCTGCTGGCCCGCCGCGACCTGGCGGCGCCAATGATCGGCGAGCTGCTCGGGGCCGTCGCCGCGGGCGAGCTCGAGGTCACCGTCGGCGGCGTCTACCCGCTCTCGGAAGCCGCCCGCGCCCACGAAGACCTGATCGCCCGCCGCACCAGCGGCAAGCTCCTCCTGGACCCGTCGAAGTGACCGCCTTCAAGGACCTGGGCCTCTCGCCCAACATCCAGCAGGCGATCGACGAGCTCGGCTTCGACGAGCCGACGCCGATCCAGGAGCAGGCGATCCCGGAGCTGCTCGGCGGCCACGACGTGATCGGCCAGGCGCAGACCGGGACCGGCAAGACCGCCGCCTTCGGCCTGCCGCTGCTGCAGTACCTCGATCCCGAGAACCCCGAGGTGCAGGCGATCGTGATGACGCCGACCCGCGAGCTCTGCATCCAGGTGACGCAGGCGCTGCGCGCCTACGCCGAGCACCTCGAGATTGAGATCGTCGCCGTCTTCGGCGGCGCCCCGATCCGCTCCCAGCAGTCGCAGCTGCGCTCCGGCGCCCACGTCGTCGTCGCCACCGTCGGCCGCATGATGGACCTGATGTCGCGCCGCTCGCTGGTCCTCACTTCGGCCCGCTTCGTCGTCCTCGACGAGGCCGACGAGATGCTCGACCTCGGCTTCATCGAGGACGTCGAGAAAATCCTGCGGATGTGCCCCAGCGGTCGCCAGACCGCGCTCTTCTCGGCGACGATGCCGCCGCCGATCCAGAAGCTCGCCGAGGGCTATATGTACGACCCGACGACGATCCGGATCACGCCGAAGACGCTGACCGTCGACGCGATCTCCCAGGCCTACGTCGAGGTTCCGGCCAAAGACAAGGCGGCGCGCCTGGTCGAGCTGCTGAAGACCGAAGAACCCGAGCAGGCGATCATCTTCACCCGGACCAAGATCGGCGCCTCGAAGCTGGAAAAGACGCTGAAGGACAAAGGGCTGGACGTAAAGGCGCTGCACGGCGACCTCAGCCAGGGCGTTCGCGACGGGGTGATGATCGCTTTCAAGGACCACCGGGTGAAGCTGCTGGTGGCCACCGACATCGCCGCCCGCGGGCTCGACATCGAACACGTCACCCACGTGATCAACTTCGACGTGCCGAACTCCTCGGAGACCTACGTCCACCGCATCGGCCGCACCGGCCGGGTCGGGCGGACCGGCCGCGCGATCACCTTCGTCACCCCCGCCCAGCGCGACGAGATCGCCCGCATCGAGCGCGACGTCAAGACCTCGATCGGCGAGTGGGAGAGCCCGGAGGAGCGGCTCGAGCACGCTCCCCGACCGCGCCGCCGCGAGCGGCCCGAACGCTCGGAGCACAGCAAGCCGAGCGAGCGCGGCGAACGAACCGAGCGGGTGGGGCCGAGCGGAGCCGACGACGACGGCGCCCCGGCCGAGCCGGAGACGACGGAGGACGCCGAGGAGGAGAAGCGCGACACGGTCAAGCTCTTCGTCAACCGCGGCGAGCGCAGTGGGATCGAGGAGGAGGACCTGCGCTGGGCCCTGCGCGAGGGCGCCGTCCTGCCCGAGGAGGCGATCCACGAGGTCCGCGTCCTGCACCGCTTCTCCTTCGTCGAGGTCGCCCCGGACCAAGCCGAGCGTGCCGTCGAGTTCCTCGACGGCACCAAGCTCAAAGGCAAGGAGATCCGGCTCGAGATCGCCAAGAGCTGAGCGGTCAGTCCCGCGTCAGCTCGGCGATGCTCTCCAGCAGCCGGTCGAAGTCGATCGGCTTGGTCACGAAGCCGCTGACCTCGAGGTCGCTGGGGGCGTCGGCATCGGTCGCGTCCTGGTGGGCGCTGACGATCAGGGCGGGCGTCTCGATTCCCTCGGCGCGCAGCTCGCGCAGGGCGTCGATGCCGGACTTGCGCGGCATCATCGCGTCGAGCAGCAGCAGGTCGGGAAGCGGCCCACCGTTGCGCAGGCGCTCGGTCACCTCCTGGCCGTCGGCCGCGGTCTCGACCTCGTAACCGGCCAGCTCCAGACGCGTCCGCATCAGCAGCAGGATGGTCTCCGAATCGTCGGCGACGAGAACCAGCGTCATCGGCTCGCCTCTTCGGCGGCGCGACCGTGCCCTGGAGTGGGGCCGGCCGCCGCCGGCAGGCGGAAGCTGAAGGTGGAGCCCCCGCCGGGGGTCGAGTCGACCGCGATCGTGCCGCCGTGCAGCTCGACCAGCGATTTCGAGATCGCCAGGCCGAGGCCGGTGCCGCCGACGCGCTGGGTCAGCCCGGCGTCGCCTCGGGTGAAGCGCTCGAAGATGTGCTCCAGCTGACTCTCGGGTATCCCCGGCCCGTCGTCGGTCACCGCGATCTCCACTTCAGCACCGAGTACCCGTGCGGTGACCGCGATAGACGCCCCTTCGGGCGAGTACTCATGCGCGTTGGTAAGCAAATTTACGAGTATTTGGCGAATCCGGTCCGCCTCGGCCTCGACCAGTGGCAGGCCGGGCTCGATTTGCAGGGAGAGGGTTTGGTTGCCGGCCTCGGTTTGAGCCCGCATCGTTCGCACCGCGTCGTCGAGCAGCGGTGCCACCTCGGTCGGCGCCGGGGTTATCGCCAGGCGGCCCGCGTCACTGCGGGCGAGGTCGAGCAGGTCGTTGAGAAGGCGGACCAGGTGGCGGCAGTTGTCGAGGATGATCTCGACCGTGTCCACCTGCTTGGAAGTGAGCGAGTCGCGCTCCAGCATCAACAGCTCGGCGAAGCCCAGGACCGAGGTCAGCGGGCTGCGCAGCTCGTGTGAGGCGGTGAGGACGAACTCGTCTTTGAGCCGGTCGAGCTGGTCGCGCTGGCTGGCCTCCTGCTCGAGCTCGTCGGCCATCTCGTTGAAGGCGGCGCCCAGCGTGGCGGTCTCGGAGAGCCCGCCGACCTCGACGCGGGCGCTGCGATCGCCGGCGGCGAGCTGCCCGGCCGCGTCGACCAGCTCCTCCAGCGGCCGCCGCATCGAGGCGATCAGGCCGCTGAAGAGGAGCAGGGCGCCGGTCAGGCCGGCGATCAGCCCGGCGGCGACGAGCAGTGCCGTGTCGCGGGTGTCGGCGGAGATCTGATCGCGCAGCTCCTCGCGGCGGCGAGCCTGAGTGGCGACGGTTGCTCGGGCGGTTTTGGAGCCGGAACCCTGCGCCAGCCGCACTCTTGCCGCCATCTCCACCCGGTAGGAGCGGCCGATTGCGTCCTCGAAGTCCTGGCGCTGCTGGATGAAGCGGCCGACCCCGATCACCGCCATCGCGGTGAGCACGGCGAAGCCGATCGCAAAGCCGATCCGCAGCCGGTTGGCAAGCGATGGGCTGAGGCGGCGGCCTCGTCGTGAATATGCTTGCGCGGCTATGGGCGACGAGGCTACAGGCAGCGGCGACGGCGCCGTCACGGCCCCCGACGGCATCGATCCCAACGGCGTCGAAGCCTGGTTCGCCCTCAACGTCCCCAGCGCCAGCCCGCCGCTCGGCTTCGAGCGGATCGCCGGCGGTCACTCGAACCTGACCTACCGCGTCGAGGACACCGCCGGCGGCCGCTGGGCGCTGCGGCGACCGCCGCTCGGCAAGCGCCTCGGCTCCGCTCACGACATGGCTCGCGAGCACAAGGTCGTCTCCGCCCTCGGCCCGACCGAGGTGCCGGTGGCGCCGGTGATCGGGCTTTGCCAGGACGAGACCGTGAACGGCGCCCCCTTCTACGTGATGGAGTTCGTCGAGGGGCCGATCCTGCGCGGCCTGGCCGAGGCCGAGACCTTCCCCGCGGAGGCCGATCGGCGGGCGATCGGCGAGCGCGTCGCCGACACCCTGGCGGCGATCCACGCGATCGACCCCGACGCGGCGGGGCTCGGCGACCTCGGCCGCAAGGAGGACTACGTGGCGCGCCAGCTGCACCGCTGGCAGGGCCAGTGGGAGAAGTCGAAGACCCGCGAGCTGCCGGCGATCGACTCCGTCCACGACCGCCTCGCCGCTCGCATCCCCAAGCAGGGCCCGGCGACGATCGTCCACGGCGACTACCGCCTCGACAACATGATCCTGACCCCGAGCGGCGAGGTCGCCGCCGTGGTCGACTGGGAGCTCTGCACCTTGGGCGATCCGCTCGCCGACGTCGGCCTGCTGATGGCCTACTGGCCCGACCGCGGCGAGGAGACGATCGCACTCGGCCAGCCCGCCAATCTCGCCCCCGGCTTCCCGACCAAGGAGGAGCTGGCCAGCCGCTACGCCGAGCGCTCCGGTCGCGACCTCTCCGAGCTCGATTTCTTCGTCGCCCTCGGCTACTGGAAGCTGGCGATCATCCTCGAGGGCGTCTACGCGCGTTATGCGGCGGGGGGCTACGGCAAGGTCGATCCGGGGATCGAAGCCTTCGCCCTGCTCGTGGAGCGACTTGCGGAAGCTGCAGAGAGCACCGAGCGGCAGGACTGAGTCCTGCCGCTCGGTCGATTAGCCCGCTATAGAGCTAGTGCTTTTTGTGGTGTTTTTTGTGCCTTTTGACGCACTTGACCTTGCCGTTGGACTTCTTCTTCTTGACAAAGCCTTTCTTGCATTTCAGCGGTTTTGGTTTGGGCGTGGGCGTGGGCGTCGGGGCCGGCGTTGGCGTGGGCGTTGGCGTTGGAGCCGGCGTGGGAGGCGCTGGAGACGTCGCGAAGTTGTCCAGGAAGGAATGTCCGTAGGCGCTGATCCCGATCGCGTTGCCGAAGTTGAACGGGGCGTTGAAGGACCTAGTGATCGATTGCTCCGGCACGTTGTCGAAGTTCGTGTCGATGTCGAGAGTCACCTGCGCGGTGGCTGGATCCAACGAAGCGTGCAACCGTCCTGCGTGGAACGGGGTGATCGGGAAATTACAGCCGCCGGTGATCTTGCAACTGCTGTTGTTGTTCCCGTAGTAAATGAAGGCGGTCTGGAAGGTTCCAGCCGAGAGGTTGTCTTGCACCTTGAGGAAAGCGTTGTTGTCGACGTCGCCGAACCCGAGGACCAGCCCCGCGTACTGGACGGCGGCGCCGTTATCGCTGACGTCGACGCAGGCCTGTTGGGTTGGAACCAGTTTGTTCCAGGTGGCGAGGCCGGTCGTTGAGTTCGGATTGGTCGCCGAGTTGTTCTCGACATTCACGGTAGCCGCTTGTTCCGACCAATTTGAGCCGAGCCCGCCGTTGGCGCGGTTGAAGTTGTCGAGGGGCACACTGCAGTCGAACGTCGCCGCCGATGCGCCCGAAGCGGCGATGAGCATCGCTCCCAGCACCCCCATAGCTGCCATAGCTGCCATCAATCGATGTCTCACTCTTTAATCCTCCAAGGTTGCTGGGACAGGACATTGCCGTGCTTTTAGCACATAAAGAGACCAAAATCACAAGCAGCAAGCGGTTGGCCGATACGGGAAGACGAAAAGTGCGGCCGAACCGCTAGCCGAAGCGCACGAAGTTTAGTTCTCAGGCCGGCGTCCCAGATCCCAAGTGCATAGCGCTCATACGTCCACGCGGTTTACCTCCACGACCTGCGTCAGTGGGAAGGTGAAACGCCGCTGAACTCGGAATCGGCATGGCTCGGCATCCTCAACGGCAAAGCGAACACCTACCGGCCTGGGATTCCTTCTCGGATTCGGTCGAACGGCTCGGTGGCACCTCGATGGGCCACGCGACCTGCCAGCTCGACGTTGGTGCATGGCCTTCGTGCACCAGCCCCCAAGGGCTATTCCGGTTGGGGGATGGGGCTTACATGTTCCGCGCTAGGGCAACAAATGCCGAGAGGACCGAGCCGAGTCCGGCCACTTACTCGTAGTACGCCCTTCTAGGGCGAGGCCATCCGCGGCCCCTTCCTCTGGAGGCAGCGGCGCGTCCTGCTCAGCCGATCAGACTGGCGACGGCTCGCTCGTCGGTTGGGTCGATTCGCTCGATCCCGGCGATCCCGTCGAAGGCACGATCCGTGGCCAGGATGGCATCGATACCGCGGTTGATCGCGAGGGCGGCGAAGACGGCGTCATGGGCGTCGATGTCATCGTGGGCCTCGAAGAGGCCGATTCCCCGCTGCACGTCGTTCGGCTCGACGGGGTGCCACCAGGCGAGCCTGGCGACGCTTCGCGCGGCTTTTGCCGCGTCAAGCCTGTTCCCGGTGCGGCGCGCTCTCTGATGCATGAGCTCCTGGAGTAGATCCACGCTGGCCTCACCCTGCAGGTCGCCGGTCGCGGCCTTGCGGACGATCTCGCGGCAGGGCTCCTTGTAGGGATGCTCTCTGCCGAGCGCATATATGAAGATCGAGGTGTCGTAGAGGAAGCGCCTCACGCGCCCGGCCATCGGCGCATTGGGGCGTCGAGCATCTCTTGCTTCTGATCCTCCCAATCCGGCTCTGAACCTTCTCCAGGCGGAGGCGGCAGCGCCAGCAGCTCTCGGCCGGCGCGTTCGCGCTCGGCTCGGTCTCCGACCGCTGGGAACTCGTGGTCGATCGCTCGGCGAACGAGCTCGCCGACCGGCGCCCCGCTGCGCTTCGACTCCTCCGCGAGCCGCTCAAAGCGGGCGTCGTCCACCAATATTTGGAGTCTGCGGTTGAGTATGTGTACAGAATATCAGTAGGCCTGCACATAGATGCTGATCAAATCATTGGCCGTATGGGTCCCTAGGACTCAGTCGCTCTCTTTTTCGCGCCGAGAGGAGGTCTAGGGCTTCCTACCGCCAATTAGACAGGCAGCCCACCCGCAGTTGAAGGGCGCCTGAAATCAATGAAAAGGAGCGTTTTCTTGAAGCAGATACGCAAGCGGCTCACGTACGCAAACGTGATGTCCTCGATTGCAGTCTTCCTCGTCCTTGGGGGCGCGACTGCCCTCGCGGCCGGCCAGCTCGGCAAGAACAGCGTCGGTTCGAAGCAGCTGAAGAAGAACGCTGTGACCGCGGCGAAAATCAAGAAGAACGCGGTGACGGGCGCCAAGATCAAGAACGCCGCGGTCGATGGATCGAAGGTCAAGGACGGTTCCCTGACCGGTGCCGACATCAACCTGGGCACGCTCGGCACGGTTCCCAGTGCGACCAATGCGACCAATGCGACCAATGCCACCAATGCCACCAAGGCGACGAGGGCAGGACAGACCGAACAGATCGCCAACATCTACTTCACCGCCAACGAAGGTGCGCCGAAACAGACGATTCTCAATCTCGGCGGCCTCACCATTACCGCCGTTTGCCCGACTGGCGGCGAAAGTATTGAACTCGAGGCGACCACCGCGGTCTCGCACTCGCTGATCGACTTCTTCACGGCTCAAGATGGTGATTACGATGCCAACGAAGATTTCAACGTCGGCGAAACGTTCGACGCGGACGACGGTCACAACCAGGGCACCTTCACCGACATCTACAGCCTGCATTACGCCCGCCCCGGCGGCGTCAATGTCACGGTTGAGCTTCGCGACGTCGATTCCGAAGAGGGACCGGTGTTCCCGAGCACTCCGCAGCAGGCCGATTGCTACGTCGGCGGTTACGCAGTAAGCCAGTAGAAGTATCTTTCGCGGAAAGGGCCGGGCGAAAGCCCGGCCCTTTCTTTTGCCTCAAACCATCCGCGTCGCGTGCTTCGTCTTCAGCTCCCCGGCCGCAGCGGCCTCGTCTCGCTTGGCCCAGCGGTTGAGCTCGCGGCGAGCGAGGACCATCTTGTGGACCTCGTCGGGCCCGTCGGCTAGGCGCAGCATGCGGGAGAAGCGCCAGAGGGCGGCGAGGGGGGTGTCGTCGGTCATGCCGAGCGAGCCGTGGATCTGGATCGCCCGGTCGAGCACGTCCATGACCATGTTGGCGGCGACGATCTTGATCGCCGAGATCGCCTGGCGGGCGGCGCGCTTGCCCTCGGTGTCCATCTTCCAGGCGGCGTAGAGGGTCAGCAGGCGAGCCTGGTCGATCTCCATCCGCGAGGCGGCGATCGCCTCCTGGACGAACTGCTTGTCGGCCAGCGGGCCGCCGAAGGCGACGCGCTCGTTGGCGCGCCGGCACATCATCTCGTGCGCCCGCTCGGCGGTGCCGATCGCGCGCATGCAGTGGTGGATGCGGCCGGGCCCGAGGCGGTCCTGGGCGATCGCGAAGCCGGCGCCGCGCTCGCCGAGCAGGCTCCCCTTCGGCACCCGGCAGCCTTCATAGCGAATCTCGCAGTGGCCGGGGCCTTTGGCGTGGCCCATCACCGGGATCGGCCGCACCAGGTTGAAGCCGGGCGTGTCGGTCGGCACGCAGATCATCGAGGCGCGCGCGTAGGGGGGCGCGTCGGGGTCGGTGACGACCATCGCGATCGCCAGCTCGGCGCCGACGGCCCCGGAGGTGAACCACTTGTGGCCGTCGACCACCCACTCGTCGCCGTCGAGCACCGCTTGGGCCTGCAGCAGCGTCGGGTCGGAGCCGGATACCTCGGGCTCGGTCATCGAGAAGCAGGAGCGGATGCGTCCGTCGAGCAGCGGCTCCAGCCAGCGTTCGTGCTGCTCGGGCGTGCCGTGCTCGGCCAGGATCTCGGAGTTGCCGGTGTCCGGGGCCGAGCAGTTGAAGGCCATCGCCGCCGCCATCGGGCTCCGTCCCATCTCCTCGCAGAGCAGCCCGTACTCCCAGTTGGTCAAACCCGGCCCGAAGCGCTCGTCGGGCATGAAGAGGTTCCAGAGCCCCTCGGCCTTCGCCTTCTCGCGGATCGCGACCAGAATCTTGGGATAGGGGACGCCTGGCCCCACCTCGTCGTCGAGCGCCTCCATGATCTCGCGCTCCACGGGGTAGACCTCGGCGTCCATGAAGTCGAGGACTCGCTCGCGCAGGGCCGCGACCTCGGGGCTGGGGTTGAAGTCCATCGCTGCGGTTCCTCTCCTCGGGGCCGACGGGCCGGTTGCGTCCAATATATGGACGTTTGAGGCCCGTCGGCGGCGGCGGCGGGCTCAGCGGCGGCGGTAGCGAGCGAAGAGCTCGCCGTCCTGCTCCAGCAGCCAGGCCAGCTCGAGCTCGGCGATGGCCGGTAGCTCGCCCTCGAGGATGCGAGGAACGTCGCCGCCGGCCAGCTTCGGCGCGATCGTCAGGAAGAGGTCGTCGACCATCCCGCCACCCTCCAGCTCGCTGTGCAGGCCGGGACCGCCCTCGCAGAGCAGGGCGCGGACGTCGTGCTCCTGGCGCAGCTGGCGCAGCGCCTCGACCAGGTTGACGAAGCGGTCGTGGCGGACGACCTGCAACGAGGTGGCGGTTTCCGGCGGCTCGGCCTCGGAGGCGGTGAGGATCAGCACCCGACCGCCGCCGGCGGTGAACAGCGGCGCGTCCCAGGGCAGATCGAGGCGGCCGCTGACGATCACCAGCAGTGGGTCGGCCGGGAGGCCGAGCTGCTCGCGTCGTTCCCGCGTCTCCGGCTTCGAGGCCAGGCGGTCATAGCGCTCCGCCCGCATCGTCCCGGCACCGATCATCACCGCGTCGAAGCGGGTCCGCAGGCCAGCCAGCATCGCCGTGTCGGCACTGGAGCCGATCGGGCCGGAGACTCCCCCGATCGTCGCCCGCCCGTCGACCGTGGCGGCGAAGTTCATCGCGACCAGCGGTCGCTCCTCCTTGGGCTGCTCCCAGGGACGGTAGGCGTCGAGCTGCTGCTCGACGCTGGTCGGGCCGGGGTCTGGGAGTAGACGCCGCACGGGGCGACCCTACTCGGGGGTGTCTGAGTTTTGCCCCCGTATATGGCGGGAAAGCTCAGACACGTCCGCTAGGAGTAGTCGTGCCAGCCGGCGAATTCGCGGCCGGCGAACTTCTGCAGGGCGGCGACGTCCTCGCCGAAGCGGCCGCGGACGGTCTCGAAGAGGTCGTCGGGGAGCTTCGGCTTCGGCGCCGGCGGCTTGTCGGGATCGTGGACGACCTTCTCGACGATCCAGCGCATCGACTCTGGCAGGCGGTCGAAATTGCGGTCGAGGGAGCGGAAGCCCGGCAGCTTGATCAGCTTCTCCATGAGCTGATATTTGTCGCTCTCCTTCGCGCTCGACTTCTCCCACTCGCGGTCGAACTGCTCGGAGACGAAATTCTCGTCGACGCCGACGAAGGCGAAGGCTTTGCGCATCGTCGCCTCGCGTTCGCGCTGCAGCTCCTCCTGGGCGACGATCTCGATCTGCTCGCGGTCGAAGCGCTCCAGATAGGGCTGCAGCTGCATCCAGTACTTGGAACGGTTCATGTAGGAGGAGTTGGGCTCGGAGAGCACCTCGACCAGGTCGCCGGTCTCGTAGCCGGCGCCGGTCGCGTGGACCCAGTGGGAGAGGATGCGCTTGATCGGGTCGCGCACCATGTAGAGCAGACGGGCATCGGGACAGTGCTCGCGGATGCGCTCGGCGGCGCCCTCGAAGCGGGGCAGGTTGGTGTAGTGCGGGGATGACTCGCCGCGGACCTTGAAGCGGTCGTCGAAGCGGCTGGCGTACCAGTCGAGGCCGAGATCCCAGTTCAGCTCCTCGACGAAGAAGTTGAGCTCCTTCGGCTTCGACATCTGGATTTCGGGATGCAGGCCGAGGTAGTGATGGATGCTCGTCGTGCCGCACTTGAGCCCGCCGACGATGATGAAGTTGGGCAGCTGTGCGTGGCGTTTGCGGCGGCGGCGAAAGCGGCTTTTGCGGTCGGCCGTGTAGCGCTCGCGGGCACGCGCGCACATCGCCTCGTCGGCGGGGTCGCGGGGGAGATTCTGGGGCGGCATATGCGTGTCGGTCTCCGGCACGAGCGGGCTAGTGTAACTGCGATGCCGCCTGCCGATCTCGGATCCAGCTTCAACTTCTTCTTCAACAGCGCGGCCGAATTCTTTCGCCATCTGTCGGAGATCGACTGGACGTCGTTCATGGTCGCATTGCTCTGCCTGCTGGCGATGCAGCTTGCCCGGGCCTGGGCCTGGCGCAACGTGCTGCTGGCGGCCTACCCGGAGCGGCGCATCCCCTTCCTGCCGCTGAGCGCCGCCTATCTCGCCGGAGCCGGGATCAACGCCGTCGTGCCCGCCCATGCCGGTGACGTCACCAAAGTCTTCCTGGTCAAGCGGCAGATTCCCGGCTCCTCCTACCCGGCGGTGACCTCCTCCTTCCTGGTCCAGACCGTCTTCGACACCAGCGTCGGGATCCTGGTCCTCTTCTACGCGATCAGCCAGGGGCTGCTGCCGCCGCTGCCGCGCATCCCCGACCTGCCGGCCTTCGAGATCGCCTTCTGGGCCGACCATCCGAAAGCGCTCGCGTTCACGACGCTGGGTCTGCTGCTGGCGATCGCGATCGGCGTCTACTTCCTTGCCCACCGAGTGCGGCGCTTCTGGGACCGCGTCCGGCAGGGAGTGATCATCCTCGCGGAGCCGCGCCGCTACCTGCGTGAGGTCGCCGCCTGGCAGGGGGTCGGCTGGCTTTTCCGCTTCGTCGCCTTCTGGTTCTTCCTCGAGGCCTTCGGCATCGGCGGCTCGATCGGCAACGTGATGCTGGTGATGAGCGTGCAGGCGATCGCCAACATCGTCCCCTTCACCCCCGGCGGTGCCGGTGCCCAGCAGGCGCTCCTGGTCGCGACCCTGACCGGCCCCTCCCGCACCGCCGTGCTCTCCTTCTCGGTCGGTACCCAGATCGCGATGGCGGCCTGGTCCGTCGTCCTCGGCTTCGCCGCGATCCTGCTCGTCTTCCGTACCACCGACTGGCGCGGGCTGATCAAGCAGGCCCAGGACGAAGCCGACGATGAGAAGGCGGCCGCCCGCGCGACGTCAGCTTGACCAGCCCGGATAGAGCCCGGATACGCGCCACTGCCAGGGCGGGCGCTCGCCGGGTGGGAACTCGTAGTGATTGCGGCCAGGGAGGGTCTCGAGCGGGATCAGGGCGGGGTCGTCGCCGAGCAGGACCCGGGTTCCGCCGGCGGCGTCGATCTGCGTCTGGTCGACGCGGCGGGAGAGGCGTTCCCAGCCGAGGCCTGGGCGGTAGAGCCAGTAGACGAGTTCGACCCAGCCGAGCGAGTGGCGGCGGTCGACGATCTCGGTGAAGGCGGTGGTGCGGCGGCCGGAGGCGGTGAGGTGGGGCCCGGCGGCCGCGGCGCAGCTCGCGCGCCGGCAGCGGCGGAAGTCGACCGGGACGAGCGGCAGGCCGGCCGGGCCCGGTCGCGCCGCCGGCGCCGGCGCGAACGCCCGTGCCGCCCGCGCCAGCGGCCAGCCGTAGGTCGGGACCAGTGGGTGGTGGTGGCAGGCTCCGGGCAGTCGCGGGCCGCAGGCGAGGCGCTTGCCGATCGCGCCGGCGAGCCCGCGGCCGGCGTCGACCTTGCCTCCCGCCGCGACGGCGGCGACTGCGGCCAGCAGCAGCAGCGCGACGAGCGCCGCCAGTCCCGCCTGCTCGACGCTCGCCGAGCCCCTCTCCCGGTCTCTCCGCTGCCGCATCCGCCTGACGCTAGGTCGCGCCGGCGCACGGGTGGCGCGCTAAATGTCAGGACTCCGTGCCGGTGGTGTCGCCGGTCTGCTTACATGGGGCCATGGAGGGCAGCCCCTTCAACCTCTTCGGCGACCCCGACGAGTTCCGTGCCCGCATGGAGGAGCTCTCGGAGCAGATGCAGTCCTCCCAGCGTGTCGCCTGGGCCGACAACGCGATCAAGCTGGCGGTCGAGATGACCGTCGCCTCGATCGGTCGCCTCGACCTCAGCGGCAGCGCCGACGAGCAGGCGATGCAGGTGCGCAACGCGATCCGCGTCCTCTTCCCCGAGGCTGTGACGCTCGTAAGAGAGGCCCGCGAAGGCCTGTCCTAGGCCCTAGAGCAGTTCCAGGCGCAGTGAGATGACGGCGCCGCGGCCGGTCAGGCCGCCGGCCAGCTCGACCGGGATCGCGATCGCCAGGGCCGGGATCGCCAGGACGATGCTGGCCAGGGCGTCGATCCGCCGTTGCCAGGGCCGGGCTGCCCTTGCCGCCTCGCCGCGACCGAGGGCGGCGAGGGCGACGTTGTGGCCGAAGGTGACGCTGTTCAGCAGCGTTTGCCAGGTCGCCGCGAGTCCGGCTGCAGGCGCCCAGCGGCGCGACCTCACCACCTGGTCGCGACGGGCCACCAACCGCCGCACCGACTCCACCGTGAACAGGTAGCGAGCGCCCGGCTCCAGTCCCGCCCAGCCGGCGCTGCCGAGCGAAGCGGCGAAGCTGGCGCGATTGGCGATCCGCGGCGCGCTGTCCTCGCTCCGGCTCAGCTCGCGCAGCACTTCCTCCGGCTCACCCGGTGCGCCGACGACCCCGAGCCCGCAGCTCTCGCAGCGGCTGACCGGGCCGCGCAGGCCGGGCCGCGCCGAGAGCCAGCCGAACAGCGGCTCGCCGCAGGCCGGGCAGGGAGGGTTCTCGGGCCCGGCACCGGCCTCGAGCGGGACGACGGGGGTGCGCTGTGCGTTGCTCATGCGCGGTAGCGTACGGCCCGTGCGGCTCAGCGAGATCTTGACCGCCGATAGCGCCGTCGCTATGCCGGAGACGAGCGCGGACTACTTCCACGAGAGGGGCTGAGTTGCAAGACAGGGATCGGATTCTCGAGCGGGAGGGACGCTGGTTGGTCCCGGCCGGCCTGGCGACCCTTGCGGCGATCGTCCTGCTCGTCGCCGGGGCGGTCGTCAGCGCCCCCGTTCACGGCGACGGCAAGGCCGAGATCCTGCAGACGGCCCACGAACACAGCTCCGCCCTGGTGATCGGCGGGGTGCTGCAGGCAATCGGCTTCGCCCTGCTGGTCGCTCCCCTCGTGGTTCTGTTTCGGGCCGCGCAGGCGCGCAGCAACCGCGTCCGCGGGCAGCTGATCGGCCTGGTCGTCGCGGCGCCGCTCTTCTTCGCGGCCGCCACCGTGCTCAACGCCGCCGCCACCACCGACGCGGCGGACCAGTTCGTCGCCGGCGCGGCGCAGTCGACGCTGACGCAGCCCGAAGCGGCGCAGGAATGCCGCTCCGATCTACAGGACACGGACGCCAAGTCCTTCGCCGAGGAATTCGAGCCGGCAAAGGGAGAGACCGCCCTCGCAGCCTGCGAAGACCGCAAGGTCGAAGACGACGAAGCCACCAACGCGATCGGCGACGCCTCGCTTGAGGGCGCCGCGTCCGGCTTCGGCATCGGCGGCCGCTTCGGCCTCGCCGTCGCCCTCCTCTACACCGGCCTCTGGGCGATGCGGGTCGGCCTCCTGACCCGGTTCTGGGGCTCCCTGGGGATGGCCCTCGGCGTCGCGACCCTGCTCGGCCTGGTCCTCTTCCTGGTGATCTGGTTCATCTACGTCGCCCTGCTGCTGATCGGCCGCGTTCCCGGCGGACGACCACCGGCGTGGGCGGCGGGAGAAGCCATCCCCTGGCCAACTCCAGGCGAGAAAGCCGCCGCAAGCCTCGAAGCGACCGAGCCCCCCGACTCCCCGGAGCCGCCCGCCCTCGGTAACGGCGACTCCTCGGGCGACGGCGGCGAACGCCGCAAGCGCAAGCAGCGCGACTAGCCAGTCCCTCCTAGCCGAGCGGGTTGAGTCCCGGCGGTGCCTCGGTCTGCTCGGCCGCATGAGCCTGCTTCCGGTGCGTCCGGATCTCGCTCATGATCCGCTCCAGGCGCGGCTCGGCGGAGGTGTCGACGTGGCTCATGGCTGCGGCGACGCCTGGGTGGATGGCGGCGACCCGCTCGTGCATCGCCTGGGCGACGGCGCGGTAGGTGGGGTGGCCCTCGCGGCCGGAGCGCAGCTCGATCAGGTGCATCGCCTCGCGGGCGTTGAGGTCGAGCGTGTAGCGGATCCGGTAGGCGAGGCTGAGCGCATAGGGCGCCTGCTCGGCGAGGCCGACGCCGAGCAGGCGCTCGTACTCGCCGCGCGAGACCTCCAGCGCCCGTTCGAACTCGCCGCCGGCGCCGGCCTCGTGCACCTCGTCGGGGACGCCGGCGCCGAGGTCGGGCCCGAGCCGCTGCCATTGGCAGGTCAGCATCCGGTGGCGCTGCAGGTCGCGGAAGGCGCCGTAGTCGGAGACGATCTCGAAGCGGTAGCGCAGCGCCTCGAAGCCGCGGCCGGGGCGGTGGCGGCGGTTGGCGCGCTCGCCCACCACGGCCGCCAGCAGCTCGGCCCGCTCGGAGCGGTCGAGGACGTCGATGCGAGCGAGGATCTCGGTCTCGGGCGCCGCGGCGGCCTCGAACAGGCAGGCCGCGAGCAGGTCCTCTTCGGTCCCGTCGACGTGGATCAGCTCGACCGAAGGGGCTTCATCGCCGCCGCCGCGCCGGTCGAGGCCGAGCCGCTCCACCCAGCCCTCGGTCTGCGCGCGGCGCTGCTCCAGGAACGCGATCCACTCGCCGCCGCGGTCGGGACGCTCGACCCGCGAGACGAAGCTCGGCATCACCCGCTTCAGCTCGTCGAGGATCATCCCGCCGTACTCGCGGGCCTCCGGCAGCGGCGAGGCCATCAGCCGCAGGATCAGCTGCTCGTAGGCCTGCCCGGAGGCGTAGATGCCGACGTGGCTGAGCGTCGCCGCCGGCAGCAGGCCGCGCAGCAGGTCCAGTGCCTTGGCGCGGATCGAGCGCTGCCAGGGCCCCGCCGGTTCGCCATCGCCGCGCGGCCAGCGCTCTGCCGCCCAGGCCTCGACCTGGGTCAGCGAACGCGAGTAGATCCCGAACAGCTCGTCCATCGCCGTGCCGAACTGAGGCCCCAGATCCTCGTTGCGGTAGAAGCGGTAGCCACCGTCGGGCAGCGGCTGGTCGTAGGGGATGTAGCGGGTCGACTGCTCCAGGTAGGCGGCGAGGCGGCCGCGTTGCAGCAGCTTGGTGAGCACGTTGGAGACCCACTCGCAGGCGACGTGAGCGCCGCCGACCTGGGCGATCGAGTCGTCTCCGTAGCCGACGAAGACGCGCTCGTAGAGCTGCGCGGCGCGCGCGCCCTCCTCGTCGTCGAAGGGACGGCCAGCGGCGGGGGCGTCGGCGGCGAACTCCTCCAGATAGAGGCGCCTAACGGTCCCGGAATAGCGCGAATAGCGGGCAAAAAGCGCGCCTTTGACGGTCTCGGGCAGGTTGACGAGGGCGAAGACGGGCCGATCGAGGTTGGTGAAGTGGGGAGCGAGGACCGCTCTCTCCGCAGCGGTGAACTGTTCGATCGGATAGCGCACCGGCGCATCGTAGTGGTGGCTGACGACGCTCGGGCTTACCTGCGTATCCTGCGGGTACCGACTAAATTCTTACCTAATTTCGATGACGACGACCCGACATCCTGCACCCAACCCTCCCGGCCGCGGCCCGCTCGGTGCCCGCTTCCTCGTCGCCGGTTTGGCGGCGATCGCCGCCGGGCTGCTGCTGCCGGTGGCGCTGGGCTCCTTCTCCGATCGCCAAACGCTTCTCCTCGCCGCCGTCGAGGTGGTCTGCCTGGCGATCGTCGCGGTCGGCATCCTCCTGCTGGCGCGACGCCTTCAGGCCAGCCACGAAACGCTCTGGGCCCTGGCCCGCCGCGACGAGCTGACCGGAGTCGGCAACTACCGCAGCCTGCACGAGCGCCTGGCCGAGGAAATCGCCCGCCACCGCCGCCGCTCGCGCGAGTTCGCCCTGGTCCTGCTCGACCTCGACGGGTTCAAGGCAGTCAACGAGCGCTTCGGGCACCTCGAGGGCGACCGGCTCCTGGCCGAGATCGGCGCTGCCCTGAGCGATGAGGTGCGGGCCGAGGACTCCGTCTTTCGCCAGGGCGGCGACGAGTTCGCCGTGATCGTCCCCGAGGCCAACGCGGAAGAGGCCGAAGAAGTGGCGGCGCGCCTGCGCGCCCGCATCGCCCGGCGCGGATTCGGAACCGACGAGAAGCGCCCGGTTTCCGCCGCCTCCGGATTCGGGATGTTCCCGGCCGACGGCGCCAGCGCCGACGATCTGCTCGGTTTCGCCGATATGGATCTCTTCGCGGCGAAGCGGGAAGGGCGCGGCCTAGGGATCTAAGTCTTGGCTGGAAGGGGTGCCTGAATTGGCACTGGGCGCTGCGGCCATCAGCTCGACGCGGTTGCCGCCGGGGGCGATGGCATGGGCGCGTGGAGCGCCCCAGTGCTCGCGCCCGCGCCGGGTCTCGAAGCCGTGCTCGTGCAGGCGGCCGAGGGTGGCGTCGAAGTCCGGCGTCACCACGGCGAGGTGGGCGCGGGGAGGGACGCTCGGGTGTTCCTCGTGCATCAGGTGGATCTGAGTGCCTTCGCGCTCGAGCCAGGTGAAGCCGGCGGCGAGCGCGGGTGGCGGCTCGACCCGCTTGAAGCCGAGCAGGGTGAAGAACTCGACGGCGCGGTCGACGTCGCCGGGCTCGATCTCGATGCCGACGTGCTGGAGCGTCACAGCACGAGAGAGACTAGAGCGGCGGCGATCACGATCGCCGTCGACCAGGTGACCGCCTCGGCGACGATCTGGTTGTCGAGGCCATAGGCGTGGGAGACGACCATCGCGTTGAGGCCCGTCGGCATCGCTGACATCAACCGGTAGGCGGCGGGCAGGTCGATCAACGGCGCCGCCAGCAGCATCAGCAGGGCGGGCACGATCGCCAGCCGCGCGACCAGGGCCAGCAGCACCGGCCGGGTCAGCGGCGGTGGCAGCGGCAGCTCGCCGTGCTCGGCGCCCTCGGCCAGGGTGGCGCCGACGGCGAAGAAGCCGATCGGCAGGATCGCCACGATCAGCGCCTGCGAGGCGTCGACCAGGACCTGCGGCGCCAGCGCGCTCGGCGCCAGCAGGCCGGCGATCGCCGCGTAGAGCGGCGGGTTGCGGGTGAAGAAGGCGCGCACGCGGTCGCGCGGGGTGTCGCCGGCTTTGGTCCCGAAGGCCGCTCCCACCGCGAAGGCGCCGAGCAGCAACGAGGGCCCGGTGACGAGGACGTCGTAGAGGACCGCGGTCGAGAGCTCGCCGCGTCCCAGCAGCGCCACCGTCAGCGGGTAGCCGAGGTAGCCGGTGTTGACGCTGAGCACGGCGCAGATCACCGCACCGGTCTGGTGCCGCGGCAGTCGCAGCACCCGGCTCGCCATCCACCAGGCGAAGACCCCGGTGAGCGAGACGGCGACCAGCGCCAGCCCGATCCCGACCGCGTGCGAGAGGTCGATTTCGGCGTGCGCGAGGTTGAAGAAGATGACCGGCGGCAGCAGCGCGTAGAGCAGGATCAGCAGCGCTTTGCGGGCGGCGTTTGCCGCTCCCTGCGGCCAGCGGATCTCCGACCAGACGCCGACGCCGACAGCAGCGACGATCGCCGCGGTGGTGAGGAGGACTCCCATCGCGGGGCAGTCTGACGGTGGCTAGCCGAAGAGCGAGGCGCCGGCGCGTTCGGCGAGCTCGACCAGCGGCTGCGGGACGATCCCGAAGAAGACGGTTGCCGCCGCGGCCAGCAGGGCCGGGCCGACCAGGTACCAGCGCCGACCCGCCTCGAGGTCGACCGGATCGGCCTCGGGCGAGGCGCCGGCGATCGCGGGAGTCGCACCGGCGACGGTCTCGCCGCCGGGCCGCATCCACATCGCCGCCACCACCCGCAGGTAGTAGGCGAGCGAGATCATCGTCCCGATCGCGATGAAGACGGCCAGCCAGGTGTAGTCGCCTTCGACCAGGGCCTCGATCAGGTAGAGCTTGCCGATGAAGCCGACGGTCGCCGGCAGCCCGGCCAGGGCCAGCATCGCGATCGTCAGCGGCCAGGCCAGCAGCGGCCGCTCGGCGCCGAGGCCCTGGACCGAGCGAATGCTGTCGCCGAAAGGCGTTTCGCGCTCGCGGGCGACGATCACGACGAAGGCGGCGAGGTTCATGAAGGCGTAGCCGGCGAGGTAGAAGACCAGCGAGCTGACCCCGGCCTCGGAGGCGACGACGATGCCGCCGAGCATGTAGCCGGCCTGGGCGACGCCGGAGTAGCCGAGCATCCGCTTCAGCGAGTCCTGGCCGAGGGCGCCGACGTTGCCGACGACGATCGAGATCGCCGCCAGGACCGCCAGCGCCGGCTGCCACTCCTCCACCTGGGGGCCGAGGGCGACGTCGAAGAAGCGCAGGAAGACGGCGAAGGCGGCGGCCTTGGTCGCCACCGCCATGAACGAGGTGATCGGCGTCGGCGCGCCCTCGTAGACGTCGGGCGTCCACTGGTGGAAGGGGGCGATCGAGGTCTTGAAGGCGAGCCCGACCGCGCACATCGCGATCCCGATCAGGATCAGGGGGTCGCCGAGCACGCCGTCGTGGGCGATCCCGGCGGCGATCCCCTCGAAGCCGGTCGAGCCGGTGCCGCCGTAGAGGAAGGCCATCCCGTAGAGCAGCGTCGCCGAGCCGAGCGAGCCGACGATCAGGTACTTCAGCCCCGACTCCAGCGAGCCCTCGCG